>Ga0265780_10000519_pt1 | contig 59558 bp, 48 predicted proteins | sample P1T30metagenome_FD_192432 | JGI IMG/M metagenome (GOLD analysis project Ga0265780, IMG submission 192432) | Plant litter microbial communities from East Loma Ridge, Irvine, California - P1 T30 | ecosystem: Environmental > Terrestrial > Plant litter > Unclassified | place: USA: California... | reverse complement strand
GCCTGGCGCGTCGAATGGACCGGGCCGGCCACCTTCGAAGCGCGCGGCGGCACGGCGCTGGCACTGCCGCAGGAGGCCGCGCAGGACGGCGTGCTGCGCTTCGATGCCATCGTCGAATCGAAGCCGGCCGGGAAGGTCACGATCGGCATGCTATGCGCGGACAAGGCCGGCTGCGGCCAGCCGCTCGACGCCACCCGGCTGTTTGCCGGACTGGCCGGCAAGGGCAAGCAGGTGGTGCGCATTCCGCTGGCCTGCTTCACGGCCAGGGGCGTGATCCTCTCCCGGGTGCAGGCGCCGTTCAGCGTGGGCAGCAGCGGCGCTTTCGTGGCCGCCTTTGGCAAGGTCGACGTGGTCGGCGGCGCGGCGCAGGATGCCGGCGTGGCGCGCTGCGAGGACCTGCAATGAGCGCACCGGCGCTGCGCCTGCTGGCCGACATCGGCGGCACCAATGCGCGCTTCGCGCTGCAGGCAGGCGGCGGGAAGCTGGCCGACATCGAAGTCCTGGCCTGCGGCGACTACGGCACGATCGGCGAGGCCATCGCCGACTACTTCGAGCGGGCGCATGCGCGCGGGCAGGCAGTGGATGGCCTGCGCCACGCGGCGCTCGCCATCGCCAACCCGGTCGAGGGCGACGTGGTCGCCATGACCAACCACCACTGGCGTTTCTCGATCGATGACCTGCGCCGGGCGCGCGGGCTGGACACCCTGCTGGTGGTGAACGATTTCGCGGCGCTGGCGATGGCCTTGCCGCACCTGGATGACGCCGGCCGCCGAGAAATAGGAAGAAGCGCCGGGAACGCCGGCGTCGCCGCCGCCGTTCCCGGCCGGCCGATCGGCCTGGTCGGTCCGGGCACCGGCCTGGGCGTGTCCGGCGTCGTGCCGGTGGACGGCCGCTGGATCGCGCTGCCGGGCGAGGGCGGGCACGCCAGCTTCTGCCCGGTCTCGCGCCGGGAAATCCGCATCCTGGAAGCCTTGATGGAGGAGCACGGCCATGTGTCCGCCGAGCGCCTGCTGTCCGGCAGCGGCCTGGAAGCGATCCACCGCGTGCTGTGCGGCGCGCAGCTGGCCGCGCCCGAGATCACGGCGCGCGCGCTGGCGGGAAGCGATGCCGCCTGCCGCGAGACCGTCGACCAGTTCTGCGCGGTGCTCGGCTGCGTGGCCGGCAACGTCGCGCTGACGCTGGGCGCGGGCGGCGGCATGTACATCGGCGGCGGCATCGTGCCGCGCCTCGGGCCCTTGTTCGATGCCTCGCCCTTCCGCCGCCGTTTCGAGGACAAGGGCCGGCTGCAGCCCTGGCTGGCGCGCATCCCGACCTGGCTGATCACCGAAGACTATCCCGCGCTGCGCGGCGTGGCGGCCATGCTGGCCGACCGCATCGCCATGCAGGCACAATAAAGGAGACTATCCCATGGCCCAGACGGCACACAATCCGGCGGTCGTTCCCGCCAACGGCACGACGGCGACCCATACCGGCCCGCTCGTCATCGTCACCATCCTGTTCTTCATGTGGGGCTTGATCACCTCGCTGAACGACATCCTGATCCCGCACCTGAAGGCGATCTACACGCTCACCTACGTGCAGGCGATGCTGGTGCAGTTCTGCTTCTTCGGCGCCTACTTCATCGTCTCGCTGCCGGCGGGGATGCTGATCCGCCGCATCGGCTACCAGAAGGGCGCCGTGACGGGCCTGCTCATCGCCGCGGTCGGCTGCGCGCTGTTCTACCCGGCCTCGTTCAGCAGCTACGGCGTGTTCCTGTTCGCCTTCTTCGTGCTGGCCTCGGGCATCACGGTGCTGCAGGTGGCGGCCAATCCCTACGTGACGGTACTCGGCCCGGCCGGCACCGCGTCCAGCCGCCTGACCCTGACCCAGGCCTTCAACTCGCTGGGCACCACCATCGGCCCGAAGGTCGGCGGCATGCTGATCCTGTCGACGGCCGGCGTGGCTGCCGGCGCCGGTGTGGCCACGAGCGCGGATGCCGCCACCGTGCGCGGTCCCTACCTGGCCCTGGCCGCCGTGCTGGTGGTGCTGGCGGTGCTGTTCATGGCGGCGAAGCTGCCGCGGATCGCGGAGACCGAGGACGTGTCGCTGCCGGGCGAGGGCCACGGCTCGGCGCTGGCGCACCGCCACCTGGTGCTGGGCGCCATCGGCATCTTCCTGTACGTGGGCGCGGAAGTCAGCATCGGCAGCTTCCTGATCAACTTCCTGGGCGAGTCGCGCATCGCCGGGCTGTCGCACGCGGCCGCCGCGGATTACGTCAGCGTCTACTGGGGTGGCGCCATGGTCGGCCGCTTCATCGGCTTTGCGGTGATGCGCGTGGCCAGCCCGGGCAAGACCCTGGCCTTCAATTCCCTGCTGGCGATCGCGCTGGTGCTGACCGGGGCCTTCGGCCAGGGCAGCGTGGCGATGCGGGCGATCCTGGCGGTGGGCCTGTGCAACTCGATCATGTTCCCGACCATCTTCAGCATGGCGCTGCACGGCCTGGGCAAGTACACCGGGCAGGGCTCGGGCATCCTGTGCATGGCCATCGTGGGCGGCGCCATCGTGCCCTTCGCGCAAGGGGCGATCGCCGATGCCAGCGGGGTGCAGGTCTCCTTCCTGCTGCCGGCCGCCTGCTACGCCTTCATCCTGTTCTTCGGCCTGAAGTACGCCAACCTGTACCGCCAGCAGCACGCGCCAGCCTGACCGGCGCACGCTCGCTGTCTCCCTTCCCGGCGTCCGCAGGCATGCGGCGCCGGGTTTTTTATTGGAGCGCGCGCCATTTTGTTGTAACATGCGGCCAATCCCATTGGGGAGTAGCCTGCTTCGCGCGACATCGCCGCGTGAAGCGCCGGTGTCAACATGCTCGGTCCTCGCGGCCGTGGCCCCGGCAGCCTTTTCGGTTGGCAAGACCTTTGGTGTGCCTGCGCGCTCAATCCGGGCCGCGCGGGCATGCCTTCGTCATTGCCCGGAACACGGTACCCCATGAATTTCCTCGCCACCGCCGCCCTCGCACTCGCCATGTCCACCGACGCCTTTGCCGTCGCCATCGGCAAGGGCGCGGCCCTCCAGCGTCCGCACCTGAAAGAAGCCCTGCGCACCGGCGCCATCTTCGGCGTCATCGAGGGCTTGACGCCGCTGGTCGGCTGGGCACTGGGCCACGCGGCGGCCCCCTACGTCGAAGCCTGGGACCACTGGATCGCGTTCACGCTGCTCGGGGTGCTGGGCCTGCGCATGATCAAGGAGGGCTTGTCGAACGGCGTGGACGAGGACGACGAGAAGCCGGCCAGGCATTCCTTCTGGCTGCTCGCCATCACCGGCTTCGCCACCAGCATCGACGCCATGGTGGTGGGCGCCAGCCTGGCCTTCCTCGACGCGAACATCTTCACGACGGCGGGCGCGATCGGCGTCGCGACCTTCATGATGGTGACCTTCGGCGTGATGCTGGGGCGCGGCCTGGGGCGCATCGTCGGCAAGCGCGCGGAGATGGTCGGCGGGCTGGTGCTGATCGCGATCGGCTGCGTCATCCTGTACGAGCACATCGGGCCGATCTGAGCGCGCGGGGACGCGCTAGTCGAGGTGCCAGACGTATTCGACCCGGGTCCAGCCGGCGACGGCCTTGCCCTCCACCAGCGGCGGATTGAAGCGGCAGGTGGCCAGGCTCAGGAGTGCTTCGTTGTCGAGCACGGCATGCCCGCTCGAACGCGCTGTTCTGAGCTGCACCGGATTGCCACCGGCATCGAGCAGGAACTCCAGGACCACCTTGCCGGTTTCGCCGTGGCGCAGCGCCGTCCGCGGATAAACGGGCCGTCCGCAATCTTCGTCGGTCTGGATCGGCGGCGGCCTGGGTGTGCCGGTCGCGGCGGGCAGGTAGGGCTGCGGCGCCAGCTCGGCTTCGCGCCTGGCCTGGGCCTCGATCCGGGCGGCGATCGCCTGCAGGGCTTGCGCATGGAGTGGGGCCATGTCCGGATTGTCCGGCATCGCGGACGCCTCCGCGTAGGCGCGTTGCAGGGCTTTCCCATCCTGCGCCCATTCTTGCGCCACCGTCAGGGCGGAGACCGCCTTGTCCGCGCGGCCCTGGCGCATGTACACGACCGCCAGGTCCAGCCAGTAGGGCGTGTGGGTAGGGTCGCCGGCCAGGCCCTCGCCGAGTTCGCGTTCCGCGTCCGCCAGCTGGCCGGCCTGCAGGTAGGCAAGCGCCAGCGCGCGCCGGCGTTCGGGCAGCCAGGGCAGTTCGTCTTTCACGCTGCGTACCAGCGCGGTCAGGAGCGCTGCCCGGTTAACGAGGCCGAAGCTCTCCGCCAGGTGCGGCTGCACCGCCGTCATGGAACTGGCCGGCAGCTGGCTGTACCTGCGCCGCAGCGCGCGGATGGCGGCGATTTCCTCGACCTGGCGGCCGGCGCGGGCCGCGTCCATGATCGCGTCCAGGCAGCGTTCGCGCGTGGCGCAGGCTGCGCCCTCATCGGCATGGGCATGGACAGCAGCGGCCAGCAGGCACAGGGCGGCGGTGCTCGCGGCGCGGTTGAAGACAAGACGCAGGGACATGCATGACCTCGTGACAAAAGTGGCCATGGTAATGGAACAGCATTGGCTCGACAATACGGCCGGCGGCCGCGCCGGTGTCGCGGCTCAGGAGGGAATCGGTTCCGGGCGCGCCTTGATGCAGGTCTAGCGACGGGATATGCGCGGCCGAATAATGCGATATGCATACATTCTAGTCAAAAGGAGAATGATCATGTCGCAAATGGATCCGACCGGTATCGACACCGCCGGCGATGAACTCCTGGCGGACAGCATGGGCGGGCAGATCTCGTACGAGGAAGCGACCGGGCTGAGCAACGGCGAGCTGGGCATCGCCGAACCGACGCAACGCGCCGACATGGCGCACGAGGCCATGCCCGAGGCGCCCGCCGCACCGAAGGCACCGTCGCTGCCGATTCCGAAAGCGCCGCTGCCGCCTTTCCCCGTCATCCGCAAGGCTGTCAGCGGACGCTACGCCGGCATGCTCGGCCAGTTCACGGTCGAGCTGCGGGTCGACCTCGACCGCGCCCGCTCGATGAAGCGCATCAGCGGCGACTTCTACCAGACCATCGGCAAGACCCAGAGCTATTACGGCTCCTTCATCGTCGACGCGCCGGCCGTCACCGTCTCGCCGCTCGAGATCGTCGCGCGCGGCAAGGGCCGCTTCACCTTTGCCGCCGGCGCGCCGGTGGTGCAGGTGACGATCCCGCGCGTGCTGATCGTGCAGCCGCAGGCGCCGGCCAGCCTGCAGTTCCTGACGGTCACCAACATCCCCGGCGCGAACTACCACTGCGCCTTCGAATCCGTGTACTTCCGCACGGTGCGCATCGAGACCGATTGCGTGTCGGACGTGAGCACCCCGGTCTTTGGCAGCTACGACACCGGCGCGCTGCCCTCGGGCGGCACGGCGCGCAAGCTGAGCGTGACCGGCGCCTATGCCGAGGCCGGGGTCGGCATGGTGCCGACCCCGGCACCGACGTGATCGACATCGGCCAGGCCGGCCCCGGCGCCAGCTGGAGCAATGCCGAACTGCACGCCGCCATGCAGCAGCACTTCTCGCTGTGGAAGGACGAGCCGCAATGGGCCGTGTGGCAGCTGGTGGCCCAGAACCACGACCTCGGGGCCGGGCTGTACGACATCATGTTCGACCAGCAGGGCAAGCAGCGCCAGGGCTGCGCCGGGTTCCATGCCGGGATCGGCGGCACCACGGCCGACAAGTTGCGGCTGCAGCTCTACACCTATGTCCACGAGCTGGGGCACTGCTTCAACCTGCTGCACTCCTGGCAGAAAAGCTATGCAGCGCCGCCGGTGCCGAACCGCCCGGACGCGCTGTCCTGGATGAACTACCCGTGGGGCTATCCGAAGGGCGGCGACGCCGCCTTCTGGAACAGTTTCGATTTCCGCTTCGACAACGAGGAGGTCATCCATTTGCGCCATGGCTTCCGCAACGACGTGATCAATGGCGGCCAGCCCTTCGCCACCGGGTCCGCGATCGGCCGCGAGGTCATGCCCGACCCGATCGTCGACGAATCCGGCCTGGTGCTGGCGCTGTCGACGCACAAGCAGAATTTCGCGCTGGGCGAGCCGGTCGTGGTCGAACCCAGGCTGCGCGCCACCGACACCCGCGGGCGCCGCGCCCACAGCTGGCTGCACCCGAACTGCGGCCTGGTGCGCATCGTCGTGGGTAAACCAAACGGCATGACGGTCGCCTGGGAACCGCTGATCGACCACCTGGTGGGCCGGCGCGAGACCGTGCTGCGCGGCGAGGACGAGATCCGCGACAGCGCCTACATCGGCTACGGCAAGGGCGGCTTCACCTTCGACCAGCCGGGCCATTACCGCATCCGCGCGGCCTAGGCGGCGCCGGACGGCTCGCAGGTCCTGTCCGACATCCTGACGCTGCGCGTGCGCTACCCGGTCACGCCGGCCGAGGAAGAGCTGGCCGACCTGTTCATGGGCGAGGACCAGGGCACGCTGCTGTACATGATGGGTTCCGACAACGACACGCTGCGCCACGGTAACGACGCCTTCGACCTGGTGCTGGACAAGTTCGGCCAGCATCCGATGGCCAACTACGCGCGCATGACCAAGGGCATCAACGCCGGCCGCAGGTTCAAGCGCCTGGCCCCAAGCAACATGAAGGCGGTCCAGGTGCGCGAGCCGAAGGCGGAGGAAAGCACGCGGCTGCTGGCGACGGTCGCCGATTCCGGCGTGCTCGACCCGGTATCGACGCGCATGGTGCTGTACGATCTGTCCTGCGTGCAGCGCGACGCCGGCGACGACGCCGGTGCGGGCAGGACCCTGACCCAGCTGTCGGCGCTGGGCATCCGGATCGCATGAGCCGCCGTCCTGGGTGGACTTCCGTAATAGCCGCCGGGATCGTCTTGATCCTGGCGGCATCCGGCGGCGCCTGCAGCGGTGAGCGCAAGGGCGCCGCCGGCAGTGCCACGGCCGTGGCATCCGACAGGGCGAGGACGAACATGACATTGCGTATCAAATTGCGCGACGGGTTCCGCGACCAGACCGTCGTGATCACGGTCGATGGCAGGGAGGTCTACCGCAAGTCCGGGGTGACGACGGACCTGAGCATCTCCTACGCCGATGCGGTCGAAGCCAGCACTGGCGCGGCGCCGGTGAAGCTGGCGGTCAGGGTCGAAAACGGCCCGGCGGCCAGCGCCGACATCGATCCGCGCCGGACGCCTTTCGTCGACGTCCGGGTCATGGACGGGAAGATGGAACTGCGCGCCAGCGCGGCCGAGCAGCCGATGCTGTGATGGGCTCAGGCGCCGAAGCGCGCGAAGGCCCGTTCCACCAGCGCGTGCGCATCCTCTTCGACGATGGCGTTGTGGGCCGTGATCACGCGCGTGAACGGCCAGGCCAGCACGGTGCGCGCGCTGCTTGCGGCGGCTGCCTTGTCGCGCGTGGCCAGGCGCACCGTGCGCGGCACGTCCAGCTGCGAGCGCACGCCGGTGACGCGCGCATAGGTGTCCGCACGCCAGTCCAGGTGGCCGCACCAGCATTGCAGCACGTCGGTCACGACCAGGGTGGCGGACGCCTTGTGGAACCACATCACCTCGTTAATGGCGGGCATGCCGCGGAATACCACCTGCTCGAGGTCGCCCGCCCACTCGGGCTCGATGGCGTCTTCCAGGATATGCAGGTTGGCGATGTCCCAGCGCTTGCGCTCCAGGCCGCGCGCGCCGTACAGCCGCGCTCCGGGAAAGGCTTGCTTCGCCTTGGCCATGAACATGTGGTGGGCGCGGTTGGGCGCGACGATCCAGGCGACCTCGCCGAGCGCCGCGATCTGGTCGCGCACCTCGGTGTCGAAGCGCACCGGCGAATGGATCCAGAGCTTGCCGTTGCCGAAGCGGACCACGGTCATGCGCGCGGTCAGCGGGATGCCGGCGGTCTGGATGCCGGTTTCCATGTGCCAGAGGTCGGGTGCGATTTGTTTGAGCATGCGCCGATACTAGACCGTATCGGCGCCGGGCGGCGCACCCGAGCCGGCCTATCGCTGATGCGCGGCCGGCAATGCGGTAGCGCGTGCGCCGCGGGCCATGAAGCGGCTGCCCAGCCAGCGCCGCACCGGGATGTCATAGAAACGCAGGCAGATCCAGGCCAGCAGCACCGAACCGGCCAGTGCCGCCAGCGCCACCGGCGTGCCGTCGCGCAGCGCGACCTTGTTCGCGACGACCCAGGCCGTGTAAGTATAGACGATCGGGTAGTGCACGATGTACAGCGGGTAGGAGATCTCGCCCAGCCAGCCGCACACGCGCGCACCGAAGCCGCCGCCGACGTCGCCGCTGGCGCCCAGCCAGACGATCAGCGGGAACAGCAGCACGATGCACGCGGTCTCGTACAGCCCGTTCATCCACAGCGTGTCCGGCCCGCCGAAGCGCGGCATGGCCAGGATCAGGGCGACCCCCGCGGCGCACAGCGGGAAGGCATGCTCGAGGCGGCCCGGCCGGACCATGCGCGACAGCAGCAGGCCGGCAAAGAACGGGTACAGCAGGCGCGTGAAGCCCAGCTGCAGCTGCGCCGGCGCGAGCGACCAGCCGCCTATCATGTCACCGGTCGGGCCCAGGATCGCGTGGTGCGCCAGCAGGCAGCCGGACAGGAACACCAGCAGCGCCAGCAGGCCGTTCGAGAAGCGGCGCACCACCAGCGCGTACAGGATGTTGGCCACGTATTCGAAGAACAGCGACCACGCCGGCCCGTTCAGCGGATGCATCTCGCCCCAGCCGCGGATGTCCATCGAGGGCGGCAGCGGCAGCAGCGTCATGCCGACCGCCGTCACCCACAGCAGGGTCGCGACGCTCGTGTGTTCGATGTTCGGGAACACCGGCCCGGCCTGGAAATGGAAGAAGCCGGCGCCGATCAGCATCGCCACCACGATCATCGGGTGCAGGCGGATCAGGCGGCGCTTGAAGAATTCGCCGGTCGTCATGCCGCGCCAGCGGTCGTCGTAGGCATAGCCGATCACGAAGCCCGACAGCACGAAGAAGAAGTCGACCGCCAGGTAGCCGTGGTTGATCAGCTGGGCGAAGCGGCTGGCGGCGTGCGGCTCGAACAGGTGGAAGGCCACCACCATCAATGCCGCGACGCCGCGCAGGCCGTCGAGGATAGCGTAGTGGCGCTTGCTGTCGGCAAAGCCGCTGGCGGGCGCGGCGGCGCTCATGGCTTGCTGGCGCAGTACTGCTGCACGTAGGCCTGGTGCGCCGGCAATTGGGCCACCGTGCGCTTGACGTTGGCGCGGATGCCTTCCAGGAAGGCCGCCAGTTCCTCGTCACCCATCAGGTCGGCGCTCTGGTGGTGGGTTGCCGGGTTCAAGCCCTGCCCCAGCATCACCTGCACCCAGGAGTTCTCGGCGAACAGCTCGTTCTGCAGGCGGAACACGCGGCCGCTCTCGCGGAACAGGTCGATGCGGTGCTGCAGCGAGTCCGGCACCGTCATCGTGGCCGCTTCCATCCAGTACGGCGTGTCGCGCCGGTTGGTGACCTTGTAGTGCAGGATGATGAAGTCGCGGATGGTGCGGATGTCTTCCGCCGCCTGCTCGTTGTACTCGGCCACGTCCGCGGCCGAGATGCCGCGCGCCGGGAAGATCTGCAGCAGGCGCACGATGGCGCGCTGGATCAGGTGGATGCTGGTCGATTCGATCGGTTCCAGGAAGCCGCTGGCCAGGCCCATGCCGATGCAGTTGCCGGCCCAGACCTGCCTGCGCTGGCCCGGCTTGAAGCGGATCACGCGCGGTTCGGTCAAGACCTTGCCCTCGACATTGCCCAGCAATGCCGCGCGCGCGCTGGCGTCATCGACGTGGCGGCTCGAGAACACGATGCCGTTGCCGGTGCGCTGCTGCAGCGGGATGCGCCACTGCCAGCCCCAGTCGTGGGCGATCGAGCGCGTGTAGGGCAGGGCGGGGCCGACGGACTCGGTCTGGACCGCGATGGCGCTGTCGTTGAACAGCCAGTGCGACCAGTCCTCGTAGTCCACGCCCATCGCTTCGCCCAGCAGCAGCGAGCGGAAACCCGTGCAGTCGATGAACAAATCGCCCTCGACGCGCTTGCCGGAATCGAGGCGCAGGGCGGCGATGTGGCCCGTGGCCGGGTCCTTGTCGACGCCGGCGATCTTCGCCTCGATGCGCTCGACGCCGAAGTGCTCGGAGAAGCGCCGCAGGTAGCGCGCGTAGCGCGTCGCGTCCAGGTGGTAGGCGTAGTTCAGGCCCTGGTTGGGCAGGTGGGCGAAGCGCGCTTCCTTGGCCGCCAGCAGTTCCAGGCAGTAGTCGCCGTAGTCGTGCGCGAGGCCGCGTTCGCGGCCCTTGAGCCAGAAGTGCTGGAAGCCGGCGGTCCAGTGGTCGGTGCCGGTCATGCCGAAGGAGTGGATGTAGTCCTCGCCCTTCGCGCGCCAGCCTTCGAAGCTGATGCCCAGCTTGAAGGTGGCCTGGGTCGCGGCCATGAATTCCTGTTCGCCGATGTCGAGCAGGCGGTGGAAATGCACCAGCGAGGGAATCGTCGCCTCGCCCACGCCCACGGTGCCGATGTCGTCGGACTCGACCAGCTTGATCTCGAGGATCTTGCCCAGGGTGCGCGACAGCGCCGCCGCGGCCATCCAGCCGGCGGTGCCGCCGCCCGCGATCACGATGCGGCGTACCGGTCCGGCGGCGGCATCGGCTTTCTGCATCTGTTCCATGTTGTCTCCTTCAGCGGTTTATTCTTTTCAGTAGCTGGCCGCGCAGGATGCGCGCCTTGTCGTCGTCCAGCGGCGCCAGCGCGTAGCGCGCGTCCGGCGGGATATGGGCGAGACTGTCCTCGGTTGGCTCGAAGATGTAGTGGCGGAAGATCTCCTGCCAGGCCTGCCTTTGCTCCGGCGGCAGTTCGCGCATCGTCAACAGCGCCAGCATCAGCGCGTTGGTCGGCGTGTCCATCCAGCCCGGCGCCTGGCGCCACCAGTAGTTCACCAGGATGTTGAAGCTGTCCAGCGCTTCCACGTGGTGCCACCACATCGAGGGGATGAACAGCGCGTCGCCCGGCCCCAGCTCGGCCACCTGCGCGTGGCGCAGCGCCTCGGAAAAGCGCGGAAAGCGCGCGCCGTCGGGCGCGGCGAAGTCGACCAGGCTGATGGCCTGGCCGGCCGGCGTGAAGTCGATCGGGCCGATGTACAGGTTGGCCAGTTGCCCGGGCGGGAACAGGGTGAAGCGGCGGTGGCCGCAAGCCACCACCGCCAGGTTGTCCGGCAGGTCGTAGTGGGCGGCGATGCGGGTGCGGTTGCCGATCCAGATGCTGGCCAGGGCGTCGCGTGCGCCGAGGTCGGCGTCGTTCTGGCCGCGAAAGCCCGGCAGCGCGGTATCGATCGTGGTCGAGCCGACGTAGATCGCGCCCGGCGCCGGCATGTCGCGCTGCACCTTCAGCTCGTCCAGCACGGCGTCCAGGCGGGCGCGCACCGAGATGTAGTTGAAGCCGTCCAGCGTCTCGTTGTAGAAGAAGCGGCCGCGGATCTCGGGCTTGCCGAGCATGGCGTTGACGGTGGCGTCGCGGTAGAAGCGGCGCAGGTAGGCGTCGGCCAGGTCCGCGGATTCGAGGCCGGCGCGCACGACCGGCCAGGCGCGCGCATAGCCGCGCACGATATAGGGTTGCGTCGCGCGCAGCAGTTCGTCGGGCAGTGCGCCGCCGACGTCCAGTTCGCGCACGCTTTTATCGATGGCGAGCATGAGGAAGGGCCAATGCGCGGTTCTTCCGGTCGATCAGCGCGCGGAACTGCGACAGCGAAGCGATCGCCATGTGGATCGCGCTCAGGTAGCCGGCGCGGTTCAGGCGCTCCAGGCGCTCGCCGGACAGGGCCATCAGGCGTTCTTCGTGGATCGTGTAGAAGCCGGCCAGGCGGTTCTGCGACCCGTCGTCGAGTTCGATGTCGAGCACGAAGGATTCCAGCAGCTCGAGTTCCTGCAGCGCCGCCATGAAGCCGCTCGACGCGTCCAGTCCATCGTGGATGGTGCGCAGCACCGAGGCGATGCGTTCCAGGTATTCGCTGCTGCCGCCGTAGGTCAGGAACAGCGCTTCGCCTGCCGCATCCGCATTGGCGCCGGCGGCGACGCGCGGGTGGTCGAGGTCGATGTGCACCGACAGTTCCTCGCCGCCGCGGCCGATCAGGAAGGGCAGGCGCTCGTGGGTGAGCGGGATGACCGGCGCGTCCCACTTGCCGTTCTCGAGGAACAGGTTCTCGCCCTGCTGGAAGCCGAACAGCGCCAGCGGGTCGAAGCCGCTGCCCTCGGCATTCCTGGCGAAGACGATCGGGTAGTGGGCCTGCAGCTCGCGGAATTCGGCCGGGAAGGTGAGGGCGGACATGACGGCGTCGCCGTATTCGGGCCCGCGCGCGGTGATGACGCGCAGGTGCTTGTGCTCGATATTGTTCAGCAGTGCGTGGTTCGGCATGGTGTCTCTTGTCGTTGTTATGTGATTCGATTGATGTCAGCCGCGCGGGATGCCGTGCTCCCGGATGTGCGCCAGCAGTTCGCGGTTGGACGGCAGCAGCGGCAGCATCCGGGCCGTCAGGCGCGCCGCCTCGCGGAAGTGGCGGTCGGCCTCGGACGGCAGGTCGGATGCGCGCGGCGCGGCTTCCAGTACATGGCCCATCCCGTACAGGATATATTGATAGCTGGCCGAGGGGAATACCTCCTCGATGCGCGGGAAGTCGCGGCGCGAGGGCGCGCGGGTGCGCCACAGCGCCAGCAGCTCGCGCAGGCGTTCGGGGATCGTGCCCGCCTCGCGGTGCTCGATCCAGAAGGGCGAGTCGCTGCGCTTCGACAGCACGTAGTGCAGCTTGAGGAATTCGATGACGCGCTCCCAGCGGTAGCTGAAAGCCTCGTTGAAGCGCGCGGCGATCGTGTCCATCTGGGCGCGGGTGGCCGGCATGTCGTCGGCCAGCCAGGCGGCCGACATCTCGACCAGCGCCAGCGCCGAGGCTTCCAGCGGCTCGATGAAACCGGCGGACAGGCCGATGGCGACGCAGTTGCGCTGCCAGAAGCGTGCGCGGTAGCCCGGTTCAAACGTCAGCTTGCGCGGGTTGAGGTCGGACGGGCCGCCGGTTTCAAGCACGTACGCTCTCAGCGCGCGCTCGGCATCCTCGTCGGAACAGTGGGCGCTGGAATACACGTGGCCGATGCCGCGCCGCGCCGGCAGGCCGATGTCCCAGATCCAGCCGCTGGCCTGGGCCGTGGACGTGGTCTGGGACGCGATCGGCGCGTCGGGTGTGGCATAGGGCACCTGCACGGCCAGCGCGCTGTCGTTGAACAGGACGTGCTTTTGCTCGGTGAGCGGCACGCCGTAGTGCCGGCCCAGCAGCAGCGACTGCATGCCGGTGCAGTCGACGAACAGGTCGCCGGCCAGCAGGCCACGGTCGCGCAGGCGCAGGGCGGCGATGTCGCCGTTTTCGTGCGAGACCACCTCGTCGACGTGGTCCTGTACGTGGTGCACGCCGAGCTTTTCGACGCAGTGGCGGCGCAGGAACACGCCGAACTTGCCGGCGTCCAGGTGGTAGCCGTAGTTGGCCACGGCCGCGAATTCCGGCGTCTGCGCCTGCTTGGGCGCGCGGCCCTGCACGCACAGGTGGGGCTGGGCGCTGACCAGGTCGGCGAAGGGCATGCCGCGGTGGGCAGCCTGCCAGCTTGCTGCCAGGTTGGCGTCGCCGTGGCCCTGGGGCAGGGAAAAGGGGTGGAAATAATAGTCGTCGGGGCGGCCGCTGACCCAGCGGTCGAAGCGCGAGCCCTGCTTGAAGGCGGCGTCGCACTCGCGCAGGAAGTCGGCTTCCGAGACGCCGATGCGGTGCAGGGTGTCGCGCATCGACGGCCAGGTGCCTTCGCCGACGCCGATCGGCGCCACGCTAGGGGACTCGACCAGGGTGACGCGCAGGCGGTGCTCGGCGGCGATGACGCCGGCCACCAGCCAGCCGGCGGAACCGCCGCCGACCACGACGATGTGTTCGATGGTCTCACTCATCACAGCTTTCCTATGAAGCAATCCTCGGCCGCATGAGTCTACCTCAAAACACTGTTTTTGCAACAACTTTTTATTGGTGAAAACAATTTCAATGGGCTGAAAATTGCTGCCGTCGCCCCGTCGCTCGTCGCCCCTGCGAAGGCAGGGGCCCAAGTTGCACGCGCGGTCGAGATGCATGCAAACTTGGGCCCCGGCCTGCGCCGGGGCGACGGTTTTTGGGCCGACGGCTGTAATCACGCCATCAAGCCATCAGAACTTGTAGCGCGCCCCCACCATATAACGCGGCCCGGTCTGCGTCGCATACTCGACCATCTCCTTGCGCCGGCCATGGGTCCGCGCCGTCTCGTTGGTCAAATTGATCGCCTCCACCTGCAGGCTGAGCTTGTCGGTCACGTTGTAGCCGACGCTCAGGTCGAGCTGGCCGTAGGGTTCCACGTACTGCGGGTTCGGACCGGCGGCATCGAAAGTCGAGGCCAGGAATTCGCCCCTCCAGTTGTAGGCGGCGCGCACGGCCCACTTGCTGTCCTCGTAGATGCCGACCAGGTTGTAGGAGTTGGACAGGCCGACCAGTGCGAACTGTTCGCCCACCGACGCGTTGTCGTACTTCAGGCCCGAGTGCACGTAGGTGTAGTTGGCTTGCACGCCGAAGCCGCTGTTGCCGAACATGTGCTGGACGTTGAATTCCAGGCCGTTCAGGCTCGCCTTCTTCTGGTTCGAGAAGGAGGTGATGCGGAAGTCCGCCACCGGGTCGCCCGGCTGGCCGGTGATGGTGCCGGTGGCGTTGCCGAGGGCGTCGTCGGGGCCGCGCACCACGCCCGGCGAGGTCGGGTGGTTGCGGAAGATGTAGTTGCGGATGCAGGTGGTGTCGGCATTGCCGCAGCCGCGCGCCAGCGCTTCGTTCCACAGCGCGCCGCCGACCGGCGTATGCAGGCCGAAGGGCTGGGCCACGACCTGCGACTGGCCGGCGTAGTTTTCCAGGTCCTTGTAGAAGGCATTGACCGAGGCGAAGCTCTGCTTGGCGTAATACCACTCGAAGGACAGGTCGAAGTTCTTCGACTTGACGGGTTTCAGCGCCGGGTTGCCCTGGGAACCGGTGCCGCCCTCGATGCGCGCCAGGGTATTCAGGATCTGGCCGCCGGCGATCTGGTCGTAGCGCGGACGGCCGATGGTTTCGCCGTAGCTGGCGCGGACCTTCATGTCGGCGCGCAGGTCCATGTCCCAGTCGACGCTCGGCAGCAGGTTGTGGTACTTGCCGTCCAGGGTGGTGAAGGTCGGGGTGCCGGTGTTGACCGTGAACTCGTTCTGCGAGCCCCAGCTGATCGAGGTGGCCGAGGGCACCAGCGCGGTCGAGAGCACGTCGGTCTTCTCGTAGCGCACGCCGACGGCGGTGTGCATCGGGAAGCGGGTGTCCCAGTCGGTGTTGAACTGCAGGTAGAGGTACTTCGACTTCTCTTCGGTGCGCTGGTCGGTGTCGAAGGTGTTCTTCGCCACGTACATCCCGGGCTTGCCGGTACCGCGCGCCGCGGCTTCGCGCACCTCGTTGAAGTTGAAGGTGTAGAAGTTGTTGAACAGGTTGGGATTGTTGCTGCCGTCGATCTGGTCGAAGTAGCCGCGCACGGTTTCCGGGTGCCACAGGCTGCTCGGGTAGTCCGAGGGCTTGCTGGCGCCGCCCCAGGTGTCGCTCTGGTTGTTCGACAGGGCCGAGCGGTTGTCGACCTTGGTCGCGCCCAGGCCGAAGTTCAGGTTCGACGATTCCAGCATGCGCAGGCGGCCCTTGAACTGGGCCTGCTCGACTTCGCCCTTCATGTAGCCGTTCTGGAAGTTCGAGCCGGTGACCTGCTGCGGGCCGCGCACGAAGTCGGCGCCGGCGATCGACAGCACCGGGAAGTCCTGCGAGAAGTCGACCGAGGTGTCGCCGCGCGAGAAGCTCGAGGTACCCAGGGTGTTGAAGGAGCCGTAGGGGCTGTCGGAGCGCGATTCGGCGGTCGAGTGGTGGGCGTCGAATTCCAGCTTCAGGTCGCCGCTGGCGCGCCACTGGGCGTTGAAGCCGATCGACTTGTTCTGGGTCTTGGTGGCGAAGTCGCCGCTGCCCATGGCGATGTCGCTGGTGGCCGGCGAGATCTGTTCGGTGTAGACCAGGGGCGCGGCGACCGGGCCGTCGGTCCAGGTCGAGGTGGAGGGGCCGAAGTTGAACCAGGCCGAGACGTCGTTGCGCTTGGTCTGGATCTTGTTCTCGCTGTAGGTGTAGTCGAGCGTGGTGGTCAGGTCCTTGGTCGGCGCGAACTGCAGGGTCAGCTGGCCGTTGGTGCGCTGGCGCTTGACGCCGGAGAAGCTGTAGTTCAGGTTTTGCGGGACTTCGTAGACGTCGCCCGGTTTCGGGTGGTTGACGATGCCCGGCGTGCCGGCCGGCGGAATCGCGCCCCAGTTGTTCTCGTCGCCGCGGTAGGGGCCCTTCCAGCCGCTCGAGACCGAAGCCTGGTTGTAGCCCAGGTTGCGCTCCTGGTAGCTGGCGCTGATGCCGACGCCCCAGCGGCCGTCCTTCGAGGTGGTCGAGTAGATGCCCGAGAATTCGGGCGTGGTCGAGTTGCTGGCCTTGACGTCGCCCGGCAGGTTGTTGTTCGAGGTGTCGTGCACGGCCTTGATGCCGACGCTGGACCAGGTGCCCAGCTTGTCCAGCGGACGCGCGGTCATGACGTTGATGGTGGCGCCGATGCCGCCGGTCGGGGTCTCGGCGCGGCTGGTCTTGTACACCTGCAGCTGCGAGATCGCTTCCGAGGCCAGGTTGGCGAAGTCGAAGGCGCGGCCGTTCAGGTCGCCCAGGTTCGAGGTCGGCATCTGGCGGCCGTTCAGCAGCACCATGTTGAAGTCGGGGCCTATGCCGCGCACGGTCACCTTCGAGCCTTCGCCGATCGAGCGGTCGATCGAGACGCCCGAGATGCGCTGCAGCGATTCGGCCAGGTTGGTATCCGGGAACTTGCCGATGTCTTCGGCCACGATACCGTCGACGATACCGTCGGAATTGCGCTTCAGGTTCAGCGACGAGGCCAGCGACTGGCGCAGGCCGCTCACCACCACCTGTTGCACCGTACCTGTCGGGACGACGGTGTCCGACGGGCTGTTGTTGCCGTCCTGGGCAAAGCCAGGAATGACGATCGCCGCGCAGGCGCCAGCCACCGCGATGCTGATCAGTTTTTGCTTCGACTTGGGATATTGCATGGGGTCTCCTCGTTATTATCAGGCCCAATTCTCTCCAACTGGTCTGTGGATGGAAACGTTTCCATACCAGTTGTCGGGAATCTTATGTTGGGAAAAAATAATTGTCAACGGAATATTCTTGTGTGACGCGCAGAATGGGCGCGGGCGCGTGGTGGATGCAACACTCGGCACGGCGGGAAGCCCTGTGCAACATATATATAGTGCTATATTCCGGCTACCTATGGGAACGTTTCCACACACCTGGGACAAGGAGACCACATTGAAAGCACCGATACGCATTGCCCTGGCCGCCTCGTCGGCCGTCCTGATCGCCGCCCTCGTGCCGCAAACCGCCGGCGCCGCCCCCGCGGCCACCCCGGCCGCCCCGGCTGCGCCCGCCGCCCCGGCCGGCTGGGTACTCGACTGGCACGACGAATTCGACGGCCCCGCCCTGGACCACGCGAAATGGGCCGAGGAGACCGGCGACCCCAGGAACGGCAACGACGAAAAGCAGTTCTATACAGCGCGGCCCGCCAACCTGCGCATCGAAGGCGGGAACCTGGTGATCGAGGCGCGCCGCGAAGCCATGGACGGCATGGGGTACACCTCCGCCCGCATCACCACCCAGCACCTGCTCGAACGCACCCACGGCCGCTACGAGGCGCGCATCCGGATCCCGCGCGGGCAGGGCATCTGGCCGGCGTTCTGGCTGCTGGGCGCCGACTGCAAGACCACGCCATGGCCGCGCTGCGGCGAGATCGACATCATGGAAAACATCGGCAAGGAACCCGGCCTGGTGCACGGCACCGTGCATGGCCCCGGCTACTCGGGCGAGAAGGGCATCGGCCGCCCGCAGGCGATCGAGAAGGGCGCCTTCGCCGACGATTTCCACGTGTATGCGCTGGAATGGGAGCCGCGCGCGATCCGCTGGTACCGCGACGGCATCCTGTACCACAGCGTGACGCCCGCCACCGTCAACGGCGACTGGGTGTTCGAGCACCCTTTCTACGTGATCCTGAACCTGGCCGTGGGCGGCTACTGGCCGGGCTATCCGGACGCCACCACGCCGCTGCCGCAGCGGATGCTGGTCGACTGGGTGAGGGTGTACAAACGACCGGGCTGAGTTCCCTTGCCGCGGACAGATGCAGAGCCGCCGCTGCTGTGGCATGATGGCGCCCGGTTTCAATCCGAGGAGAATCCGAATGCGTAGAGCGGCGCCCCTGGCAGCCTGTATATTGACCAGCCTGCTGGCCGCCTGCGCCGCCCCGCAACGGCCGGCCCGGACGCTGGCCGACAACGAGATTCAGCGCGTGATGCGGCGCGAGCAGGTGCAGGGCCTGGCCCTGGCGACGATCGAGAACGGCAAGGTGGCCAAGGTGCGCACCTTCGGCCAGCGCAACGGGTCCGGCATGCCGCTGACCGACCAGACGGTGATGTATGGCGCCTCGCTGACCAAGGCCGCCTTTGCCTACCTGCTGCTGCAACTGGCCGACGAGGGCAAGCTCGACCTCGATGCGCCGCTCACGCGCCTGCTGCCCCAGCCGCTGCCGTTCTACCGCGAACGGCCCTTCGACTTCGCCGACCTGCAGGACGACGCGCGCTGGAAGAGCATCACCCCGCGCATGCTGCTGACCCACGCCGGCGGCTTCGCGAATTTCCGCTGGCTCGAGCCGGACGAGCGCCTGCGCATCCACTTCACGCCCGGCAGCCGCTACGCCTATTCGGGCGAAGGCTTCTACATCCTGCAACTGGTGCTCGAGCGCGGCCTGGGCCTGGACGTCGGCTACGAGATGCACAGGCGCGTGTTCGAACGCTTCGGCATGACGCGCACGGCGATGACCTGGCGCGCCACCTTCGGCGACAACTTCGCCGACGGCTTCGCCTTCGACGGCAGCGTCCAGGAGCACGACAGGCGCTACCGGCTGCGCGCCGCCGGCTCGATGGACACGACCATCGCCGACCAGGCGAAACTGTGGGCCGGCATCGTGCGCGGCGAGGGCTTGAGCCCGGCCAGCCGCGCGGCGCTGGTGCAGGGCTGGCTGCCGGTCGTGTCGAAGCACCAGTTCCCGACCCTGGTCCAGGACGATACGGCCTGGCCGCAAGGGCTGGCCGCCGGCCTCGGCGTGCTCAGCTTCCAGGACCGCAGCGGCGGCCGCGCCTGGTTCAAGGGCGGCCACGACGACTGGACCGCCAACCTGGTTCTGTGCGTGGAGAAGGGCCAGCGTTGCGTGGTCATGCTGTCCAACGACGTGCGCGCGGAACGGCTGTATCCGGAACTGGCGCGCCTTGCGCTCGGCGAGACCGACATGCCCTGGTCCTGGGAGTACAGCTGGTACGAGTCCCCATGACGCCGCCCGGGTCGACGTTTTGACCCGGAGGGTTGAAGAAAACGTTTGCGCAACCCGTGGTGGTTGACAGCCTTGCGCCCAGCCCTTACCTTTCGTTACACATTGTGATTTTTCTCACAGCGCATCCATAAAACATTGCTAAAAGACCAGGCTGTTCGCTGGCAAACAAAGATAAAGATGTCCGAAAACGTCGCCGTAGACAATGCGCTGCCCACCGACCCCGAAGTCGTTCACAGCACTCTGCCGTTCCCCGTCATCGGCATCGGCGCCTCGGCCGGGGGCATGTCGGCGCTGCAGCACCTGTTCGAGCACATGCCGGCTGTGGGCGAGATGGCCTTCGTGGTCGTCATGCACCTCTCGCCCAAGCACCCGAGCTCGGCGGCGGCCATCCTGCAGCGCGCCACCAGCATGCCGGTGGAACAGGTCACCTCCGAAGTACACATCCAGCCCGGCCATGTGTACGTGATCGCACCCAACGTGCACATGGAAATGGTCGATGGGCTGCTGCGGGTCAGCCAGCTCGAGCGGCCGCGCGGCCAGCACATCGCGATCGACCTGTTCTTCCGCACGCTGGCCGAGGTGCACCGCGAGCGTGCCATCGCGATCGTGCTGTCCGGCACCGGTTCGGATGGCGCCGTCGGCATCACGCGCATCAAGGAGCAGGGCGGCGTGACGCTGGTCCAGGCGCCGGGCGACGCCGAGCACGACGGCATGCCGGCGGCGGCGATCCGTACCGGCGCGGTCGACTTCGTGCTGCCAGTGGGTGACATGGCGCAAAAGCTGGTCGAGTTGTGGCAGAACGCCAAAGCGATCCAGCTGCCGCCGCTGAGCGACGGGCAGCTGCAGGCGGAGGCGCCGCCGACCGAGGCCGAGGCGGCCACCGCCGAAGATGCGCTGCAGGAGATCATTTCGATGCTGCTGAGGCACACGGGCCACGATTTCCGCCACTACAAGCGCGCCACCGTGCTGCGCCGCATCGAGCGCCGGCTGCAGGTGCGCCAGGTCAAGACGCTGCCCGAATACCGCGACCTGCTCGAGAACGACAGCCACGAGAACAAGGCGCTGCTCGACGACATGCTGATCGGCGTGACCAACTTCTTCCGCGACCGCGAAGCCTTCGAGGCGCTCGAGCGCGAGATCGTGCCGGAGCTGTTCAAGGACAAGGGCCCCACCGACGAGGTGCGGACCTGGGTCGCGGCCTGCTCCAGCGGCGAGGAAGCGTATTCGATGGCCATGCTGATGGCCGACCAGGCCGGCCTGATGGAGCATCCGCCGGCCTTCCAGGTGTTCGCCTCGGACATCGACGACCGCGCCATCGACAGTGCGCGCGCCGGCATCTTCCCGGCCTCGATCATCACCGACGTGACGCCCTCGCGGCTGCGCCAGTACTTCAGCAAGGAAGACGACCGCTACCGCATCCGCAAGTCGCTGCGCGATCGCATCCTGTTCGCCTCGCACAGCCTGCTGCGCGACCCGCCGTTTTCGCGCCTGGACCTGATTTCCTGCCGCAACCTGCTGATCTACCTGAACCGCGACGTACAGATGCGGGTGCTGCAGACCTTCCATTTCGCATTGAAACCCGGCGGCTACCTGTTCCTGGGCAGCTCGGAGTCGGCCGAATCGGTGTCCGACTACTTCATTCCCGTCGACAAGAAGAACCGCATCTACCGCGCCCGCGGTGGCAGCCGGCCGCTGCATTACCAGAACCCGTCGTCGGCCGTGTACGGCACGCGCCTGCCCGAGGTCAGCCGTCCCAAGCTGCCCGGCAAGCGCCAGTTCTCGTATGCCGAGCTGCACCAGCGCGCGCTGGCCCAGTACGCGCCGCCCTCGGCAGTGATCGACCATGAAGGCAACATCGTCCACATGTCCGAGCAGGCCGGCCAGTTCCTGCGCATGGCGGGCGGCGAGCCCTCGCGCAGCCTGCTGGCGCTGGTACTGCCCGAACTGCGCCTGGAGTTGCGGTCGGCCATGTACCAGGTGGCCCAGCACCATGCGAGCGTCGACTGCCGCCCGGTCGATCTGGCCGAGAAGAAGGAACTGGGCACGATCGCGATGACGGTGCGCCCCTTCCGCGACGAGGAGGCCGAGACCGATTTCATGCTGGTGCTGTTCAACCAGATCGAGCATGCGCCCGACAAGGCCTTGCCGGCGCGCCAGAACGGCAGCCACGACGTGGTGCTGGCCCAGCTCGAGGCCGAGCTGCAGCGCAGGCGCGAGCAGTTGCAGGAAACCATCGAGAATTCCGAGATCTCGACCGAGGAACTGCGCGCCTCCAACGAGGAACTGCAGGCGATCAACGAGGAGCTGCGCTCGGCCACCGAGGAGCTGGAAACCAGCAAGGAAGAGCTGCAATCGGTCAACGAGGAACTGGTCACCGTCAACTACGAGCTGAAGGTGAAGGTCGAAGAGACCGGCAAGGCCAACGACGACCTGAACAACCTGATCGCCTCGACCGACATCGCCACCATCTTCGTGGACAGCGGCCTGCGCATCAAGCGCTTCACGCCGCGCGCGGCCGACCTGTTCTCGATCATCGCTTCCGACGTCGGGCGCTCGCTGCTGGACCTGACCCACAAGCTCGACTACGACCAGCTGGCCGAGGATGTGAGCGCCACCTTCGACACGCTGCGCCTGGTCGAGCGCGAGGTGCGCAGCCACGACGGCCGTTACTACATCGTGCGCCTGCTGCCCTACCGTACCAACGAAGACCGCATCGAAGGCGCGGTGATGACCTTCTTCGACATCACGCTGCGGCGCCAGGCCGAGGAACAGGCGCGCGCCAGCGAGGCGCGCATGCGCCTGGTGGCCGACAGCGCCAACGACTTCGCGATCATCACCCAGGACACGGAAGGCCGGGTGACCAGCTGGAACAAGGGCGCCGAGCGCCTGTTCGGCTACAGCGCCGACGAGATGCAGGGCCAGACCCTGGACCGCCTGTTCGTGCCCGAGGACCGGGCGGCCGGCGTGCCGATGGACGAATTGCGCCGCGCGCACGACGATGGCCGCGCCGAGGACGAGCGCTGGCACGTGCGCAAGGACGGTTCCCGTTTCTTCTGCAGCGGCGTCACCACGCCCTTGCGGAACAACGACTTCTACGGCTACGCAAAAATCGCGCGCGATGAGACCGCGCGCCAGCGCCAGGGCCAGGAACGCCAGCAGGCGCTCGACCGTGAGCAGGCCGAGCGCTGCGACGCCGTGAACGCCGCGGCCATGAAGGACGAATTCCTGGCCGTGATGTCGCACGAGCTGCGCCATCCGCTGAACATGATCCACATTAACGTCGAGCTGCTGTCGCGCATGCCGGAACTGCGCCAGTCGCAGACCTTCATGCGCTCGGCCTCGATCATCCGCAATGCGGTGATGAGCCAGGCCAAGATCATCGACGACCTGATGGACATCTCGCGCGTGCGCACCGGCAAGCTGTCGCTGACGATGGCGCCGGTGGTGCTGGACGCCGTGGTGCACGGTATCGTCGAGGTGGCGCGCAGCGATCCGGCGGCGCGCGACCTGCACATGGACGTGACCGGCGGCGCCGGCGGCGCGGCGGTGCTGGCCGACGTGGTGCGGGTCGAACAGGTCATCATGAACCTGCTGAGCAACGCGGTGAAATTCACCCCGGCCGGCGGGCGCATCGAAGTGCGCCTGGAACGCGACGACGGCTTCGTGCGGGTGGATGTGGCCGACAGCGGCCAGGGCATCGCGCCCAGCTTCCTGCCGCACGTGTTCGACATGTACGGCCAGAGCGTGTCGGTCACCACGCGCTCGAAGGGCGGCCTGGGCATCGGCCTGGCGCTGGTGCGCGAGATCGTGGCCCTGCATGGCGGGCGTATCGCGGCGCTGTCGGAAGGCATCGGCAAGGGCAGCTGCTTCAGCGTCTGGCTGCCGCTGATGGACCACCGCGCCACCCCGATGCCGGGCGAACCCGGCGGCGAGGACCAGGGCATGACCGGCCTGCGCATCCTGGTGGTGGACGACATGGAAGACATGCTGCAGGTGTTCAAGTCGCTGCTGGAGATGAACGGCGCCACCGTGTTCGACGCGTCCAGCGCGACGCAGGGGCTGGAGGTCCTTGGCCGCGAGGACGTCGACCTGCTGATCTCGGACATCTCGATGCCCGAGATCGACGGCTACGAATTCCTGCGCCGGGTGCACGCGCTGCCGAAGTATGCGGACCTGCCGGCGATCGCCATCACCGGCATGCGCCGCGACAGCGACATCTCGCAGGCGCGGTCCTCAGGGTTCTCGGCGCATCTGGGCAAGCCGGTGTCGGTGGAGCGGCTGAATGCGATCGTGCGGGATTTGTTGCCGAGGAAGCGGAGCTAGCCGCAAAACCGTCGCCCCCGCGGAGGCGGGGGTCCAAGTTCTGCATGCGCCGTTGAAACGCGTGCAACTTGGGCCCCTGCCTGCGCAGGGGCGACGTTGTTTTATTGTGCGGCTATTCTTAGCGCGACGTCTTCAGCATAGCCGGATACCCGACATCCTCCGTCGCCTTCTTGAGGTCCGCCACGCTCGCCTGCGCATCGTCATACACGATCACCGCCTCGCGCTTCTCGTAGCTGACCTTCACCTTGGCCACGCCCGGCACCTTGCTGAGCGCCGCCTTGATCGTGATCGGGCAGGTCGCGCAATCCATGGTCGGGACGTTCAGCGACACCGTCTGCTGCTTCGCGAACGCGGAAGGGGCGGCAAACAGGGTGGCGAGGGCGGCGAAGAGGATCGGTTTCATGGCAAGGGGTCCAGTGGATCAGTAGAAGAGGGGCGCCGCCAGCGGGAAGCCCAGCAGCAGCGCGATGAACACGGCGCAGCCGATGAAGACGCGGCGCATCGCCGGGCGCGTGGTGGCGCAGTCGCCCGCGGCGACGTCGCAGGCGCGCGCCGGGCGGAACAGCAGCCAGCCGGACCAGCCCAGCGCGCCCGCGGTGACGGCGATGGCGTAGGGCGTGAGCGGCTTCATCGCCACCAGCGTCGACATCCAGGCCCCGGTGATCCCGACCAGCACCAGCACCAGCGGCAGCACGCAGCACGTGGACGCCAGCAGCGAGGCCAGCACGGCGAGGGCGACCAGGCGGCCGGCCTTGCGCTCGTCGGCGGGGACGCCGCCGGCCTGGGTCATGGACGAGGATGGGTTCATGGGGCCTTCGATCGGTTTAGAGGGCGCGCGAGGTGATGGTGTACTTGAACGCGTCCGGGTTCAGGGAGTCGTAGGCTTCGCCGCGGTTCTCGGCCTGCGGGTACATCAGGAAGCCGACCTTGCCGATGGTTTTCGAGTCGCGCAGCTGGACATCGTGGGCCATGTTGTAGCCCATCCAGTTGCCTTCCCAGCCGCCGAACAGTACCTTTTTGACCGGGGCGACGACCGGGTGGTCCGGATCCTTGATCCAGTCGGCGGTCTCTTCGCGCATCACCTTGGTGACGTCGGCCGGGTCCATCGCGACCCAGCCGTGGCGCTTCAGGTAGACCTCGGAGCGGCAGTGCTGGGCGCCCTGCAGGCCGGCCGGCTTGCCGCCCAGGACCTTGTAGTTGAAGTTGCTCGGGGCGATGCGCACGCCGTAGACGTCGCGCGCCGGGATGCCGACGGCGCGGCACAGGCCGACGAACAGGCCGTTCAGGTCGGCACACTTGCCGCTCAGGTTGGCCGTCTCCAGCATGGTCTTGATGTCGCCGATGCCGCAGCCGCGCACCTTCGGCTCGCGGAAGGTGTTCAGCAGGATCCAGTCATAGATGCGCTGGACCTTGTCCTCGTCGGTGCGGGCGCCGGCCACGATCTGGTTCGCGGTCTTGAGCACGATGCCGTCCAGCGGCATCAGGTCGGTCGGGCGCAGCCACAGGCGCAGGTCCTCGGCGGACTCGCCGCCCGGCTGGGCGGTCTTCCAGTTGGCGGCGCGGTCGCGGGTCTGGATGCGCGACACCACTTCCAGGCGCGGCGCGGCCGAACCGTCGAACTGCGCTTCCAGGTACTTGGCGCCGTAGCGCTCGTCGGTGCCGACCTTCAGCGACTTGGCGTTGCCCGACCAGTTGTTCGACAGCGTGCGCTGCCAGTCGGTGTCGAGCGCGGGCAGCGGCACCCATACCGTCGACGGGCCTTCGGCGCGCTGCAGGGTCACGGTGGTCACCACCTCGTAGCTCTTCCAGTCGCCCGGCTTCGGATCGAACTGGCGTTCCTGGCCTTGCGCGCCCGCGGTCTGCGCCAGCAGGGTGCGCGGCAGGGCGCCGGCGAGCAGCAGGCCGCCGGCGGCTTTCAGGACGGTGCGGCGGATCGAGTTGTGGCTGGTGTCTTGCATGCGTGTTTCCCTGTTCTTGGTGGTTGTTGGTCGTGCAATGGAAGGTCTCGGTGGCCGGGCTGCCCGGCCGGGGTGGTGCGGAATCAGTTACCCTGTCGCTCAGCCAGCAGGGCGTCGATGGTGTCCTGCAGGCGGGTGTCGGCGGCATTCACCTCGCCGACGCTGCGCCAGCGCGCGCGGCCCTGGCGGTCGACGATGACCGTGGTGGGCATCACGCCCGCGGTCCAGGCCTTGAAGGCGTCGCCGGAACGGTCGCGCAGGACCGTATATGGGATCGGATGGCTGGAAACAAAGGCCTGGATCGCGTCCAGCGGCTCCTTGTAGTTCACGCCGACCACGGCGACCTTGCCGCGCCAGGCCTCGCGCCGGGCCAGGCCGCCCAGCACCGGCAGCTCGGCCACGCAGGGGCCGCACCAGCTGGCCCAGAAGTTCACCACCACGACCTGGCCGCGCAATGTGCCCAGGTCCCAGGCCTGGCCGTCCAGGCCGATTACCTGCAGCGGCGGCGTGGCTTGCACTTTCGGCCAGGGGCGCAGCATGGCGGCCGCTTCGGCGCCGAAGGCGGACCCACCCGCGAGCGCGGACAACAGGCCCAGGAGGGCTGCGGCGCGTTGGCGGGAGCGGCTGGTGTGCATGCGTGGAAGGTCGGAATCCGTAATGACCGCCATGATACCAGAGTGGCGCGGCGCTTGCCGGCTGCTCCGCCGTGTGGCGCTGGCGCCGCGGCCGCCGGGTGGTCATAATCTGGCCTGGAGGAAAAACATGAACCATTGGCTCTACCTGGCGATCGCCATCGTCTCCGAAACCGTCGCCACTTCGGCGCTGAAGGCCAGCGCCGGCTTCACCCGGCCCTGGCCCTCGCTGCTGGTGGCGGTGGGCTACGGCCTGGCCTTCTATTTCCTGGCGCTGACGCTGCGCACCCTCCCGCTCGGGGTCGCGTACGCGGTGTGGTCGGGCGTGGGCATCGTGCTGATCGCGCTGGCCGGCTGGCTGCTGTACGGCCAGAAGCTCGACGGGCCGGCGCTGGCGGGTATCGCGCTGATCGGTGCCGGGGTGCTGGTGATGAACCTGTTCTCGAAGACGACAGGACACTGAGCGGGCCACTGAGCGGGGCACCGGGCGGCCCCAAGCGTGCAACGCCCGCAGGGTGCTTGCGGTAAGCTCGGCGCCACGAGGAAAAGGAGACCATCGATGCCCCACACCGGCCCCTGGCTGGCGGCGCTCGCCTGCGCGCTGCCGCTGCTCGCGCACGCCGCCGCGCCTGCAGCCGCAGCCGCCACTTACCGCAACCCGCTGCAGCTAACCCTGGCCAGCGGCGAAGCGGCCCAGAACTGCGCCGACCCGGCGGTGCTGCGCGATCCGCGCGCATCCACCCCGACCTGGTACCTGTACTGCACCAGCGACCCGGTCAGCAAGAACGAGCGTTCCGGCCACGCCGGCGACGGCGGCTGGAAGTTCCGCATGATGCCGATCTACCGCTCGAACGACCTGGTGCACTGGAACTTCGTCGCCGACGCCTTCACCCAGCGCCCCCAGGGCCTGGCCGATCCGACCTCCGGCCTGTGGGCGCCCGAACCGGTCTACATGAACGGCCGCTACTATCTCTACTTCACGGTCACCGACGTGCTCGATGCCCAGAGCCCGGAACCCGGCTGCGGCAGCGACAGCGCGATCGCCGTGGCGAGCAGCGCCAGCCCGGCGGGGCCGTGGAACGCCAGCCGCGCGCCGGTGGTGGCGCCCCAGCGCGCCGGCCCCGGCTGCGCCTTCCACTGGGTGTACGACCCCAAGGTGGTGGTCGACGGCGAGCGCAAGTACCTGTATTACGGCAGCTACGACGGCGGCATCTGGGTCCGGCGCCTGGACGACGACGGCATGGCCACCCACGGCGACGCGATCCGGGTCGGCGCCGATGGCCGCTACGAGGGCAGTGAAGTCGTCAAGCACGATGGCTGGTGGTACCTGTTCGCCTCCGCCACCAATTGCTGCAACGGCCCGCTGACCGGCTACGGCGTCTTCGTCGGCCGCGCGCGCACGCCGGAAGGCCCTTTCCTGGACCGCCTCGGCGACGACATGGCCAAGGGCCGCGCCGGCGGCACCCCGGTGCTGCTCCAGAACGGCAACCGCTGGGTCGGCCCCGGCCACAACACGGTGTTCCAGGACGCCGCCGGCGGGTGGTGGACCATCTACCATGCGATCGACCAGGCCGAACCCTTCTTCAGCGCGCAGGACAAGCTGACCCGGCGCCTGGCCATGCTGGACCGGATCGACTGGGTCGACGGCTGGCCGGTGGCGGGCGGCGGCACCGCGCCGAACGATGGACCGATGGCGGCGCCTGCTGTCACTGCGCGCGTGGCCGGTACGGAAACGAAGCGCGCGGCCGCCGCCCAGGCTCCGGCTCCGGCACCAGCACCGGCCCGGCCGCCAGCGGACAAGGCGACGCTGGCCTGGACCGACGACCTGCGCAACCCCGACATGGAAGAGCGCTGGCAGTGGCTGCGGCCGCGCGCCGCATCGGGCTGGTCGGCGGGCCCCGCGGGCCTGAGCCTGGCGGTGGAGCCGGGCGACCTGTACGTGGACACCAATAATGCCAGCGTCCTGCAGGCGGCGCTGCCGCGCGGCGACTACCGGGTCGAGGTCGAGCTGGAACTGGACGTGGCCGAGGGCGCCAGCGCCCAGGCCGGGCTGGTGCTGATGCGCGACGACGACAACTACGTCAAGCTGGTCGAGCTGGTGCGCGGCGGCTTGCGGCAGGTCGAGTTCGGCAAGGAGCTGTCCCCGGTGCCGCCCGCTTATCCGCGCTACGGCAACACGCTGGCCGGCACGCCCGGCCGTCACACCTGGTTACGAATCGATGTCCACCGCGACGGGGGCCAGGAACGTTATACCGCCTATTCGAGCCAGGACGGGCGCGCGTGGGTCGGCGGCGCTGTCTGGACGCATCGGCTGGGACAAGCCCGCCTCGGATTGGTGGCAATGGGGACCGAGCCGGGTATCCGCAAGGAGGCGGGCGGCGCGGCCAGGCCGGCGCGCGCCCTGTTCTCGAAAGTCACGGTATCGAAGCTGTCGCGCCAGATATACGAAGTGCATAAGCCAGGGGAAAAGGCCTTGCCAGCGCCGATGGCGGGTCAGTAAAGTAGGTGCAAACACCAAAAGTCGATGGAGCACGAACGTGGAATATCCCCGCCCCCAATTGCGGCGCGCCGCCTGGCGCAGCCTGGACGGCCCCTGGCAGGCCAATCTCGACGACGGCGCCGTCCACGTCGATCCTGTCGACGTCGATTTCAACCGCAGCATCACGGTGCCGTATCCGCCCGAGGCGGCCGCCAGCGGCGTGCATGACCGCGGCTTCCGGCGCCGCGTCTGGTACCGGCGCCAGATCCTGCTCGAACCCTCGATGACGCCGGGGCGCGACGAGCGCCTGGTGCTGCACTTCGGCGCCGTCAACTACCGCGCCCGGGTCTGGGTCAACGGCCGCTACGCCGTCGAGCACCGCGGCGGGCACAGCCCGTTCTCGGTCGACGTCACGCGCCACCTGGACGGCGCCGTGCTCGAGATCGTGGTGCAGGCCGACGACGACCCGATGGACATGCACAAGCCGCGCGGCAAGATGGACTGGGAGCCGGAGCCGCACAAGATCTGGTACCCGCGCACCAGCGGCATCTGGCGCACGGTGTGGATCGAGAAGGTGGCGCGCGCCCACGTGGCCCAGCTGCGCTGGACCGCCGACGTCGCGTCCTGGCAGATCCGGCTCGACGCCGACATCGCCCACGTGCCCGAAGGCGGCGTGGCCAACGTCACGCTCAAGCTCGGCGACAAGCTGCTGGTGGCCGACCGCTGCCTGCTGACCGGGCCGCGCCTGTCGCGCATCTTCCAGCTGCCCGACCCCGGCATCGACGACGCCCGCGCCCTGTGGATGTGGAGCCCCGAGAGCCCGCAGCTGATCGACGCCGAGATCGAGATCAGGAGCGCCGACGGCGAACTGTATGACGCCGTGCAGAGCTATACCGCGCTGCGCACCGTGGCCACCGAGGGCGAGCGCTTCGTGCTGAACAGCCGCCCCTACTACCTGCGCATGGTGCTCGACCAGGGCTACTGGCCCGAGAGCCTGATGGTGGCGTCGAGCGACCAGCTGCGCCACGACGTCCTGCTCATCAAGCGCCTCGGCTTCAACGGCGTGCGCAAGCACCAGAAATCGGAGGACCCGCGCTGGCTCTACTGGTGCGACGTGCTGGGCCTGTGCGTGTGGGCCGAGATGCCCTCCGCCTACGGCTTTTCCAGCGCCACCGTACATGGCGTGATGGAAGAGTGGAAGGAACTGGTCGAGCGCGACATCTCCCACCCCAGCATCGTGGCCTGGGTGCCGACCAACGAATCCTGGGGCGTGCCGGAACTGATGAACGACCGCCGCCAGGTCGACTTCGTGCGTGCCCTCTACCACATGACGCGCGCGCTGGACGGCACCCGCCCGGTGATCGGCAACGACGGCTGGGAGGCGCCCTGCGGCGACTTCGTCTGCGTGCACGACTATGCCCAGGACCCGGCCGTGCTGGCCGAGCGCTACGGCAGCCGCGAGGCGGTCGCCTACACGCTGGCGCACGTGCAGCCGGACCGGCGCCGCATCGTCATCGACGGCTTCACGGGGCAGGGCAAGCCGCTGTTCCTGTCCGAGTTCGGCGGCATCGCCTGTCTGCAAGGCGCGGGCACGGCGGGCGGGGGCGCGCCGGGCTGGGGCTACTCGACGGCGAAGGACGGCAAGGAACTGCTGGCGCGCTACCAGGAACTGATGGCGGCGATCCACCGCTGCCGCCCGCTGTCCGGTTTCTGCTACACCCAGCTGACCGACACCTTCCTGGAAAAGAACGGCCTGCTGACCGAAGACCGGGTACCGAAGGCGCCGATCGAGGCGCTGGCGATTGCCACCCGCGGTCCCGATGCGAACCTGTACAACTGGCACCTGGACCCGCTCGGCCACGACGAGCGCTGGCGCCTGCGCCGCGGGCCGGATTTCCCGGTCGAGTGGACGCGCGTCGGAGAAACCGCGGAAGTGTTAACCTATCCTGGTGAGCGCCAACCGCCGCCGGGACCGGGGCCGGGCAGTCCGTCCGGTTTCGAACGCCGCGGCAGGGGCGCGAACGGCCCGCGCGGGCGCCGCAAGGTGGCTTGAAGGCGGCTTGAAGCGTCGGCGGGCCTGGTCGAGCCGTAGGGTGGGCACCCCGTGCCCACCTGACAATAAATACAAGTGGAGACGACGTGGCACGACGAGGACATGGCCTCGCCGCCGCCGCCGCGCTGCTCGGCATGCTGGGGCCGCTGGCCGCGGCGCCGGCATGGGCCCAGGTCGAAGTCAGGATGTGGACGCTGCTTTCGGGCGGCGACGGCGCGCGCATGCGGGCGCTGGTCGACGACTTCAACGCCAGCCAGCGCGACGTGCGGGTGGTGAGCACGACGCTCAAATGGGGCGAACCTTTCTATACCAAGCTGATTACCGCCTCGGTGGTGGGCGCGGGGCCGGACCTGGCCACCGTGCACCTGTCGCGGCTGGTGAACCTGGCCGGCGGCGGGGTGCTGCGGCCGATCCAGCCTGCGGAACTAAGCGCGGCCGGCCTGCGCGGCGCCGACTACCTGCCGCGCCAGTGGCAGAAATCGCAGTACGGGGGCGCGACCTGGGCGATCCCGCTCGACATGCACCCGCTGGTCCTGTACTACAACAAGACCCTGGCCAGCCAGGCCGGCCTGCTGCAGGCCGACGGCAAACTGAAACCCATCGAGGGCATCGCTGCGCTGACCGAGGCCTTCCGCGTCGCCACCGAACGCACCGGCAAGCCCGGTCTCACCATGGAATCCAGCCAGAGCTCGTACGCGATCTGGCGCCTGTGGACCTCGATGCTGGCTCAGCAGAACGTCGGCATCATCAAGGATGGCCGCTTCGTCTACGGCGCTACCGGTGAATCGACGCTGGCCGGCATTGCCGCCTGGTTCAGGCGCGGCTACGCCCAGGTCGGGCTGGACTACCCGGCCTCGACCAGCCAGTTCATGGGCGGCGGCGCCACCTTCATGCTCAACGGCGTCTGGGAAGTCCCGGAACTGGTGCGCGCCACCAAAGCCGGCACGCTCGGCTTCGACTATGGCATCGCACCGCTGCCGCGCATGTACGCGAACGCCAGCACCTGGGCCGATTCGCACGCCTTCGCCATGCCGGCCAACCCCGGCCACGCGCCGGATCCGCACAAGGTGGCGGCCGTGATGCGCTTCGTCGCCTACGTGAGCCGGCACTCCATGGGCTGGGCCGAGGGCGGCCACATCCCGGCCTACCGCCCGGTGGCCGAGTCGCCCGAGGCGAAGGCACTGATGCCGAACGCGATGTACGCGGACGCCGCCAACAACGTCATCTACGATCCGGACGGCTGGTACATGGGTGCCGCCGGGCCGCTGGAAGCGATCGCCTCCAAGTTCATGCCGGCGGCGCTGTACGGCTACATGACACCTAGCCAGGCCATGCACCGCTTCGAGACGGAAGCCGCGCGCCTGGTGCGCAAGGCGCCGCCGCGTTATTGAAAGGAGACCGATGCAACGCGCTGAATCCTCCATTGCCGCCGCCACCGGCTCCCCGCGCCGCGAAGGCTTGCCGGCGCTGCTGCTGCTGGCGCCCTTCCTGGCCGCCTTCATCCTGTTCTTCCTGGTGCCGGCGTTCGAAACCTTCTGGCTCAGCCTCACCGAGAGCAGCCTGACCCGCACCAACGGCTTCGTCGGCCTGGCCAACTACGCAACCCTGGTCCAGGACCCCTCGTTCTGGGATGCGCTCGGCAACACCTTCTACTTTGCGCTACTGACCGTGATCCCGCTCACCGCCATCGGCCTCCTGATGGCGATGCTGGTCAACCATTTCGTGCGCGCCCAGGGCTGGCTGCAGGGCGTGTTCTTCCTGCCCTTCGTGCTGCCGATCTCGGTCATGACCCTGATCGCCGACTGGATGCTACAGCCCTCGTCGGGCGTGATCAACCACATCCTCGGCGGCCAGCGGCCCTGGCTGGCCGACCCTAGCTGGGCGCTGCCGGCGGTGGCGATCGGCACCGTGTGGTGGACGGTCGGCTTCAACATGCTGCTGTTCCTGGCCGGCCTGCGCAACATCCCGGCCGAGCAGTACGAAGCCGCGGCGCTGGACGGCGCCAGCGGCTGGACCCTGTTCCGCCACATCACCTGGCCGGCGCTGCGCCCGGTCACGACCACGGCCCTGATCCTGCAGCTGATCGCCTCGCTCAAGGTGTTCGGGCAGACCTATATCCTGACCAGCGGCGGGCCCTTCAACACCACGCGCGTGACCCTGCACTATATGTACGAGACCGCATTCACCCAGAGCGACGCCGGCTATGCGGCCGCCATCGCCATGGCCTTCGTGGCGGTGGTGATCCTGCTGTCGCTGCTGCAGGCCTGGCTGGTGCGTTACCTGGCCAGGAGGGATGCGTGAACATGAGCAGCGCGCATAAATCGAACCTCGGCTGGAGCGCCGTCGGCGCCGTCTGCGCCATCGTGCTGGCCCTGCTGTGGGCCGCGCCGCTGCTGTGGGCGCTGTCCACGGCGCTGCGGCCGGAACTGGAAACCGTGTCCGCCGACTTCCACTGGCTGCCCCAGGCCTGGACCCTGGACGCCTTCCGCAAGACGCTGGCGGCCGGCAACCTGCTGCGCTGGCTGTTCAACAGCGCGCTGGTGGCGCTTTCCGTCACGGTCGTCACCATGGCGATCAGCCTGATGGCGGCCTACGCCTTTTCCCAGCTGCGCTTCCGCGGCAAGGGCATCCTGTTCGCGCTGGCCATGCTGGCCTTCCTGCTGCCTTTTGAAGCGCTGCTGGTGCCGCTGTTCCGGACCATGAACCAGCTCGGCATGATCAACAGCTATGCCGGCATCGTGCTGCCGCAGGTGGTGTCGCCGGTGGTCATCTACGTGTTCAAGCAGTTCTTCGACGAGATCCCGGCCGACTTCCGCGAAGCGGCCGTGATGGACGGCGCCGGGCCGCTGCGCGTGCTGTGGAGCGTCTACCTGCCGATTTCCGGCAACATCGTGTGGGCGATGGCGATCGTTACCTTCATCGCCGCCTGGAACAACTTCCTGTGGCCCTTCATCATCGTCACCTCGACCGACATGATGACGATCCCGCTCGGCCTGACCCAGACCTACGATGCCTTCGGCGTGCGCTACGCCCAGCTGATGGCGGCGGCGCTGCTGGGTGCCTTTCCGGTGGCGCTGGCCTATATCCTGTTCCAGAAGAAGGTCACGCAGGGCTTCCTGGCGGCGAGTGGATTGAAATAGCGGACTCAAATGAGCAAAGAAAGGGAATCAAATGGCATCCGTCAGGCTGCGCGGCATTGAAAAGCGCTACGGCGACAACCTGGTCATCAAGGGCATCGACCTGGACATCGAGGATGGCCAGTTCGTGGTCTTCGTCGGCCCGTCCGGCTGTGGCAAGTCGACGCTGCTGCGCATGATCGCCGGCCTCGAAGACATTTCGAGCGGCACCCTGGAGCTGGACGGCAAGGTCTGCAACGGCGTCGAGCCAGCCAAGCGCGGCATCGCAATGGTGTTCCAGAGCTATGCGTTGTACCCGCACATGACGGTGGCGGAAAACATGGGCTTCGCACTCAAGCTGGCGAAAGTCCCGCAGGCCGAGATCGGGGAGCGGGTGCGGCGCGCCGCCGACGCCCTGCAGATCGGCCACCTGCTCGAGAGGAAGCCGAAGGCCCTGTCCGGCGGCCAGCGCCAGCGCGTGGCGATCGGGCGCGCCATCGTGCGCAAACCCGAGGTCTTCCTGTTCGACGAGCCGCTCTCGAACCTGGACGCCGCGCTGCGCGCCCAGACCCGGGTCGAGCTGGCCCACCTGCACCGGGAACTGGGCAGCACCATGATCTACGTGACCCATGACCAGGTCGAGGCCATGACGCTGGGGCAGAAGATCGTGGTGTTCAACGGCGGGCGCATCGAGCAGGTCGGCACCCCGCTCGAGCTGTACGAACGGCCGGCCAACCTGTTCGTGGCCGGCTTCCTGGGCTCGCCGCGCATGAACGTGATCCCGGTCACGCTGGCGGGCGAGGAGGGCGATGCGGCCGTGGTGCGCCTGCCCGACGGCAGCACGGCGGCCGTGGCGGCCGGCGCCGGCCGCCTGGCGCCCGGCGCGGCATTGCGCCTGGGCCTGCGGCCGGAACACCTGCGGCTGGCGTCCACCGGCTTTGGCGCCACCGTGGGCCTGGTCGAGTACCTCGGCGACGTCACCCTGGTCCACGTGCAGGTCCCGGGCGTGGACGGCATGCTGGCCGTGAAAGTCTACAGCGGCGGCCCGGCGCCGGCCAGCGGCAGCCGCGTGGCGCTGGCCTTCGATCCGGCCCGGGCCTACCTGTTCGACGAAAGCGGCGCGGCATTGTCGTCCACCACCGCCCACGCCGCCGCTCTTTAGTCCTCGAGCCAGGTGCTGTCAAGGGTGGCGCCTACCGTGCGCAGCCTTGTGGCGCAGGCGCCGCAGCCGAACCCATCCGGGCGACATCGCTAGCGGTTTTGCATTAGTTTCTCTCCAAAATGACAACAGGGAGACTCGCATGACCACGATCCAGCTGCGCCTGCGCCGCACGCCGGTTTGCACCGCCATCCTGCTGCTCGCCGCCCACGCGGCGATCGCGCAAACCACGCCGCAAACCGACCCGCCCGGCACCCGGACCACCACCGACAACGCCGGCCAGGCCGCCGCCGCCGATGCGCCCGCCGGCAGCCCGGGCGCCGCCGCGCCCACCCAGCCCGCGCAGCAGCTGCAGACCGTGCAGGTGACCGGCCTGCGCAGTTCCATCCGCAGCGCCGAGGCGATCAAGCGCGACTCGGTGCAGGTGGTCGATTCGATCAACGCCCAGGACATCGGCAAGTTCCCGGACCGCGCCGCCGGCGACGCCCTGCAGCGCATCGCCGGCGTGCAGGTGGGCCGCGACCGCGGCGAGACCAGCGAAGTGATCATCCGCGGCCTGCCGGCGGTATCGACCACGCTGGACGGCAACGAGATCTTCACCGGGACCGGCCGCCGCCTGTCCTACCAGGACCTGCCGGTGCAATCGATCGCCGGCCTGGACGTCTACAAGTCGATCACGCCCAACCTGCTCGAGGGCGGCATCGCCGGCAGCATCAACGTGCGCCTGCGCGCGCCCTTCGACGTCAAGGGCTTCAATGCCACCGGCTTCCTGGAAGCGCGGCGCCAGCAGGTCGACGGCTCCAGCGCCACGAAGGACAAGACCAATCCCGGCGGCGGCTTCTCGGTCAGCAACCGCTGGAACACCGGCATGGGCGAGATGGGCGCGCTGTTCGACATCAGCTTCAACCGCGAGCACTGGGGCTTTCCGGTGCAATGGGTCGACCGCCCCGACCGCATCTTCTCGGTCAGTCCGGACGGCACCGCGAGGCGCCTGGAAGACAACCAGCCGATCGCACCGCTGCGCGCCGGCGACCGCCTCGGCGAATTCCCCAACGTCGGCGGCATCTACAATGCCGGCGACCGCGACCGCGGCAGCATCCACGGCGCCTTCCAGTGGAAGGTCACGCCGACGCTGGAACTGAGCACCCATTATTTCGGCACCGGCTTCCGCCAGCGCAGCGAAACCGACTACATGATCGCCAACACCACCTGGACCCCGCGCCTGACCGGCGTGGTGCTGGCCCCGGTCGGCGACTACTGCAACACGCCGAACGGCACCATCTGCCCGATCCTGTCGGCCAATGCGCCGGCGGCGCGCTTCGGCGCCGGCCTGTATGACTATGACCCCTACGTCGCCACCTCGACCTGGGGCGTCAAGGAACACACGGTCCAGCACTTCGGCGACCTCAACCTGCAGTACCGCGAAGGCCCGGTCAAGCTGGTGACGGCGCTGGCCCTGACCAAGTCGACCTACGTCATCGACCGCGTGATCGTCGACCAGCAGGTGCCGGGCGCCAGCGCCAACGTCTACATCAACGGCGCCGACGGCCACGGCGGCTATAATTCCGTCACCACGCCGGCCAGCGCCAACGCGCTGCGCGACCCCAGCCAGTTCGTGCTGCGCGGGATGGTGCAGAACTGGGGCGTGTCGAGCGGCGAGCAGGTCCAGTGGCGCAACGACCTGTCCTACCGCCTGGGCGACGGCTTTTTTGAGGGCATCGACGCCGGCCTGCGCCTGTCGCAGCGCCGCGCCAGCTTCCATGGCGCCGAGCGCGCCAGCGATTTTACCGGCGCGGTGCGGCCGACCCCGGTCGGCACCTTTGGCGCCGGCTTCGAAGCGCTGGTGCCGGGCCTGGACCGCCTCGGCGGCCAGTGGGTCACCCCCTCGCGCGACTTCCTGATCGACCAGGCCGACACCGTGCGCGCCGCCTACGGCCAGCCCGCCGGGCGCGTGCCGGACGACCCGATCCGCGCCTTCGAGCAGCGCGAAGGCACCAGCACGGTCTACCTGTCGGGACGCTGGAAGACCCAGCTGGCGGGCATCGACATGAGCGGCAACGTCGGCGCGCGCTATGTGCACGTCTCGCGCGACTTGCGCGGCAGCCTGCGCTCGGGCGACGTGGTCACGCCGATCGACGCCACTTCGCGCGAAAACAACTTCCTGCCCAGCGCCGCCGCCGTGATCGGCTGGCGCGAGAACCTGCAGTCGCACCTGTCGGTCGGTAAGACCATCACGCGCCCGGATTTCACCTCGCTGAACCCGGCGCTGACCCTGATCCCGGGCACCGTCAATAACCCGGCCAGCGGCTCGTCGGGCAACCCGAATCTGCGGCCGACCAAGTCGACGAATACCGACGCCACCCTCGAGTACTACTTCCCGAAGAACGGCTACGCCCAGGTCGCGCTGTTCCACCGCGATATCGACGGCTACCTGCAGAACATGGAATCGAGCGAAGTCATCGGCGGCCAGACCTACCGCATCACGCGGCCGCAGAACTCCGGTTCCGGCACGCTGCGCGGCGCCGAGTTCGGCATCCAGAAGTTCTTCGACTTCCTGCCCGGCCCATGGAGCGGCTTCGGCGCCCAGTTCAACTACACCTGGATCGACGGCAAGAACCAGACCCTGACTTCGCCGACCAGCAACACGTATACGACCACGGCGCTGACCGGCGTGGCCAAGAAGAACTACAACTTGGCGCTGCTGTACGAGGGCCTCGGCATCACCGGCCGCCTGACCGCCAACCACCGCGGCGACTACGTCGAGCAGATCGCCGAGCCGCGCTTCGGCCAGGACCGCTCCGTCAAGGCCGCCACCTTCGTCGACCTGAGCCTGTCCTACGCGATCAACAAGACCATCTCGCTGCAGTTCGACGCGATCAACATCACCAGGGAGAAGTACGAGAGCTATCTCGGTGACCCGATCCGTCCGCGCGACATCCGCTACAACCCGACCACCTACGGCCTCGGCCTGCGCTTTTCATTATGACGACTTACAGTAATCCGGTCTGGCCCGAGACCTTTGCCGATCCCTTCGTGCTGCGCCACGAAGGGGTGTACTACGCCTACGGCACCGGCCCCGGCGCCGACGATGGGCGCCAGGTCCCGGTGCTCAGGTCGACCGACCTGGTGCACTGGGAAGCGCTCGGCCACGCGCTGCGGCCGGGCGGGGGCGGCGGCCCGGGCGACGTGCATGTCTGGGCGCCGGAAGTGGCCTTCCACGACGGCCGCTTCTACATGTACTACTCGTCTGGCGCCGGCGCGGCCGAGGGTACCGACCAGAAGCTGCGGGTGGCGGTGTCCGACACCGCGGAGGGTCCTTTCATCGACGCCGGCAAGCTCCTGGTGCCGGACCAGCTGTTCTCGATCGACGCCCATCCCTTCCGCGACGCGGACGGCCAGTGCTACCTGTTCTACTGCGTCGACTTCCTCGACCAGTCGGACGAGCACCGCACCGGCACCGGCATCGTGGTCGACCGCCTGCTCGACATGACCACGCTGGCCGGCGCGCCGCGCATGGTGGTGCGGCCGCACCACGACTGGCATGTGTTCCGCAAGGGGCGCAGCATGTATGGCGGCGTCTACGACTGGCACACGGTGGAGGGCGCGGCGCTGCAGGTCCATGAGGGCAGGTACTACTGCTTCTACAGCGGCGGCGCCTGGGAACGCGACAACTATGGCGTCAGCTATGTCGTGGCCGACCATCCGCTGGGGCCCTGGGAGCGGCCGGAAGGCGGGCACGAAGCCTTGTTGATGCGTACGCCGCGCGACGGCCAGCTGCTGGGGCCGGGGCACAATTCCTTCACGGTGTCGCCGGACGGCAGCGAGACCTGGATCGTGTATCACGCCTGGGACCTGGCGCAGACGGCGCGCCGGATGTGCATCGACCGGATGGACTGGGTGGATGGCAAGCCGCGTACGCCCGGGCCGACGTGGACGGCGCAGTCGGGGCCGGCCGGCGGCTGACCCGAGGCCACCAGCGCATGGTCGTCGTCCCTGCGAAGGCAGGGACCCAAGGCGGCCGGCCAGGCCGGGAGCGACGGTCTTCGGCCACAGGCGATCGCTCAACGCCGGTCCAGGAAGTCCTTCAAGGCCTTCCTGAACCGCGCCGGCTGATCCCACATGATGAAGTGCGCACTGTCGTCGATCCGCTTGAACATCAGGTGCTTCACCGGCGCGTACGCGTTCATGTAGACGGCATCGAGTTGCGCCAGAGGGAGCGGCTCCTGCCAGACCTGGCCGTACACTACGGTCACCGGCACGGTGATGCGCCCCAGTTCCGGGATCATGTTGGTGACTATCACGTCCCGGTAGGCGCGCGCGCTGACGCCGGGGTCGCTCCTTAGGGCATCGTCTACCGCGATGGGGCGCATCGAGGCGGTATCGACCATGCCCGCGACCATCCTGGTGGCGCGCCTGCCGCGTTCCTGCGCGGTCAGGGCACGCAGGTCGGCCTCGATGGCGGCGGCCGCCGCCGCCCGCTCGCCGGGCGTGGCGTGCGGGCCGGTAAATGCCAGTTCCATGTCGGGGGAGCACGTCGACCACGATCAGGCGCGACAGCAGGTCCGGATGACGCGCCGCGATCATCATGCCGAGCGTGCCGCCCAGGTCGTGACCGACCACCGCCGGCTTGATGCCTTTCGACGCGATGTAGCGGGCGATGTCGTCGGCCACCGGCCCAAGCAGCTCGCCTTTCTTGTTGGCGCCGGCCGGCTGGCCGGCGAAGCCCGCTACCTGCACCAGGTGGTAGCGGTAGCCGGGCAGGGCCGCCACGGTGCTGGCCCAGGTCCGCGGCGAGGCATCCACGCCGGGGATCAGCACGACGTCCGGACCGGTCCCTTCGGTGCGCACGGTGATGCGGTCCGAGACGAAGGGCGCGGCGCGCCCGATGCCGGGCAGCAGTGCCGCCGAGGCGGCCATCGCACAGGTGGCCAATCCGGCCGCCAGCAAGGCGCGCCGTGAAAAAATCGCATGCGTCATCCGACCTCCAAGTCGTCGTCGTCATCAATCCCAGTCGTGTCCCGGCTCTTCCTCCAGCGCCTTGCGGTCGCGCGCGATCATCTGCTCCAGCTCGTCGCGCGCGCGCTTGGCCATCGAGACATAGGTGTCGCGGTCGCGGTAGTACGGGTACACGTCGAGCACGCTGCGCAGGTTGTACTTCCTGAACTTGTCCGAGGCCAGCTTGGTGCGCCAGGCGCTCTGGCCCAGGCCGGCGGTCAGCACGGTGCGCCCGAGCTTGACGGCGGCTTCGAAGGTCTCACGCTCGATCAGCGTGACGCCGCGGTCCATCAGCTGGTAGTAGTGCGTCACGTTGCGCGCGCGCGCGATGATGGTCAGCTGCGGGTAGTCGCGCCGCACCATGTCGACCAGCGCCAGGCTGTCCTCGATGTCGTCGATGCAGACCACCAGCGCGCGCGCCCGGGCGGCGCCGGCGGCGCGCATCAGGTCGGCCCGGGTGGCGTCGCCGTAGAACACCTTGAAGCCGAAGCGGCGCAGCACGTCGACCTGGTCCGGGTCGTGGTCCAGCACGGTGAGCGGCACGCCGCTGGCGTTGAGAAAACGCCCGACGATCTGGCCGAAGCGGCCGAAGCCGGCGATGATCACGTGCTCCTCGTTCGGCTCGATCGCATCGGCCTGGGCCTCGCGCTTGCCTTCGCCGCGGCTGGTGAAGCGGTCGTAGGCCATCAGCACCAGCGGCGTCACCACCATCGACAGCGCCACCACCACCACCAGCGTCGAGGCGACCTCGCCCGAGAACACGCGCGCGGTGGCGGCCGCGCCGAACACCACGAAGGCGAATTCGCCGCCCTGGGACAGCAGCAGCGCGAACTGCAGGTGCTGGCCGCGCGCGATGTCGAACACGCGGCTGAGCAGGTACAGCACGCCGGTCTTGATCAGGATGAAGGCGGCGACCAGGCCCAGCACCACGGCGGGCCGCGCCAGGAACACGGCAAAATCGACCGACATGCCGACCGCGATGAAGAACAGCCCGAGCAGCAGGCCCTTGAAGGGTTCCAGGTCGGTCTCGAGCGCGTGGCGGTATTCCGAGTCGGCCAGCAGCACGCCGGCCATGAAGGCGCCCAGCGCCATCGACACCCCGACCGACTGCATCAGGAGCGAAATGGCGATCACCAGCAGCAGCGCGAACGCGGTGAAGATCTCGCGCGCATCGGTCTTGGCGATGAAGCGCAGCAGCGGGCGCACCAGGAAGCGCCCGCCGATGACCAGGCCCGCCAGCACGACCGCGACCTTGACCACGGCGATCCAGGCATTGCCGCCGCCGCCGGCTTCTTCCGGGATGCCCAGCAGCGGCACGATGGCGATCATCGGGATCGCGGCGATGTCCTGGAACAGCAGGATCGAGAAGCCGGCCTGGCCGGCCGGCGTGGGCATCAGGTTGCGCTCATCCAGCGAGGCCAGCGCAATGGCCGTGGACGACAGCGACAGCCCGAGCCCGGCGATCAGCGTCACTTTCCAGCCGACCCCGAGCAGCAGCGCCGCACCGGACAGCGCGCAGGCCACCAGCAGGACTTGCGCGCCGCCCCAGCCGAAGATCGGGCGCCGCAAGGCCCACAGGCGCGCCGGTTCCAGTTCCAGGCCGATCAGGAACAGCAGCAGCACGACGCCGAATTCGGCGAAGTGCAGCGCATCCTCGACCTCGCTGATCAGCTTGAAGCCGTAGGGGCCGATCAGGATGCCGGCGACCAGGAAGCCAAGCACCGAGCCCATGCCGAGGCGTTTCGACAGCGGCACCGCGATCACGGCCGCGGCCAGGTAGATGCAGGCATTCAGCAGCACATTATGTTCCATGGATGGCCTCCTGTCCGGCGGCGCCATAGCCGCTCAGGCGGCGCCGGAACTCGGCCACGTGGGCCTCGATCGCGGCTTCGCTCGCCTGTCCGCTGCCGTGCATGACCAGCGGCGCGATCCAGTCCATGCCGCACAGGGCCGCGGTTTGCTGGAAGGGCACCAGGAAGGCATCGAAGGGATGGCCGTGCATGCCGCCGGGCTGGTAAGCCTCCGGGCCGCTGCCGGTGGTGGTCACCAGCCAGAAGCCCTTGCCGCGCAGCGCGCACTCGCCACGGCCGTAGGCCCAGCCGGGCAGCAGCACCACGTCCATCCATTCCTTCAGGATCGAGGGCATGCCGTACCAGCGGATCGGGTGCAGGAACACGAGCAGGTGGGCATCCGCAAGCAGGGCGCGTTCCCGTTCGGCGTCGATGTCGAAGTCGGGATAGAGTTCGTACAGGTCGCGCAGCGTCACGCCGGGCAGGGCGCCGGCGGCCTCGGCCAGGCGGCGGTTGATGGGCGAGCGCTGCGGCGCCGGATGGGCATACAGCACGAGAATGTTGGGGTTTGTCATTGTTATTCGGTCGATAAGTCGTGTGGCCAGCGTTTTATAGCACATCGGCGCCAGCCCGCGCACCTATCCTTCGCCCGACATGTCCTACAAGAAGGACAGGCGCGTGCCGATTGCCGCCAGGACCCAGCCGGCTATCATGACTTCAACACAGCAGAGCAAAGGAGATTCTCATGTCGATGCAAAGCGAAGGCAAGGACGCCAAAGGGCGCAACTACGATAACGTGACCAAGAACGGCAGCACCTCGGCCGCCACGATGGGGGCCGGTTCCACCGCCGACGTCGGCCGCATGGCCGAAGCCGGCAACAACCAGCTGGCAGGCAGCGGCAACGCGCAGGCGGACACCCGCACCGACGATTTGCTGAGCGACGGCTCGGCGGACGACAAGAGCGGCGGCTTCGTCGGCGAGGAAGCCGGCGAGCTGCAAACGGGCATGGGCGGGATCGGCAGCCTGAGCACGGGCAATGCCGGCAGCCGCCAGTCGGCTGGGGACAGCCAGCCGGGCGGGGACGAGGGCGCGATGCGCTCGGGTGACAGCGGGGGGGCGGCGGTGCCGGAATCGGGTGGTCAGCGTACCCAGAAGTAGATCGGGTTCGCACAGGAATGGTGGGCGCGGCCGGCGTAGGCACCCCGTGCCCACCTTGCGCCATCTATATATGCAGCGCGTGCCCCAGGGCGCGCAAGGCCGCCTCCTGCACCGCCTCGCCCAGCGTCGGGTGCGCGTGGATCGTCCCCGCGATATCCTCCAGCTGGGCCCCCATCTCGATCGACTGCGTGAACGCGGCACTCAGCTCGGACACCGCGCCACCTACAGCCTGCCAGCCGACGATCACGTGGTTGTCCTTGCGCGCCACCACGCGCACGAAGCCGTCGGTCGCTTCCAGCGTCATCGCCCGTCCGTTGGCCGAGAACGGGAAGCTGGCGCTGATGTAGTCCATGCCCAGCTTGCCCGCCTCCTGCGGCGTGACGCCGACCACGACCACTTCCGGGTCCGTGAAGCAGACCGCCGGAATCGCCGCCGGCATGAAGTGGCGGCGCTTGCCGGCAATGATCTCGGCCACCATCTCGCCCTGGGCCATGGCGCGGTGCGCCAGCATCGGCTCACCCGTGAGGTCGCCGATCGCCCAGACGTTGCGCATCGAGGTGCGGCACTGGTTGTCGATGCGCACCGCCTTGCCGTTCATGTCGAGCAGCAGGCTTTCCAGCCCGTAGCCAGCCGTGGCGGGACGGCGGCCGACCGCCACCAGCACGCGGTCCGCCGCCAGCGTGACTTCCTCGCCGCCGCCATTCCGCATGCGGATGCCCTGGCCATCCGCGGCCGGACCCAGCACGCTCGATTCCAGGTGCACCTCGATGCCCAGGCGCTTCAGGCTGGCCGCTACCGGGCGCGCCAGTTCTTCGTCGTAGGCCGGCAGCACGCGGCCGGCCGCCTCCACGATGCTGACGCGCACGCCCAGCTTGCGGTAGGCCGTGCCCAGCTCCAGGCCGATGTAGCCGGCGCCGACCACCACCAGGTGCGCTGGCAGCGCATCCGGCGACAGCGCGCCGGTGCTCGACATGACATGCTCGCCGAAGGGCAGGAAGGGCAGCTCGACCGCTTCCGAGCCGGTGGCCAGCAGCAGGTGTTCGCAGCGGATGCGCTGGCTGTCGCCTTCCTGGCCGCGCACCTCGACCGTCTTGCCGTCCAGGATGGTGGCCCAGCCGCGTACCACCTTCACGCCGTTCTTCTTGAGCAGCGCGCCGACGCCGCCGGTCAGGCGCTTGACGATGCCGTCCTTCCAGTCCACGGTGCGGGTCACGTCGATGGTCGGCGCGGCGGCGCGGATGCCCAGCGGCGAGTCTTCCGTGTGGCGGCTGGCCTCATGGAATTTCTCGGCCGCGTGGATCAGCGCCTTGGACGGGATGCAGCCGATGTTCAGGCAGGTGCCGCCCAGTTCCGCACCCTCGACCAGCACGGTCGGGATGCCGAGCTGGCCGGCGCGGATCGCGGCCACGTAGCCGCCCGGGCCGCCGCCGATGATGAGTAAAGTCGTGCTTTCCATGGTCATCGTTTACTCCACGAACAGGGTGGCCGGGCATTCCAGGTAGCCCCGGATCGCCTGGATGAACTCGGCCGCCACCATGCCGTCGATCACGCGGTGGTCGAACGACGAGGACAAATTCATCATCTTGCGCGCCACCATGCCGCCATTGCGCACCACCGGCCGCTCGACGATCTTGTTGACGCCGACGATCGCCACTTCCGGATGGTTGATCACCGGCGTGTGCACGATGCCGCCCAGCGGTCCGAGGCTGGTGATGGTGATGGTCGAGCCGGACAGTTCGTCGCGCGCCGCCTTGCCGGTGCGCGCGGCCTCGGCCAGGCGCACGATCTCGGCGGCGCTGGCCCAGGGGTCGCGCGCCTCGGCGTTGCGCACCACCGGCACCATCAGCCCGGCGTCGGTCTGGGTCGCGATGCCGAGGTGCACCGGCTGGTAGCGCGTCACCACGCCGGCCCCATCGTCGTAGCGCGCGTTCACCTCGGGATACTGTCGCACCGCGAGGACCACGGCGCGCATCAGCAGCGGCAGCAGGGTCAGCTTGCCGCGCTCCGGACCGTAGCGCGCGTTCAGCTGCACGCGCAGCTGCTCGAGCTCGGTGACGTCGATTTCCTCGACATAGGTGAAGTGCGGGATCTGGCGCTTGGCCTGCTGCATCTTCTCGGCGATCTTGCGGCGCAGGCCGATCACCGGCACCGCTTCCTCGCCCTGCAGCTCGGCATACAGGCTGCCGCCGCCGCCGGCGGCAGGGCCGCGGCCGCGTCCGGCCACGTGGGCGTCCAGGTCGGCATGCGTGATGCGCCCGGCCGCGCCGCTGCCGGCCACGTATTGCAATTCGATGCCCATGTCCCAGGCGCGCTTGCGCACGGCGGGCGCGGCCAGCGGTTTTTCACCTTCGGCGCGCAAGGCGGCCGGGCGTTGCGGCTGGGTGCTGCGGGCAGGACCGGCCCCGGCTGCCGGCCTGGCCGGCGCGGGAGCGGGAGCTGTGCTCCCGGCGTTGCTGGCCGCAGCGGGCTGCGCCTGCAGCGATCCGCCAATGTCGGGCGCGGATTTGGGACCCATGTCGGGACCGACGCGGTTCGGCGCCAGGTCCACCGGGGACGCCGCCTCGGCCACGGCCCCTGCTTGTGCACCAGCCTCTTGTGCACCGGCCTGCTGTGCGCCATCCTGCTGCGCGCCTGGCGCCACGTTACCCTTGCCCTCGACCTGCAGGCGGATCAGCGCCGCCCCCACGGCCAGCGATTCGCCGACCTTGCCGCCCAGCGCCGTCACCGTGCCGTGTACCGGCGACGGGATCTCGACCGTCGCCTTGTCGGTCATCACGTCGGCCAGCACCTGGTCTTCCTTGACGGCGTCACCCGGCTGCACGCGCCAGGCCACGACTTCCACTTCCGCGATGCCTTCGCCCAGGTCGGGCATCTTGATCACATAATTGCCCATCCTTTACGCCTCCATCGCTCGTTTGAGTGCCGCGCCCACGCGGTCCGGTCCCGGGAAATAAGCCCATTCCTGGGCATGCGGGTAGGGCGTGTCGAAGCCGGTCACGCGCTCGATCGGCGCTTCCAGCTGGTAGAAGCAGTGTTCCTGCACCAGCGCGGCCAGTTCGGCGCCGAAGCCGCTGGTGCGCGTCGCTTCGTGCACGATCACGCAGCGCCCGGTCTTCTTGACCGATTCGACGATGGTGTCCAGGTCGAGCGGCCACAGCGAGCGCAAGTCGATGATCTCGGCGTCGATGCCGGTTTCGTTCACCGCCGCTTCCGAGACCCAGACCATGGTGCCGTAGGTGAGGATGGTGAGGTCGCCGCCTTCGCGGAACACGGCCGCCTTGTCCAGCGGCACCGTGTAGTACCCTTCCGGCACCTCGCCCATCTTGTGCTTGGACCAGGACACGACCGGGCGGTCGTGGTGGCCGTCGAAGGGGCCGTTGTACAGGCGCTTCGGCTCCAGGAAGATGACCGGGTCGTCGTTCTCGATCGAGGCGATCAGCAAGCCCTTGGCGTCATAGGGATTCGAGGGCATGACGGTGCGCAGGCCGCACACGTGGGTGAAAAAGGCTTCCGGGCTCTGGCTGTGGGTCTGGCCGCCGTAGATGCCGCCGCCGCAAGGCATGCGGATGGTCAGCGGCGACTCGAAATCGCCGGCCGAGCGGTAGCGCAGGCGCGCCGCCTCGGACACGATCTGGTCGGTCGCCGGATAGAAATAGTCGGCGAACTGGATCTCGATCACCGGGCGCAGGCCGTAGGCGGCCATGCCGACCGCGGTGCCGACGATGCCGCCTTCGGAAATCGGCGCGTCGAACACGCGCTGCTTGCCATATTTGGCCTGCAGGCCGTCGGTGACGCGGAACACGCCGCCGAAATAACCGACGTCCTGGCCGTAGACCACGACGTTGTCGTCACGTCCCAGCATCACGTCCATGGCCGAGCGCAGGGCCTGGATCATCGTCATCGGTGCGGTTTTTGCCTCCTGCGCAGCAGCATCGGCGGCCACCGCGTCTTTATCAATGTCTCTTTTCACCTCAAACCCCCAGTTGTTGGCGTTGGCGGCGCAGGTGTTCGGGCATCTCTTTATAGACGTCCTCGAACATCGATGCGGCGCTCGGCACCCGGCCGTCGATCAGCGTGCCGTATTGTTCGGCTTCCTTCTGCGCGGCCAGGACTTCGGCTTCCAGCTCGGCCTGCAGCGCGTCGTGCTCGGCGTCGGACCACCAGCCCTTCTTCGTCATGTGGCGGCGCAGGCGGCCGATCGGGTCGCCCAGCGGGAAATAGGTCCATTCGTCGGCCGGGCGGTAGCGCGCCGGGTCGTCGGAGGTCGAGTGCGGGCCGGCGCGGTAGGTCACCCATTCGATCAGGGTCGGACCGAGATTCCTGCGGGCGCGTTCGGCGGCCCAGCAGGAGGCGGCGTACACGGCCAGGAAATCGTTGCCGTCCACGCGCAGCGAAGCGATGCCGGCACCCACGCCGCGCGCGGCAAAGGTGACGTGCTCGCCGCCGGCGATCGCCTGGAAGCTCGAGATCGCCCACTGGTTGTTGACCACGTTCAGGATCACCGGCGCCTTGTACACGTGGGCGAAGGTGAGGCCGGTGTGGAAGTCGCTCTCGGCGGTGGCGCCGTCGCCGATCCAGCCGGAGGCGATTTTGGTGTCGCCCTTGATCGCCGAAGCCATGGCCCAGCCGACCGCCTGCGGGATCTGGGTGGCCAGGTTGCCCGAGATCGTGAAGAAGCCTTTCTCCTTGACCGAGTACATGACGGGCAACTGGCGGCCCTTCATCGGGTCGCGCTCGTTGGAGAGCAGCTGGCACACCATGTCGACCATCGGGTACTCGCGCGCCATCAGGAGGCTTTGCTGGCGGTAGGTCGGGAAGCACATGTCGCCATCCTTCAGGGCCAGCGCATGGGCGGTGCCGATGGCTTCCTCCCCGAGCGAGGTCATGTAGAAGGACAGTTTCTTCTGGCGCTGGGCGATCACCATGCGCGCATCGAAAATGCGCGTCTTCATCATGGTGCGCAGGCCGAAGCGCAACTGTTCGCGGTCGAGCTGGGGATCCCAGTCGCCGATGGCGTCGTCATGGTCGTCGAGGACGCGGATCAGGCTGGCGGCGATGGCGGCCGTGTCCTGGTAGCGCACGTCGACGGGCGGACGCGGGACGGACCCCGCGGGTGTGATGCTGAGGTATGAAAAATCGGTCTTGCAACCCGGGCGGCCGGTGGGCTCCGGAACGTGCAGCGACAGAGGTTGGCTCTGGCTCATAAAAACGCGTCTCCCTTTGTGAGGTATGTGCGGCAGGGAACATATTAATTCCGCTGAGCCGCCGCACGGGTGATTCTCGAAACTATTTCGATGCTGCCATGCAGCACGAAGCCGCGTGGCGCACACCGCATCGCCCGCCGGGACAGGCTGCGAAGGTAGCACGCAGCGCAGCGCGCGCGTTTAGACTGGAGCAATCGGAACAGGGGCCGGCGCCCTGGACAGCGGCCCCTGCTTGTGCAGGTCCGGGCGACGCCATCACTGCGCGGCGATGGTGTCAAACCGGTAGCTGTGCGTCCACGGGTAATGCGCGCGGTAGCCGCGCACGACATCGCGGTAGGGCCAGCTCGACGGTCCGTGCAGCGGGTCGGCCACCTGCACCCGGCCGGCGCCGTCCACGCCGTGCAGCACGACCAGGTGCCAGCCGATGAAGTAGCGCAGGCAGGCCGGCACCGGATGGCCGCGCGCGAGCTGGGCGCGCAGCGCCGCCAGGGTCAAGGGGCCGCGCGATTCGGTGTAGCGCAGGCCGGCGTGCGCCAGCGCCGCGAGCGGGGCGCACACCTGGTCGCAGTTCGCCCCCAGCAGCGACTGCGCAAAGGCCTGCTGACCAGGCACCGGCGCCAGGCCATGGTAGCGCCGCAGCGAGACCGCCACCGCGGCCCAGCATTGCAGGTGGCCCTGCTGCGGCTCGAGCTCGAAGGGCAGCAGCAGCGCCGGCGCGGGTAGCACCGGCTTCATGCGACTGCCACCAGGCGGCGCGCCTCCATCCGTACGACCAGGCGCAGGCAATCGTCCAAACCGATGCCGAGCAGGCCGGCCAGCCCGGCGAGGCTGCGGGGCTGCGCCAGGCTGTCGAGGCAAGCCTGTTCGGTGGCGTCCAGCGTCAGCGGCGCCAGGTAGCGCTTGAAGTGGACGCGCCACGCCGGCGGCGCGGTCTCGATGTGGTCGATGGCGTGGCCCGCTTCGATCGTGAACCCTCCCGCCAGTGAGCCGGGCGGGCCGTCCAGGCGGGCGCCACGCCGGTCCAGCCGCAGCGCGGGAATATCCCATTTCAGGCAGGACCACAGCATCTCGCGCGCGCCGGCCGGCAGCTCGATGCCGCCGCCGTCGTCGGTCAGGATCGCGCGCACGCCGCCGAAATCGACCTGCGGCAGCAGTTGCGCCAGCAGGCCGGCCAGCAGGCGGTTCAGCGCCCGGTACTGCGGACCGTCGAAGGGCAGCGGGCCATGGTCGATCTCGCTCAGCGCGACGCTCCACCCGGTGCACCCGACGAGGACGCCGGCCCGGTGGCCCGGGCCGATCCGGTGCAGCGGGATGCAGCCGGCCAGCGGACGCGGATCGAGCGCGAGGCGGCGGCAGGCGGCGAGCAGGGCGATGGCCAGCGCCTCCGAGACGTGTTCCACGTCCGCTTCCCGGTTCGACAGGGGCCGCCCCAGCACGGCCTGGGCCACGCGCGGCGCCAGCGCCTCCGGCACCGGGTTCGACAGCCAGTGCAGGACGCTGCGCAGCCAGTGCACCAGCGCGTCCTCGTGGCGGTCTTCCAGGGTGTCGAGCTGGGCCAGGCACAGGTTGGTGTACAGTAGGTCGCTTTCGTTGCGCAGCTGGTGGGTGACGGCGAAGCCGCGCGCATAGCAGGCACGCGATGCCATGAGGTTGCCGAGCTTCTTGTGGATGCGCGCCAGGTTCAGCGAATTGATGTAGTGCAGGTGCCAGTCCGGACGCGGCAGCGCCAGCAGGCGGCCTTCGATCTCCTGCTCCAGCGCCAGCGCATGCGCGGGCTGGCCCAGGCGCAGCTTGTTCAGCGCGGAGATGTTCAGCAGGTAGAGGTAGAGGCGCGGATAGCGCTGCGGATCGAGCAGCACGCGGGCCCGCGTGAACCAGGGTTCGGCGGCCTCGGGCCGGCCGGTCATCACCAGGCCCCAGGCCTTGCCCTGGTACAGCGACGCCTGGACCAGGTCCGGCAGGTCGCCCGCCGGCAGCGGCCCCTGCGCCGCGCGCGCGAAGTCCATCAAAGCGATGGCGATGTTCTGCTTCTGGGCCGCCACCAGCGCCGCCTCCAGCGGCGTCATGGCGCCGGCCTGGATCCCGTCCAGGATCGCGAAGGCCAGCGCGTAGGCACCCTCGGCGAAGCGCAGGCCGGCCTGTTGCTGGAGGAAGGCGAGGTCCTGGCGCGCCGCGCGCAGCGCGAACGGCACCCGCAGCCAGTCCGGCAGGCCGGGCGGCTCGACGCCCTCGCCGGCCTGCGCCGGGCGCTCGTTCGGCGACAGCAGGACCTTGCCGCCGGCCAGGCGCAGCGTTTCGGCGGCGCTGTCCGCATGCGTGCCGTCCAGGAGGCCGGGCACGGCGCAGGGTGGCCCGCCGCGTTTGGCCGAAGTTAGGGGTTCGGTGTGCAGTTCGATGCTGATGCCCGGCAGCGCCGGGGCGGCGGCGTCCGCGCGCAGCAGCAGGCCCACGCGGAAGTCGCGGCCCTCGGCGGCGTCGCACAAGAGCTTGAGCAGCTGCAGGTTTTCGGGGCCCCAGGCCACCCCCGGCAGCGGCGCCACCGCCAGCACATGGCGGATGCCCCGGCGCGCCAGCGCCGCCACCAGCGCCCTGGCGGCGTGCCAGGCGCTGATGACATTGAGGTCGCCCAGGCTTTCGTTGTCGACCAGGCGCCCGACCGTGTCCGCATAATGCGCGGCGGCCTGGTCGCCAGGCGCCAGCGCCGGCTGCAGCGGTGGCGGTTCGGGCAGGCCGAGCTGGGCGTTCCACTCGCGCGCCAGCCAGTGGCCGCGCCAGCCGCCCAGGCTCAGGTCGGCGACGATGATGCCGGCACCGTCGGCCGGGCAGCCGAGCGCCGCCTGGAGCTGGGGCAGCGTGTGCCAGTGCCAGGCGTGCAGCAGGCGGGTGCCCGCGCGGCGCACGATCGGGGTGTCCGGGCCGCTGCCCGGTTCATGCGGCGTCGTCATGGTCCTGCCCCGCGCACAGGCCGTTCATGTACAGGATCGAGTGGTGGATGCCGTCCAGGCCGAGCAGGGCGTCGACCCGGCGGTCGAAGAAGCCGCCGAGGTCGATCACCCCCATCCCGAGGCCGGTCGCGGCCAGGTTCATGTTCTGCGCCACGTGGCCCGCCTCCAGCAGGCAGAAGCGGTAGCCCTTGTTGCGGTACTTGAAGATCGAGCGCTGGAACATCGCGGTGATGAAGATGACCACCGACAGCTGGCGCGCGAGGCCGCTCTGGAAGCCGACCAGGGCATCGGCGATGCGCTCGTCGAAGTTGCCCGGCTGGAGCAGGCGCAGCGCATTCTCGACCGGCGAATAGTGATAGATGCCGGGCGCCAGGCCGGCGACCTCGCCGCGCTGGTAGAAATACAGTTCGAGCGGGAACAGGGCGCCGCCGGACGGCACGGTGCGAAAGCCGCGCCGCACGTAGGCATGATCGCGGTTGTCGCGCGTCACGCCGTAGCCGCAGTACAGCACCGTGCGCAGCGCCTCCAGCGACAGCGGCGCCGGGCGGCAGGCGGCGGGCGTGGCGCGGGCGCGCACGATGTCGGCGAAGGCGCGCTCGATCGGGGCCAGCGTGTCCGGCAGCGCGATCGGCGCGAAATTCTTGTAGGGCAGCGACGGGTAGAGCTTGTCCATCTCGGCCAGCACCTGCTCGTTGCTGAGCGCGAGGTCGTACTGCCCGGTCTTCGAACTTTCGTGGAACTGCTCCCAGGCCATCTCGCCCGGATCGCTGTCCAGTGCCGTGGTCTGCCACAGGGAATTGAGCATGGCGTGCCTCTCGTGTCAGGGGAAGGGGTGGGGGAAGGGGTAGTCCTGGCCCGGCGCGATGCCCGTGTAGCCCAGCAGCTGCGGGATCCGGTACAGGCGCTCGCCGCCGAGCGGACGGTGGTGCCAGCCCATGAACAGCGGGTGGTAACCGGGGATCAGGCCGCGCACCACGTGCAGCCCCAGTTCGGCGACGTCGGGCGTGGTGATGTCGGCCACCAGGGCGCGGTAGCCGCTGGCATGCAGGGCCTGCACCAGGCGATCGAGTGCCGCCGCCGGGGTGGCGGCGTCGAAGGACGCCATGTCGCGGAAGTCGCGCATCGTGCCAGCGCCGTGCAGGAAGTCGGCGTGGGGCGCGTGCGCCGGGTCGACCCAGAAGTTGACGTGGTCGACCTGGCCCAGGATGTTGTCGTACTCCGGGTCCTCGGGCACGCGTGCGAGTTCGCCCTTGATCTGGAAGGCGTAGCGCTCGGTGTGGGCCAGTTCCTCGAGCGCCTTGCGGATCGCTTCTTCGGCGCTCAAGGCGACCGAGGCCGCCACCACCAGCGGGACGAAGTCGCCGGCATGGCGCGCCACCGCCATCACCGCCGGCACCTCGCTCTCGTTACGGATGTCGACCAGGTGCACCTGGTAGCCCACCGCCTCGAAGCGCGCCAGCAGGCAGCGGTTGGCGGCCGACAGCGTGTCCTGGCGGATCCGCGGCCGCGACAGGCGCGCCTGCCAGGTGATCATGAAGCAGTCGCGCTCGATCACTTCGCATAGCGCGCCGATCGCCGCTTCCTCGTAGCTGCAGTGGCAGGACAAGCCGGTCGAAATCGGCTGGGTGATAGGGGTCTCCTCGCCGTCCTGGTAAAAGAAGTAGGGCACGTAGACCATGGCCGCAGGGACGTGCACCGTGCTGCCCGTGCGCAGGTCGCGCGCCGGCACCCAGCGCACCGGCGAATCGTCCAGGAAGGGATCGAACATGAAGCCGGGGAAGGCATGCTGGGCGGCCGAATACAGCACGAAGTCCGATGGCGCGACACAGGGGAAGGGCGCATCCGCCCAGGCGTGCAGCGGAAAGGCCTGCTTGTCGTAGATGGCTGCGCAATAGCGTTCGATGGATTCGCCGATCGCCTTGGCCAGGGCCATGTCGCGCGTGGCGGACGCGCCGCCGCCGACGGCGAAATTGCGGTACTCGCCAAAGGCCTCGGTGTTCGCGGCCGTGCAGTTGTAGCGGAAGAAGCGCGGCGAGTCCGCCTCGAGCGGATGCTCGCGCACGTTGCCGATGAGGCCCACGTGGGCGTCGAGGATGGCGGGCAGCGCGTCGGCCAGCCGGGCCAGGGGCGTGGCGACGTCAATCTTCATGATGGCCCACCGTTTCGCGGATCTCGTCCCAGGCTTCGGCCGACGTCAGTTCGCGGTGAATGTTGACCAGCGGCCGCTCGCGCAGGCTGCTGCACACCGGGCAGCGCGGGGCCTTCAGCACCTTGCGCCGTGTCATGCTGCCGCCCAGCAGGTCGATCTGGCACAGCGTGCCGACTTCCCACTGGATGTCGCTCCTGAATTTCACCAGGTCGAAGGCGGCGACCGCGGCCAGCGTTGCCAGCATCGCCTCATGGTAGGCCGCCACCCCCTGGCCCTGGAAGGCATGGCGCTCGGCCAGGCGCCGCTCGCCGAAGCCGCTGCTGTGGGAATTCTGGCGCGCGCCGACGCAGGCCAGGCAGGCGGTTTCCTGGGGTATCACCAGCGGGCCGGCATAGCCGACCATGTTCTGCAGCAGCGCCGGATAGAAGCCGAGCCCGCGCGTGACCGCGTAGTCGTTCCAGCGCTCGAGCAGGAAGGATCCGCCGAATTCGGAGGCGGCGACCACGAAGCCGTACGCGCCGCCGCCGCTATCCGCCAGCGTGTCCTCGTCCGCGATGCGCGCCTGGCGGTCTTGCCAGAACCCGGGGCGCAAGGCGTGGCGGTCGTCGAAGGCCTCGATATTGCGCAGCATCGGATCGTCGACGATCGCATAATTGTCGAGCCCTTCATCCAGCATCGCCTGCAGCAGTTTCTGGTTCAGGCGGTTGATGCCGGCGAACAGCCAGGTTTTCCGGTTCAATATGGCCGCGATCTCTTTCTGGTGGCGGTTGAAATGCCAATAAAAGATATCCTGTGAAGTTTCAGTTGATTGGCGTGGCGCCGAATCGGCATCGCCCACGCGCAATATGAAACGTTTCCCGATCAAATGCTCGATCAGGCTGGAAATCAGCGGCCGGTGCGGCGCCGCGAATAATTCCAATAATTCCTCGATAGGCCGCGGCGCCTGCAGCAGCGCTTTTTGAATCACGCGCATGATCAGCAATGCATTCTGGTCGGGAATCAGCAATTGCTCGACCCCGCGCCGGAGAATGACGCCGTCCTCGTGTTCGATGATCTGTATCGGCAGCAGCACCAGTTTGTCGCTCGTATTCATCCTGTCGTCCCATTTTCCATGCCGTGGATAGCCATTTCACGTTGCCCGGCCGGCCGGACAACGTGAAACCCCTAGCTGCGGACAGCGGCTTCAGGCGGCGCGCACGACGGCGACCGCGGTGCAGCAGCAGGCCGGCGTACAGGTGCAGCAGCAGGCGGCACCGACCACCGGCGAGGTCGACGAACCGTGCAGGCTGTGCCTGCTGAACGCTTCCTCGATCGACACCAGGTCACGCGGCGTCAGCTTTTCGGTACGCTGGGTATGGTTTTTCCACGCCAGCGCATACAGATCGCCTTCCAGCAATTTGCGGGCACTGGTGGTCAGGATCGATACGTCATTCCCTTCCAATAACTCGGTAATGGGCGTATTGAAATTTTCGACATCGGCAAAGACAGCCATGGCAACACCTCCATGAAAGTTCGATTGACATTGGATCGAATGATCCGAACCCATGCTACCCAGCGAAGCGAGCTCGGCGCTTGATCTGGGCGGTTGCCGGCTTTATGCAGCTTGATTGAAGTCAGACATCCCCGGACTAGCGATGTCGGAATTAAATTGAATTGCGCATTCGAATCGAATGCGTGTTTTACAGGGAATGGAAGTGAATGAGGGAAATGAAAAAGCAGTGGTAATCAGCTTGTCCGGCGCGAATATAACGCGCCGGAGAACCCAATGGCGTTCAGCGCGCCGCGACCGCGTTTGCCGCGCCGCCACCGTCCAGTTCCAGGGCCTGCGCGACGCCCTCGATGAAGGCGGCGCAGGTTTCCGGCTGGGTCACCGGCAGCATGTGCCCGCCCTCGACCAGTTCCAGCCGCGCCCCCGGCACCTTGTCGGCCAGCGCGCGGCCGTTGGCGCGCCAGTCGAGGATGCCGTCATCCTTGCCGTACAGGACCGCGACCGGGATGCGCAGTTGGCCGTAGCGTTCCTGCTGGGCCGGCAGGCGCGCCGGCAGCGCCTGCAAGTCGCTCGATGCGGCCAGGAAGGCGGCCGGGCGCAGCGACAGCAGGCCGCCGCCGCGGGTGCCGAAATCGCGCGGCACCGGTTCCGGCCCGAACACCTGCTCGAGCGTCTGGCGGCCCGACTGGATCGAGCGCGGCACCAGCAGGGTCCACGCCACCAGCTTGCGCAGCAGGGGCGAGCGGATGGTCAGGCCCTTGAATACGGCCGGTACGGTGGTGCGCATGTGGGTCAGCGGCGCCAGCAGGGCCAGGCCCCCGACCTTGGCCGGATGTTCGAGCGCCAGCGCCAGCGCCACGGCGCCGCCCAGCGAATGGCCGACCACCAGCGGCCGGCCCAGCGCCAGGCGCTCGACCAGCGCCGCCAGCGCGGCCGCCTGGCTGGAGAGGTCGGCGCCGGCGTCGCCGGCACGGGTCGACCAGCCGCTGCCCGGACGGTCCACCGCGACCACGCGCCAGCGTTTCGCCAGCAGGCCGGCCAGGCCATGGCTGAAGTGCGAGGACTGGCCGCCCAGGCCGTGCACCAGCAGGATGGCGCGGCCCGCGCCAAAGCCCTGGCCGAATTCGCGCACGTGCAGGCGCGCGCCGGGCACGTCCACGAAGCGTCCCTGCGGCGGCAGCAGGGACTCGACCTTGCGCGCGCAGTACAGTGTGAACAGGGCGGCGCCCAGCAGGCCGATCGCCAGCAAGCTCAGCGCGAAGCCGGCCAGGGTCAGGAGGATGCTCATCGCTTGATCGCTTTCTTCAACAGGTTCCAGTAGCCCACCGGCGCCAGGCGTTCCAGCAGGGCCGCGGCCCTGGCGTCGCTGCCGACCAGGATGCGTGCCTGGCGCTGTTCGATGCCGCGCACGATGATGGCGCCAGCTTCCTCGGGCGCCATGCGCAGCAGCTTCTGCATGGTCTTGCGGCCGCGCTCGATCTCGTCCTGCGGCGCACCGGCGGGCACGCGCGCCTTGCTGGCGATCGAGGTCGCGACGCCGCCCGGGTGCACCACCGACACGCCGACGCTGCTGCCTTCGAGCTCGTGGCGCAGCACGTTGGAAAAGCCGCGCACCGCGAACTTGCTGGCGGCATAGGCCGACTGGCCCGGCGGCGTGATGATGCCATAGATGCTGGAGACGTTGACGATGCGGCCGTCGTCGCTGTTGCGGATGTGCGGCAGGAAGGCGCGCGTCATGCGCACCACGGCGTGGAAGTTGATCTCCATGAGCCAGTCGAAGTCGTCCTCCTGGACTTGCTCGAAGGTGCCGCCGAGCGCCACGCCGGCATTGTTCATCAGCAGGTCGACGCGCCCGTGCGCGGCCAGCACCGCCTGCGGCAGCGCGCGCACGGCGTCGCGGTCGGCCACGTCCAGGCAGTGGCCGGTCGCGCGCACGCCGAGCGCCTGGGCCGCGCGCGCGGTGGCGGCCAGGCCCGTTTCGTCGATGTCGGCCAGGGCCAGGTGGCAGCCGCGGCGCGCCATGGCCAGCGCGGTGGCGCGGCCGATGCCGCCGCCGGCGCCGGTGATCACGGCCACGCGGCCGGCCAGCTTGTAGGGGGAAGACTTCAAGGCAGGGATCCTTTCGCACCGAAGTGCATGACGCGGTCGGCGATGCGGCCGAAGCGGATGGTGAGCATGTCCTGCAGGTAGTTCTGGTAGACCTGCCAGGGCCGGCGCGACCCCTGCTGCGGCAGTTCGCCGGCGGCGCGCTGGACGTAGCCCGAAGTGAAGCCGAGGAAGGGGCGCGGCTCGACGCCGGCCTCGCGCCGCGGCACCGCTATGGCCTGGCCGTGGCGGTCCATGTGGCGCAGCAGGCGGCACACCCAGGCCGCGGTCAGGTCGGCCTTCAGGGTCCAGGACGCATTGGTGTAGCCGAAGGTCATGACGCAGTTCGGCAGGCCGCTCAGCATCATCCCCTTGTAGGACATGGCGTCGCCGGCCTGGAAGGGACGGCCGTCGACGCTCACGGCCATGCCGCCGAAAATCCTGATCTTGAGGCCGGTGGCCAGCACCACCAGGTCGGCCGGGAGAGTCGCGCCGGACGCGAGCAGCAAGCCATCCGGCGTGAAGCGCGCGATGTGGTCGGTGACGACCGCGGCGCGCCCGCCCCGGATGGCCTTGAACAGATCGCCGTCGGGGACCACGCACAGGCGCTGGTCCCAGGGCTTGTAGGTCGGCGTGAAATGGGTGGCGACGTCATAATCGGCGCCGAGCTGGCGCTGCGCCATGGCGACGATCTTTTCCCTGGCCAGCGCCGGCTTGGCGCGCACCACGCGGTACAGCAGCATGCTCTCCAATATCACGCGCCAGCGCGTCAACAGGTAGGCCGGCTTTTCCGGCAGCCAGCGCCGGACCTTCTGCGCGAAGCGGTATTCGGACGGGCGGCTGACGATGTAAGTCGGAGAGCGCTGCAGCATGGTGACATGGGCGGCGTCCCGCGCCATCGACGGCACCAGGGTCACGGCGGTGGCGCCGCTGCCCACGACCACCACGCGCTTGCCGCGCCAGTCCAGGTCTTGCGGCCAGAACTGGGGCTGCACGATGCGCCCGGCGAAATCCTCCTCGCCGTCGAAGCGCGGGCGATGGGCTTCGTCGTAGCTGTAGTAGCCGCTGCACATGTGCAGGAAGCGCGTGTGCAGGGTACGGCGTTCGCGCGCCGCGCCCACCTCGACCTCGATGCGCCAGCAGGCGTCGCTGCTGGACCAGCTGGCCGCGACCACCTTGTGTTCGAAGCGGATGTGGCGGTCGATGCCGGCCTCGCGCGCCGTGTCCTCGATGTAGCGCCGGATCGACGGGCCGTCGGCGATCGCCTTGCCGGCGGTCCAGGGCTGGAAGCCGTAGCCGAGGGTGTACATGTCGGAATCCGAGCGCACGCCCGGATAGCGGAACAGGTCCCAGGTGCCGCCGATGGCGGCGCGCGCCTCCAGGATCGCGTAGCGCTTGCCGGGGCAGCCGCGCTGCAGGTGCCAGGCCGCGCCGATGCCGGACAAACCGGCGCCGACGATCAATACGTCGAGCGGGTCGTCGGAATCAAAGCCGTTCGCTGCGGGAATGGAGGCCATGGTGTCTCGCAATGTCATGTTTCTTGAATTGACACTTTACATTGTCAGAATCTCCATGACAATATTCTGTGCCAAAATAGAGGAATGCCTCCAGAACCTACTCCAGCCCGCCCTTACCGCGGCATCCCCCAGGACGAGCGGCGCGCCCAGCGGCGCAGCCAGCTGATGATGGCCGGGATCGCCGTCTACGGCGAACGCGGCTACCGCCAGGCCACCGTCAAGGCCGTGTGCGAGGCCGCCGGGCTCACCGAACGCTATTTTTACGAATCCTTCGCCAACAGCGAAGAACTCCTGATCGCCTGCTTCAACGCGGTGACCTATACCGTGCTCGAAGACATCCTCGCCGCGGCGAAGCAGGCCGGCCGTGGCCGCGCCGTCCGTTCGCGCGCCATGCTCAACGCGTATTTCACCGCCCTGCAGCGCGAGCCGCGCTCGGCGCGCGTGTTCCTGGTCGAGATCCGCGGCGTCAGCCGCGCCGTCGACAAGGCCTTCGACACGGCCCTGCGCGTGATCGGCGAGCAGATCGGCCAGACGGTGGCGCCGCCGACCACGGCCTCGGATCCCCTGCTGCAGGCCGGCATCGTCGGCGGCGTCATGCACATCGCGCTGCGCTGGATCGAGGATGGCTATACACCGGAGATCGAGCGCGTCACGGACAGCGCGATGCGCCTGGGCATGGTGCTGGCGCGTCCGCCGCGGGAAAGCTGAGGCATGGCTGGCCGCGCCTGGATGCTGCCGCTGCTGGCCGGCCTCGGCCTGGCCGGCGTCACCCACGCAGCCGGGGTCGAGGTCAGGCTGCGCCTGCTGACGCCGGACGCGCTGGAAGCCAGCTACACGCTGCCGCCCGGCTGCCGCGCGCTGCCTTTCCTGAAGAACGGCCGCGACGGCCTTGAGACCCGCCGCAGCTGGCAGCCGCAGGACGATTGCGGCAAGGCCGGCGCCGACCAGCTCACGCGCGGGCCGCAAGCCTGCGCCGC
>Ga0265780_10000518_pt1 | contig 59604 bp, 49 predicted proteins | sample P1T30metagenome_FD_192432 | JGI IMG/M metagenome (GOLD analysis project Ga0265780, IMG submission 192432) | Plant litter microbial communities from East Loma Ridge, Irvine, California - P1 T30 | ecosystem: Environmental > Terrestrial > Plant litter > Unclassified | place: USA: California... | reverse complement strand
AGATGGTCGCACGCCTGGGCTGTGACGAATTCGTCGTCGTCCTCGACGGCATGCGCCGCATCGAGGACGTCGAACGCATTGCGCACCGCCTGATCGACACCATCGGCAAACCCTACATTTTGCAGGACCATGAAATCAGCTGCACCGTGAGCATGGGCCTGGTGTGGGGCGTGGCCGACCATACCGATCCGGATGAAGCCGTGCGCGACGCCAGCATCGCCATGGTCGAAGCCAAGCGTGCCGGGGGCGCCCGCTTCGCGCTGTTCGACACCGGCATGCGCGAACGGGCCGCGCGCCGCGGCGACATCGAATCGGACCTGCGCACGGCGCTGCACGAAGGCCAGCTGTTCGTCGTCTACCAGCCGGTGGTCGGCCTGTTGCCGGACGGCGGCACCGATTACTCGGCCGGGGTGGAAGCGCTGGTGCGCTGGCAGCATCCGGTGCGCGGCGTGGTGCCGCCGTTCGAATTCATCGAAGTGGCCGAACAGTGCGGCCTGATCGGCGCCCTGGGCGACTTCGTCCTGGGCCGCGCCTGCAGCGACTTCATGCGCTGGCGCACCGAGCTCGGACCGATTGCCCCGCGCCTGATGGCAGTGAACCTGTCGCGCGCGCAGCTGGGCCAGGACGGCTTTGCCGCCAGCGTGCGCGCAACCCTGGCGAAAGCCGGGATGGAGCCCGGCGCGCTGCAGCTGGAAGTGACGGAAAGCCTGGCGGCCCAGGACCAGGATATCCAGGCCCGCCTGCACGAACTGAAAGCCGTGGGCGTTACCCTTGCGCTGGACGATTTCGGCACCGGCTACTCGTCGCTTTCGAGCCTGCACCTGCTGCCGGTCGACGTGGTCAAGATCGACCGCTCGTTCGTCTGCCAGGCCGATACCAGCCACCACCACCGCGTGCTGATCGAAGCGACCGTTAAGGTCGCGCAAAGCCTCGGCATGGGCACGGTCGCCGAAGGCATCGAAACCGCCGCCCAGGCACACGCCGTGCGCGACCAGCATTGCGCCAAGGGCCAGGGCTACCTGTTCAGCCGCCCGCTGGTCGACGCGGCGCTGGTGGAATGGGTAAGGGAACGGGCGGGGATGGCGGTGGCAGTGTAACCGGTTTTTTCAGCTGGACAGGAACGCCATTTTTCACCTCCCCCCGTGACCCGTCACCCCGGCGAAGGCCGGGGCCAATACCACCTCGATGTAATGACGACGCTTGCATGCACACGAACACGTGGTGACGCCAACCCTTGCGGCGAACGCCAATAATTCGCACACTCGGCATGGGTCCCGGCCTGCGCCGGGATGACGGTCTTTAAGCAAACGAAGTGAACGCCGTCAGCACGCCAGCAACCGCTTCAACTGCGCCGCCTGATACGCGCCGAACGTACTGCCGAACAGGCACCGCACCAGCGGATCGTCCACCACATCCGCGTCTGCCAGTGCCCGCTCCGTGCCAGGATCGAATACCGCATCGTTGATCCGCAAGTACATCGACGTCATCGACTCGCCCAGCGCCAGCGCCGCATACAGCTTGGCGGCCGGTATCTCCGTGGTCCAGCCCAAAGGCGCCGCGCTGTCATCGCGCACCGCCGGCCCGCCCGGCTGCAACCGGTAGCGCCACCGGGTAACGGCCCCCGCATGGTCATATACCGACAGCTGCCAGTACCGCACCACGTCGAAATACGCGCTGCCCGCCTCCACCTCGCCATACTGTTCCAACAGACCCGTGCTGCACCAGGCATCGACCAGCGCCTGCTGCGCCGGCATCAACGCTGCAAAACGCTGTGCAATCTCCGCCGTCGGCGGCGGCGCTGCATTGCCCTCATACACGTAGTCGACATCCTGTTCGCCCACCGGCACCACCCACGCCAGCGGTGGCGCCGGACGCAGCGAGACGGCGTCGAGCGCCACCGACACCGACGGATCGAGCCGCACGACCTGTGTCCCTGGCACTGCCGCACTCACCTCGCGCGTGAACTGCGCATACGAAATCGGAAAGAATGCGCGGTTGTACCACGACCACGGTTCCTGTTTGAACTGGCAGGAACTTGGCACCACATAGCGCGGCGCCAGCGCCTGCAGCTGCGCGATCCATTCGTCCGGCAGCGTGGGTGGCGCCGGCGCATTGCGCGACGGCGACAGCACCTCGATCTCGCGCATCGTCTGGAACGGCCACAAGACCATGTCCCACGGGCCCTCGGCCACCAGTTGCGCCAGCGTTCCGTCGTCGATCCACGAGTCGACCACGTTGAGCACATTCAGCCCGGCCGCGCGCACCTGGAACATCGTGTCGACATCCGCATCCATCGCTTCGCGCGGCACCACCTGGAACGGGCCGACGGCGACCGGCACATTCAGCGCCAGCGCATGCACGTTGGTGAAACCAAGCTGGCGGATCATATCGAACAGTGCATCGAAAATGCAGTAGATGTAGATGGGCGTGGCCCGGTCCAGCAGGTCGAAGCTGTCGAGCGAGCAGTGGTCGTCATGGAAGTGCGAGATGAACACGGCGTCGAAGCGCTCGCGCCGGATCTGCCCGACGTCGAAGCGCACGTCGGGAAACGCGTGGCAGTTGCGGCTGAACGGGTTTTCAAAAATGGTGTCGAAGGCAATGCGCGTGGCGCCGCATGTGAAGACATACCCCGCGTGCAGGATTCTGGAAATGGTGAATGCATCTTGGGTCATGCAGGCATTTTACACAGGCGCGCCCCGTGACCGATAATGAGTTACCGCCACCCCTGCCAAAAGGATTGCCATGCCTGACGCCCGCCCACCCTTCCCGCCCTTCACCCTGGAGACCGCAACGCAAAAAGTGCGCGCTGCCGAAGACGGCTGGAATGCCCGCGACCCCGCGCGCGTCAGCCTGGCCTACACGCAGGACAGCGCCTGGCGCAACCGCGCCACGTTTGTCAACGGCCGCGCGGAAATCGTCGCGTTCCTGACCGCGAAATGGACGCGCGAGCAGGATTACCGCCTGATCAAGGAATTGTGGGCGCACGACGGCAACCGCATTGCCGTGCGCTTTGCCTACGAATGGCATGACGATTCGGGCAACTGGTTCCGCTCGTACGGCAACGAGAACTGGGAATTCGATGCGCACGGTTTGATGGCCAGGCGGTTTGCGTGCATCAACGACCTGCCGATTCCGGAAGCCGAACGCAAATTTCACTGGCCGCAGGGACGCCGGCCCGACGACCATCCTGGCCTCACTGACCTCGGCCTCTGACGCGTTTAACGCACCCGGTGCGTCAATGCGTGCGCCGACTGTTTCATCAGCTGCGCGGCACGCGCCGGATCCGGCTCCGCCATGGCCAGTTCCTGCAGCGCTTCGGGCGACTCGCCATCGGCTGCGCGCTGCAGCAAGCGCTGCGCCGCGACGCGGTCCTGCGGCACGCCTTCGCCATCGCGCAGCATGTTCGCCAGCGTAAACGCCGCGTCGGCGTCACCGGCTTCTGCGGCCTGCTGGAACAGGCGCGCGGCGCGCGCCTTGTCGACCGCGACACCGGTCCCGTTCCGGTAGCGCCGGGCCTCGGTCAAATCGGCGTCATGCGCGCCCGCCTGCAGGCTGACCGCGCATGCCAGAACAATCAGCCACCTCACTGCGACAGGTCCACCGCGTACAGCGCAAGGCCCTTTCCCTGGCCATCGTCGGCCTGCAGTTCGGTGACGTTGTCGACGCCGGCCTCGCGGGCCAGGGCCAGCTTGCCGGGGGCCGAATGGAACACTACCGGACCGGCAGTTTTCACTGGCGCGAACCGCCAGCTGCGCACGCTGCCATTTGCCGCGCGCGTCAGCGTCTTCGTCGTGCGCACGTAGTCGATCAGCACATCGCGGTTGTTGTCGGGCGCCGCGAACACGGTCTTGCTGCCATCGAGGCCAGGAAAATTGCCGCCCCCGCTGGCGCGGTAGTTATTCGTCGCGACCAGGAAGGCCTGCGCCGGCTCGACTGCTTTGCCGCGCCACGTCATCGCATTGACGCGCTGGCCCACCGGTTTCGTCACATCGATGCGGTAAGCAAAATCCTTGCTGGTGACGGTGTCGAAGTTAAAGCTCGGATGGCCCGGATTGATCAGTTCCTGCGGCGTGGTGAGCGCCGGGTCGATCGTGTTGAAGCGCTTCGCTGCAGTCTCCAGCCAGCCCTTCAGTTCCGCGCCGCTCACCTTCACGACGTACAGCGAATTCGGGTACAGGTACAGGTCGGCCGCGTTGTTAAGCGCCAGGCTGCCCGGCGCCACGTCGGTATAGTCGCCCGGGCCGGCGTAGCCGCTCTTGAAGGCAGCCGTCATCGACAGTACCGGCAGGCTGGCCAGTTTCGGCAGGTTCGCCCTGACATACCGCGTTGCGTACGCCGTCTGCGCCTGGTTCACCACTTCGAGCGCCGAAGGGTCGCCGACATCGGAGAAATACGACGACAGGCGGAAATCGGTCTTGCCAACCGGCGTCTTCACGTAAGCGATGGTCGCGGCATGTTCGGCCGCGATGGTCGCGAGCACCGCCGGATCGGCCGCCACGAACGATTTGTCGGCTTGCTGCGCGCCGCGCGCTTCCACTGTCGTCTGGTCTTTCTGGACAATCCAGCGCCGGCCGTCGCTTGTCAGATGCAGCCCGATGACGCCCAGGTGCTTGCCCCACAAATTGGCCATCACGGTGGGCACGCCATGGACCAGGCCACGGGCCTTGTCGACGCCGGGGAAGTTGAACTGCGCCACCGTGCTGGCGGCATCCGGGAAAGTCTGGTGCGAGTGGCCCAGCAGCATGGCGTCGATGCCCGGCACCTGGGCCAGGTACCAGTTCCCGTTTTCCATCGTTGGCGAATACGGGCTGTCATCGAGCCCGCCGTGCGAAATGGCGACAACCAGGTCGGCGCCTTTTGCGCGCATCTCCGGGATGTATTTTTGCGCTGTCTCGCGCAGGCCTTCCGTGTAGACCTTGCCTTCCAGGTTGCGCTTGTCCCACGACAGGATCGTCGGTGGCGTGAAACCGATGATGCCGACCTTGATGGTGGCGCTGGCCGGCTTGCCGTCGGCGCCCGTGATGGCGATCGTTTTGTCGATGATGCGGTACGGCGCAAACAGCGGCTGCTTCGTCTTCACGCTGTAGACGTTGGCCAGCACCTGCGGGAACGCCGGGCCGGCGCAGGCGGCCTTGCGCGCGGCCACCCCGGCCACGTCGAAACGCGAACCGGTCACCTGGCCCAGGTACGCCAGACCGTAATTGAATTCGTGGTTGCCGATGCCCGCGCCGTCGTACTTCAGCTGGTTCATGACCTTGTAGATGCCCAGCACCTGGTCGCACTGCAGCGGCCTGGCCAGCGCCTGCCAGTCGGCCAGCGCCGTGCCCTGGATGGTGTCGCCATTGTCGAACAGCAGGGTGTTGGCAAACTCGCTGCGCGCCGCGGCAATCAGCGTGGCGGTGCGGTCCAGGCCCAGCGACTGATCGGGCGCCAGTTTGTAGTAGTCGTAGCCAACCACGTTCGAATGCAGGTCGGTCGTTTCAAGCAGCGCCACGGTGGCCGTGGCGCCGCGCTCGGCGGCCGGCGCCGGCAGGGCCAGCAGGGACAGCAACAGCGGTACAGCGGCGGAAATGGGAGTACGCATCGGTCGATTCCAGGTAAGGGGTCGGCGCCATGATACGGCACCCTTGCCGAGGGCTCAACATTACTTGCGTACGGTATAATCCGCGGTTCGACGCAGTACGCAAATCAACCTACACCGAGACCGCCAAATCATGGAAGCCGAACGCATCAACGCCCTCTCCGCCCTGCTCAACGACCTGACCGATCGTCAGGCCGAACTTCGGAGGTATCTTTGACTTCGATATCAAGTCGGAGAAACTAGAGCAGGTCAACGAAGAAATGGAAGATCCCGCCATCTGGAACGATCCAAAAAAGGCGCAGGATCTGGGCAAGGAAAAAAAGGCGCTGGAAGCGGTAGTCCATACGCTCATCAAGGCTGACGCCGACCTGCACGACGCGCACGACATCTTCGAGATGGCGCGCGAAGAAGGCGACGACGACACGCTCGAATCCGTCATTACCGATACCGACGCCATCAAGGACGTCATCGAAGCGATGGAGTTCCGCCGCATGTTCAGCGGCCAGCTGGACGCGAACAACTGCTTCATCGATATCCAGGCCGGCGCCGGCGGCACCGAGGCGCAGGACTGGGCGTCCATGCTGCTGCGCCAGTACCTGCGCTACTGCGAGCGGAAGGGCTGGAAAGTCGACATCCTCGAACAGTCCGACGGTGAAGTCGCCGGCATCAAGACCGCCACGCTGAAAGTCGAAGGCGAATACGCCTACGGCCACCTGCGCACGGAAACCGGCGTGCACCGCCTGGTGCGCAAATCCCCGTTCGACTCGGCCAACGGCCGCCATACGTCATTTACGAGCCTGTTCGTGTACCCGGAAGTGGATGATTCGATCGAGATCGACGTCAACCCGGCCGACATCCGCGTCGATACCTACCGCGCGTCCGGCGCCGGTGGCCAGCACATCAACAAAACCGATTCGGCAGTGCGCATGACGCACGCCCCGACCGGTATCGTGGTGCAGTGCCAGAACGACCGTTCGCAGCACCGCAACCGCGCCGAAGCGATGGAAATGCTGAAGGCAAAGCTGTACGAGCACGAACTGCGAAAGCGCATGAGCGAGCAGCAGAAACTGGAAGACTCCAAAACCGACGTCGGCTGGGGCCACCAGATCCGCTCGTACGTGCTGGACCAGTCGCGCATCAAGGATTTGCGCACCAATTTTGAAACCGGCAATACCAAGGGCGTGCTCGACGGCGACCTCGACGAATTCATTTCGGCCTCACTCAAGCAGGGCGTCCAATGATGACTTTACCGCGTGCTTTCCTGTTCGATATGGACGGGACCATTGTCGACAACATGGGCTTTCATACCAAAGCCTGGGTCGAATTCTTTGCGCGGCGTGGCCGCACCATCGACCCTGATGCATTTTTCCTGGCCACGGCCGGGCGCCATGGCCGCGAGATCATCCGCGACGAAATGGGCGCCGAACTGGCGGAAGACGAAGTCACGGCACTCAATGGCGAGAAGGAGATCGTCTACCGCGAGCTGTACGGCCCGTACAGGAAAACGGTTGATGGGTTCGACGCGCTGATCGTGGCCGCAAAACTCGAAGGCGTCAAACTGGCTGTGGCTACGGCGGCCCAGACCAGCAACGTCACGTTCACGCTCGATGGCCTCGACCTGCGCAAACACTTCGACGCCGTGGTTACGGCTGCCGATGTCCCGCGCGGCAAGCCGCACCCCGATGTATTTCTGGAAGCGGCCCGCCGTGCGGGCGCCGCGCCGGAAGACTGCATCGTGTTCGAAGACGCGCCGCTGGGCGTGGAAGCGGCGCGCCGCGCCGGCATGCGCTGCGTGGTGATCACCACCACGCTGCCTGCCGCCAGCTTCGCCGGATTCGACAACGTCATCCTCATCGTCGACAATTTCAACGACCTGTCGATCGCCGACGTCTTTGCCGCTACACCACTCCAATAAAAATACCATGACTACCGAAAACCAGGACCAGGCGCCGATGCAGGCAGCCGATGAAAACAAACTGATGGCCGAGCGCCGCGCCAAGCTGGCACTGATCCGCCAGCAAGGCATCGCGTTTCCCAACGATTTCCGCCCCGAACACAAAGCCGCCGACCTGACGGCGCAATACGCGGCCAGCACGCGCGAAGAACTCGAAGCCGCGCCGGTGACGGTGAAGCTGGCCGGACGCATGATGCTCAAGCGCGAAGCCGGCAAAAAGGCGGCGTTCGCCACTCTGCAGGACGCCTCCGGCCCGCGCGCCGATGGCCGCATCCAGATCTACGCCACGCTGGACGTCACTGGCGAAGCGGCCATGGACGCGCTGCGCAGCTACGACCTGGGCGACATCCTTGGCGTCGAAGGCACGCTGTTCAAGACCAAGACCGACGAACTGACCATCAAGGTCACGACGCTGCGCCTGATCACGAAAGCCATCCGCCCGCTGCCGGACAAGTTCCACGGCCTGGCCGACCAGGAAACCAAATACCGCCAGCGTTACGTCGACCTGATCATGAGCGAAGAGACGCGCCGCACGTTCAAGGCCCGCACCGCCGCGATGTCGTCGATCCGCCGCTTCATGGAAAAGAACGACTTCATGGAAGTGGAAACGCCGATGCTGCACACCATCCCGGGTGGCGCCGCGGCCAAGCCGTTCATCACGCACCACAATGCGCTGGACATGGAAATGTACCTGCGTATCGCGCCGGAGCTGTACCTCAAGCGCCTGGTGGTGGGCGGCTTCGACCGCGTGTTCGAGATCAACCGCAACTTCCGCAACGAGGGCGTGTCGGTCCGCCACAATCCGGAATTCACGATGATGGAGTTCTACGCGGCCTACACCGATTACCAGTGGATCATGAATTTCACGGAAGCCGTGATCCGCCAGGCCGCCGTCGATGCGCACGGCACCGCGGAGCTGACCTACGGCGGGCGCGCGCTCGACCTGTCGAAGCCGTTCCACCGCATGACCATCGTCGAAGCCATCAACAAGTACGCGCCCGGCTACACGGCGGAGCAGTTGAACGACATGGAATTCATCAAGTCGGAACTGCTGAAATTCGGCGTCAAGCCGTTTGCCACTGCCGGCCTGGGTGGCCTGCAACTGGCGCTGTTCGAAGAGACGGCTGAAGCGCAGCTGTGGGAGCCGACCTTCATCATCGACTACCCGGCCGAAGTGTCGCCACTGGCGCGCGCGTCGGATACGTCGCCAGGCATCACCGAACGCTTCGAACTGTTCATGGTCGGGCGCGAGATTGCCAACGGCTTTTCGGAATTGAACGACGCGGAAGACCAGTCGGCGCGGTTCCTGGCGCAGGTGGCCGCGAAAGAAGCGGGCGACGAAGAAGCGATGTACTACGACGCCGACTACATCCGCGCGCTGGAATACGGCATGCCGCCGGCCGGTGGCTGCGGGATCGGCATTGACCGCCTGATGATGCTCATTACCGATTCGCCGAACATCCGCGACGTGCTGCTGTTTCCGCACTTGCGCAAGGAAGAGTGATTCACTCCCCGCGAAGGCGGGGATCCATGGCACCTAACAAAATTCGCGTGGCACGCATCGACTGAAACCACTGCATTCGCGGTTGGCGCAGTCGATGTGCGCAAGTTTCGACCTAAACTCCCGCGCTATGGATCCCCGCCTCCGCGGGGAGCACCACATAACACGGCACATACGCCTTCCCCGGCAGCTTCATCCGGCTCTGCTCCACGAACGACGTGAGCAACGCATCCATCGGCCCCGTGATGCTCGCGTCACCGTTGATTTCGAAGTGGCCATGCTGCTCGATCTCGCGAATCCCCTCTTCCTTCACGTTCCCTGCCACGATTCCGGAAAACGCCCGGCGCAGGTTCGCGGCCAGTAAATGGGTTTCCTGGTTCTTGTGCAGCGACAGGCTGCGCATGCTGGCGTGCGTCGGCTTGAACGGCTGCTGGAACGCCGAATCGATGCGCAGCGCCCAGTTGAAGTAGTACGCGTCGCTGCGGGCCTTGCGGTATTCACGCACCATGCGGATCCCGGTCTGCATCTCCTGCGCCACCAGTTCCGGATTGTCGACAATGATCTGGTAGCGCTTTTGCGCTTCGGCGCCGAGGGTTGCGCCAATGAAGCCGTCGATCTGCTCGAAGTAGGCGCGGCTTGTCGCCGGGCCCGTGAAAATCAGGGGATACGGCATGTCGGCATTATCCGGATGGAGCAGGATGCCAAGGATGTACAGGATTTCTTCGGCCGTGCCCGCGCCGCCGGGGAACACGATGATGCCGTGGCCAGTGCGTACGAACGCCTCCAGGCGCTTTTCAATATCCGGCATGATCACCAGGTCGTTGACGATCGGGTTGGGCGATTCGGCGGCAATGATGCCCGGCTCGGAAATGCCCAGGTAGCGGCCATGGTGCAGGCGCTGCTTGGCGTGGCCGATGGTCGCGCCCTTCATTGGTCCCTTCATGGCGCCCGGACCGCAGCCGGTGCAGATATCCAGGTCGCGCAGGCCGATCTGGTAACCCACTTCTTTCGAATAATTGTATTCGACGCGGTTGATCGAGTGCCCGCCCCAGCACACCACCAGGTTCGGGTTCTTCTGGGGTTTCAGGACATTGGCGTTGCGCAGGATGTGGAAGACAGCGTCGGTGATGCCGTCGGGGCGCGTCAGGTCGAACTTGGGGTTGCCGACGATTTCGCTGTTGACGTACACGATATCGCGCAGGACGGCGAACAAATGCTCGTGGATGCCCTTGATCATGCGGCCGTCGACGAAAGCGGCCGCCGGCGCGCCCTTGATATCGAGCTTGATGCCCCGCTCGCGCTGGATGATGCGGATGTCGAACGAGCGGTAGCGTTCCAGCAGTTCCTTGCCATCGTCGATCGTGCTGCCGCAATTGAGCACGGCCAGCGCGCAATTGCGAAACACCTGATACAAGCCGCCCTGGCTTGTATCAAGCAGCTTGGCCACTTCCGATTTGGACAGCACTTCCAGCTGGCCTTCCGGTGAAATAAGGGTATCGATGACGTCGTGTTCCATGGTGCTGTTTCCTCTTCGGTTCAATCGCGACAAATAAGATGCCTGCCAATATACGTGATCCGGGGCGTTCTTGCCTCGACGGCGGAGGCTGATGCAGGGTGCATCAAAACAGTCGGGTACCACACTCTGGAAAACTTTGCTGGCGATGCAGGATTTACATTAAAATGCAGCGCACCTTGGCATGTCGGGCCCGCCCGCACCACCAGACCATCGGCATTCGATCCATTCCTTCGAGAGGACCCCGCATGAGCGGAGCAGCTAACACCAAGACACCGGAAGCCGTCATTCCGGAATTCAGGCAGATCATGGGGCATCCGGCGCCACTGTGGATGCTCTTCATGACGGAATTCTGGGAACGGTTTGCCTTTTACGGCATTCGCTGGGCCCTGGTCCTGTATATCGTCGCGCAGTTCTACAACGGCGCCGGCGCGGGTGAAGGCCCGGCCGGCCTGGTGTACGGCGCCTACCTCGCGCTGGTGTATGCCGGCGCCGTCTTCGGCGGCCTGGTGGCCGACCGCGTGATCGGCTACCAGCGTTCAATCCTGATCGGCGCCGCCTTCATGGCGGCGGGCCTTTTCATGATCACCGTGCCAAATGAAGATTTCTTCAAGCTGGGCCTGGCGACCATCATCGTCGGCAATGGCCTGTTCAAGCCGAACATTTCGACCATGGTCGGCAAGCTCTATTCGCTGGCCGATACGCGGCGCGATTCCGGCTTCACGATTTTTTACATGGGCATCAACACCGGTGCGCTGATCGCCCCGGTCCTGACCGGATGGCTGGCGCAGCAATACGCTGGTCCCGGCGCCGGTCCTGCCTACAAGGTCGTGTTCTTCGCGGCCGGCATCGGCATGCTTTTGAGCCTGGTGTGGTTCTACATCGGCCGCAGGCAGCTCCAGGGAATCGGCGCACCGCCAGCGGATGCGCAAAGCCCGATGCGCATGGTGTGGGTCGTGCTGGGCGCGCTGTGCGTGATTCCCGTCATGTACGGTTTGCTGCGCGTGCAGGCGGCAACGCTGCAGATCGTGCTGTCCGTGCTGTTCGTGATCCTGGCCGTGATGCTGGTGGTCGAAGGCGTCCGCGAAGGCAAGGTCGCCCGCGATAAGACCATCGCCATGATGATCATCTTATTCTTCAACATCATGTTCTGGTGCTTCTTCGAGCAGGCCGGTTCGTCGTTCACGTTCCTGGCCGATAAAATCGTCAACCGCGATTTCGGCGGCTGGATCTTCCCGACCGCCTGGTTCCAGAGCGTCAATTCGATCGCAGTGATTGCCTGCGCACCGATCATTGCCGCCATCTGGGTGATGCTCGGCAAGCGCGGCCAGAATCCGTCGATTCCCCGCAAATTCGGCCTGGGCATCCTGTTCAACGGCTTTGCGTTCCTGCTGCTGATGTTCGCACTCGGTTCGCTGGTCAACCCGGAAGGCAAGATCCCGTTCTGGACCCTGTTTGCCGTCTACGTGATCCAGTCGATCGGTGAACTGTGCCTGTCGCCGATCGGCCTGTCGATGGTGACCAAGCTCGCGCCTACCCGCCTGGTTGGCCTGGGCATGGGCGGCTGGTTCCTGGCGACTGGCATCGGCAACAACCTGTCCGGCATGTTTGCCAGCCACGCATCCGGTGCGGGCGGCATGTCGGCGGCCACGGCGCTGCAAGCCTACACGCAGGGTTTCTACATCCTGATGGTGGGCGGCGTCTTGCTGTTCCTGCTGGCGCCGTTGATCCAGAAGCTGATGCACGGCGTGAAATAAACAGCGCCCTTCCATGCAAAATGGCGACCCGCGGGTCGCCATTTTTTTGTCCTTGCCACATCACCGGCAGGTCAAAATGCCATGACCTTCTCGACGTCGGCGATCTTGCGGCGCGCCATGGCCAGGTTGGCGCGGGATTTGTCCAGCACCGTATAAATGAAGACGCCTTCTTCTTTCACCATCGGGCGGATGATGTGATACGCCGTGCCCAGCGTGATCAGCATGTCTTCGATGGTGTCGTTGATGCCCAGCGCTTTCATGGTCTTCAGTTTGGCGCGCACCACTTCGGTGTTGCCTGCTGCCGCGATTTCCATGTCGACGCCCGTGCCGATACTGCCCAGCATCATGCCGCTCGAGGAATCCACCACGGCTGCGCACTGGGCGCCTTCGATCTTCATCAGTTCGTCCAGCGACTGGTTGATATTCATGTTTTAATTCTCCGATCGTGCGCAATGAAAGGGATGCCAGGGCCGCGCATCGAAAGACCCTGGGTTAAAAAGGATGGCAGGGTTGCGTTACGCGGGCGCGCCGGCAAGCACTTTTGCCATCACGCCGGCGCGGTGCATCGCCTGGGCCAGGATGGCGTCGTGGTCGGCAATCACATGGATCACCAGCTCGATGTCGGCGCGGGGCACGGCCTGCACAATGGCAAAGCCGGCATCGGTATTGATGGTGACGCTTTTGAAGCTGCCCAGCCCTGCTTCTAGCGCCACGACGCTGCTGATGGCGGAAATCGAACTGGCCATGGCGGCAATGCGCGCGGCGTCCTGGTTGCCGCGCAAGGCCGAGGCCAGGTCGAAGCCGTCGACGGTGGCGATCACCACGGCGGTGACGCCCACCACGTCGGCGAGGCAGGCAGTGGCGGCTTTCAATGCCGCGTCCCGCAGGCCGGCGGGCATATTGTCAATGTCAATCATTGGAGATCCATGTCCATGCCGGCTTCGATCTGGCCAAGCAGGGTATCGATTAAAGAAATCACGTCGGCACGCTGGCGTACATCGACGGGGAGAATCGGGAACACCATGCCGCGCGCTTCCAGCGCATCGGCGTAGTGCTCGAGCGTGGTGGCCGGATGGGTGTCAGTGCGGCCGACGCCGATCACGCACGGCAGCGTTTCCAGGTGCGTGGCGAAGCCGTCGAGGAACATGGCCAGGTCGGCCAGCGGGTCCGGGCGCGCGTTATCAACCAGGATGACCAGGCCAAGCGCGTTTTTGGCCAGGATCTGCCATAGGAAATCGAAGCGGGCCTGGCCGGGCGTGCCGAACAGGCGGATACGGTCGCCGTTGTCCAGCGCCAGCACGCCGTAGTCAAGCCCCACCGTGGTGCGGGCCTTGTCGACTGAACTGTCGTGGTTGGCGACGTCAGTGACGATCGGGGCGGTGTCGCTGATGGCGCGGATCGCCGTGGTCTTGCCGGCACCCATGGTGCCGGTGATGAGCAGTTTATATTCTTTCATGCAGGCTCCTATAACCCCAGGTGGCGGCGCAGGCTGGCCATCAGGCCAACCCTGGCGGGCGGCAGCTGCGGCAGGTCGAGGGCAATCGGGCGCGAGGTCGACGGTGCGCGCTCCTGCTGTTCCGGTACTGCGACGATCTCGACCAGCAAGCCGGCCGCCTGCAGCACGCCGACGAAGCGGCTGCACGCCTCTTCCATCTGGCCGGTCAGCGCCGCCAGCTGGGCCACGGACAGCGCGTTACGCGACAAGAAGGTCGCCATCCGCATCGCGCCGGGATCGCCGCGCAGCAGTTCGGCGCCCGGCCAGCGGCGCAGCTTGTAGCGGCGCCCTTCCTGGGACGTATAGACCAGCGCGGAAACCGGGCTGGCACCACTGCTTGCCGCTACCATGACGGTGTCGGTGCTGGGGGACAGCGCCTGTGCGCCGCCCACGCGTGCGTCGGGCAGGCTGTCCTGGCGCAGTTTGAGCCAGTCGCGAAATTCATTGGCGCGGATTGGATACGCAAGCGTGTCGGCGGCCGACGCGCCCGGCGCGTCGCCCAGGCTCAGCACGACGCCTGTGAAGCGCTCGTAAAAGCCTGGGTCGGCAGCGCGGGCCCTGGCGTCGGCGACAACCGCGTGATACGGCGCCGCATCAACGTAGATCCAGTCGAGCTTTTCGGTGTGCGCAAACAGGCGCACCAGCGCGCGCACGTACGCCACGTCCTTCGGGTCCAGGTTGACGGCGCCCAGCCTCAATTCGGACATGGGACAACCTGGGCAGCAGTAATCGGCTGGCTGCGCAGGCAGCGCGGCGCCGTGGGGCGGGAACGTTTGAACATGGAGACCGGAAAATGGGAAGCGTTAACGATATTGCCATCGGTAATGAATAATTGCCAAGCGGCATATTATCACCAAATATAACTTCCAGTATTCGCAGTCCCTGCAATAACCACTTTCACGCAACGGTTCTGTTGATGTTAAGCAACTGAACCGCGTCAGAGCCGGTTCATCGTTCCACGTTTTCCCCGCACCGCTGCGGCGTTTCCCGCGCCACCCAATACAACAGCAGGACAATGGCCGCATAGGGAATCAGCGACAGCCAGTCGGACCACGCACCGGCAAAGAATGGATTGGCGCCCTGCGCCCATTGGGTCATACGCGTATCGAAATCGGTCAGCACCCCGGCCGTAATCGCAATGATGATGCCCGCCAGAGCGCCCCCGGCAATGTAACCCGACGCCAGCAGGGTCCCGGAGCTGCGGTCGCCGGCGGCCTGGCGCGCTTCGGCATCTAGGCCGGCGTATTGCGGCAACCTGGCGCTGCGGCGGTCCACCAGCCAGCGCACGGCGCCGCCGATGGCGATCGGCAGCGTCGACACGAGCGGCAGGTAGACGCCGACCGAAAACGCCAGCGCGCCGATGCCGGCCATTTCCAGCACGATGGCAATCATCACGCCGAACAGCACCAGTGTCCAAGGCAGTTGCTGGTCGAGGATGCCCTTGATGATGTACGACATCAGCACAGCTTTCGGCGCATCGTATTTCTTGACCTCGGAGCCATCCGGACGCTTGCTGTGCTGGCCGTTGATACCCGGGTCGACCAGGTAGGCCAGCGTGCCGTCGGCCGCGACCAGGTATTTGCCGGCCGGCCCGCCGGCCGTATCCGTCTTGTGCCAGACTTTGTAGGTGTTGTGGTCCTGGGCGGCCTGGGGACCCTGCAACTGCGCGGTCGCTGTCAACGGGCGTGCGTCCACCGTCAGGCCGGGCGCCACCTGTGCGGCCGGCACGTACACGGTGCCGGCGTCGTTCAGCTTCAACAAAATCGGCCCGAGGATCAGCGCCGACGCCAGCGCGCCGGCCAGGATCGCGTACTGCTGGTAGCGCGGCGTGGCGCCGACCAGGTAGCCGGTCTTCAGGTCCTGCGACGTGGTGCCGGCGTTGGACGCGGCAATGCAGACGATCGCGCCTACCGACAGCGCGGTGACGTAATACTGGCCGCCGGTCCAGCCCAGCGCGAGGAAGATCAGGCAAGTGAACAGCAATGTGGCCACGGCCATGCCGGAAATCGGGTTCGACGACGAGCCGACTTCGCCGGTCAGGCGCGACGACACCGTGGAAAACAAAAAGCCGAACACCAGTATCAGCAGCGCGCCCAGCACATTCATGTGCAGTGGCGTGGCGAAGGTGATCACGGCGATAATGGCGAGGCAGCCGATGACCACCCATTTCAACGGGATGTCCTGGTCCGTGCGCGCGCCAACGGGCGCTGCGCCTTTGCCTGCACGCAGGCCGGCCAGGCCGCCCTGCAAGCCTTTCCAGATCATCGGCAGCGAGCGCGCCAGCGAAATCAGGCCGCCGGTGGCCACGGCGCCGGCGCCGATGTACAGCACATAGGCGCTGCGGATATCGTCCGGCGTCATGTCGCGGATCAGCATGGTGCCGGGCGATAGCGGCACGGTCAGGAGGTCGCCGAAAAATTTGATCATCGGGATCAGGAGCAGGTACGACAGCACGCCGCCGGCCGCCATCGTCATCGCAATGCGCGGGCCGATGATGTAGCCCACGCCAAGCAGTTCGGGCGACACCTCGGCGCCGATCGAGCCTGCCTTGAGCGGCGCGCCGAACGTGAAGTTGGCGGTGTCCTTCCAGCCCTTGAGCGAAATGCTGGCGACCTTGTACGCCAGCCCCAGGCCGAAACCGCCAAAGATGATTTTCGCGCGGCGCCGCGCCAGCAAGGATTCGTGCGAGCCGGCCAGGCGCACTTCGCCTGCGGCCAGCTGCGACGATTCGGTGGCCGCCGCCTTCAGCACTTCGGCGCAGGCCGTGCCTTCCGGGTACTTCAGTTCCTGGTGCTGGTCGACGATCATCGTGCGGCGCATCGGGATCATCATCAAAATCCCCAGCAGGCCGCCCAGCACCCCCACCAGCATCACGCGGGAGATCTCCAGGTCGAAGCCGAGGATCATAATCGCGGGCATGGTCACGCCCAGGCCGAAGGCGAGCGACTCGCCGGCCGAACCGGCAGTTTGGGTGATGCTGTTTTCCAGGATCGTGGCATCGCGCCCGCCGGCTTTTTTGACCATGCCAAACAGGGTGATGGCAATCACCGCCACTGGAATCGAGGCGCTGACGGTCAGGCCGACCTTGAGCACCAGGTACAGCGACGACGCGCCGAACACCATGCCAAGCACGACGCCCATGAACAGTGCCCGGAACGTGAATTCGGGCAGGTCGGCGTCGGCGGGGATGTAGGGCTTGAAGCCGGCGCGGCGGGGATCGTAGGGCATGGCGTTCCTGAAGGAAGGGTTGGGGCGACGGGTGCCCGTGACTATCGCACAGCGCGCGGCCCTTGGAAAGGCACAGCCGCGTGTGGATTATAATTTGCCGACACGGCCGTCGTTACCGGTACGGCCGACCCAAGCGAAAGACCCGTTTTGACCAATTCCTTGTCAAACCCGCAGCAGCGCGCATGCGCCCTGCCTTCCCGCCAGCGCGGCAGCATCAAGGCCGTCATCTTGCTGTTCCTTGCCACGATCGTCCTTGCCGTTGCCGGCGCCGCCATCTGGTTCATGTACGCGATCGTGCCGAACGTGCCCGCCATCGACGCAGTCCTCGATTACAAACCCAAGATCCCGCTGCGTATCTATACGGCCGACCGTGTGCTGATCGGCGAATTCGGAGAGGAACACCGCGACTTCGTCCCGATCGCCAAAGTCCCGGACCTGATGAAAAAAGCCTTGCTGGCCATCGAGGACAAGCGCTTTTATGAACACGGCGGCATCGACTGGGTGCGCGTGGCGGGCGCCGCCAAATCGAACCTGCGCGGCGGCTTTCGCCAGGGCGGCTCGACCATCACCATGCAGGTGGCGCGCAATTTCTTCCTCACGCGCGAAAAAATCCTGTCGCGCAAACTCAATGAAGTGGTCCTGACCTACAAGATCGAAGACGCGCTGACGAAAGACCAGATCCTCGAGCTGTACATGAACCAGATGTATCTGGGCCAGCGCACGTATGGCTTTGCCAGCGCGGCCAAGACGTATTTCGGCAAGACGCTGGACCAGCTGTCGATTGCCGAAATGGCGATGCTGGCCGGCCTGCCGCAAAATCCGGCCCGCCATAATCCCGTCAGCAATCCGAAGCGTGCGCACGAGCGCCAGCAGGTCGTCCTGCGCCTGATGCGCGAACTCGGTTACATCACCCCCGACCAGTACGAGAAGGCGCGCGCCGAACCGCTGCGCCTGGCCAGCCGCCGCCACGATTATGAACTGCATGCCGAGTACGTCGCTGAACTGGTGCGCCAGCAAGTGGTGGTCCAGTACCAGGACGAGGCCTACACGAAGGGGATCATTGTTACGACGACCATTACGAAGGCCGAGCAGCAGGCAGCTTACGCGTCGGTGCGCCGCAACGTGATTGCCTACGACCAGCGCCACGGCTACCGTGGCCCGGAAGCCATCATCGACCTGCCGCCTGACCAGCAGGAGCGCGACGACGCCATCGACGACGTGCTGCAAAAGCGCCCGTCCAGCGACGGCCTGATTCCTGCCGTGGTCATCTCCGCATCCGGCACGTCCGTCGTGGCTGACACGCTGGACAACGACCGCGTTGAAATCACTGGCGCCGGCCTGAAATTCGTCGCAGGCGCGTTGGGCGCCAGGGCGCGCGAATCGGTACGCATCGTGCCGGGCGCAGTCATTCGCGTCTCGCGCGAAGGTGGAAAAGATGGCAAGGGCGCGTGGGCCATCACGCAGGTGCCGCAGGTGGCGGCCGCGTTTGTCGCGGTCGATGCCGACACCGGCGCCTACCATGCGCTGGTGGGCGGCTTCGACTACAACCTGCAAAAGTTCAACCATGTCACCCAGGCCTGGCGCCAGCCCGGCTCGTCGATGAAACCGTTCATTTATTCGTCGGCCATCTCGAAAGGCTACACGCCGGCCACGATGATCCTCGATGCACCCCTCGACATGGCAGGCGAAAATGCCGGCGCCACGTGGTCGCCGCAAAACGACGACTTCAAGTTCGACGGCCCGATCAGCATGCGCCGCGCACTCGCCGAATCGAAAAACGTGCCGTCAGTGCGGCTGCTGCGCGCGGTCACGGTGCCGTATGCGCACGACTGGCTGGAAAAATTCGGCTTCGACGGCGCGCGCCAGCCGAACAACTACACGATGGCGCTGGGCACCGGGTCCGTGACGCCGCTGCAGATGGCCGGTGCCTATGCGGTCTTTGCAAACGGCGGCTACAAAATCGCCCCGTACCTGATTGCGAAAATCGAAGACGCCAGCGGCTCGGTGCTGTTCCAGGCGAAAGCCGACGAACCGCACAAGGACGCCGACCGCGTGCTCGATCCGCGCAACGCGTTCGTGCTTGATACGATGCTGCGCGACGTGACCCGCTATGGCACCGGCGCGGCCGCCACCAAGCAGCTTGCGCGCGCCGACCTGGCCGGCAAGACCGGCACCACCAGCGACTCGGTCGACGGCTGGTTTGCCGGGTATGCCGGCAATGTCGTCGCGGTGTCGTGGATGGGCTACGACGAACCGAAATCGCTGGGCAACCGCGAATTCGGCGCCACCGTGGCCATGCCGATCTGGATCGATTACATGCGCGTGGCGCTTGCCAAGCGCCCGGAGCAGGAGCGCGCGGCGCCGGAAGGCGTGGCCAAGGATAGCGGCGACTGGACCTTTACCGAGTTCGCCGGCCAGCCCGACCTGACCGTGATCGATATCGAGCGCGTCATCCCGCCACCCGAACAGCCGGCGGAAACCGACCCGCTGGCCCCGCTGGAGCCAGGCGCGCTGCCTGCGGCGCCGGCAGTCCCCGTGCCCCGCCCGGCGTCGGGTGAACTGGCACTGCCGGAGGGCGAACGATGATTTCGTGGCTCAAACGCCTGTTGTCAAGCGCCGCTTTGGCGCCGCCAGCGGCGCCGTCCGCTGCATCCACGCTGCCCGCCGAACCGGCGCCCGCGACCGCGCCTGGCCAGCCGGCAGCCGCAGTGCCGCTGCATGTAGCTGCGATCGACCGCCATGTCTACCGCCTGCTGGCCGGCCCTGCCGCCGGCGACGGCGCGGTCGACGCCAACCCGGCGCTGGAAAAGGCGGTCCTGGACGAGATGACGCGCCTGGTGGCGCATCCCTACGGCGCGGCCGGCCTGGTGCCGCGCGTGCCGGCCGTGATTCCGCAACTGCTTGGCAGCCTGCGCGACGAGAGCCTGTCCGGCGCCGACCTGGCGCGCCAGGTGGCGCAGGACGTGGTGCTGGTGGCCGAAGTCATCCGCGAAGCGAACAGCCCGTACTACCGGCCTGCCACGCCAGTCAAAAACATCGAGGGCGCCGTGATGCTGCTTGGGCAGAATGGCTTGCGCATGCTGCTCGCGCGCGTGGCGTTCCGGCCCGTGGTGGGCATGCAGTCGGGCCGCTACGCGCGCCAGGCTGCGCCACTGGTCTGGACGCAGTCCGAGCAATGCGCGCTGGCCGCCAGCATCCTGGCGGGCGGACTCGATGCCAACCCGTTCGACGCCTACCTGGCGGGCCTGATGCACAACATCGGCCTGATCGTGGCCTTCCGCGTGATCGACCGCATCCTGCCGGCCGGCCACGCCGCCGGCTTGCCGGATTCCGCAGCCTTCTGCAACGGCCTGTTGTCGCAGTCACGTGCCCTGTCGGCCGTCATCGCAGCCGAGTGGAACTTTCCCGACACCGTCGCCATCGCCATCGGCAAGCCCCGCGCCACGCCGCTGGGCCTGGCCCTGGCGCTGGGCGACCGCGTGGCCAAGCTTCGCCTGCTGGTCGATGCCGGCGTGCTCGAACGCGATGCGGCGCTGGCAGGCCTGGACGCGTCGCTGTGGCGCTGCTTCGACCAACTTCAACCCAAGGAAACCTGATGGCCTTCGACATTGGCGACAAACTCGTCATTGGCGTGTCTTCGTCCGCCCTGTTCGACCTGTCCGAATCGCACCAGGTGTACCTCGACAAGGGCGCCGACGAATACCGCGCCTACCAGGAAGCCAATATCGACGCGATCCTGCCACGCGGCGTGGCGTTCCCGTTCATCCGGCGCTTCCTGGCGATCAACCGCTGCTTTCCGGAGCAGGCGCCCTGCGAGGTGGTACTGTTTTCCCGTAACTCGCCGGAGACAGGCCTGCGCGTGATGCGCTCGATTGCCCACTATGGCCTGGATATCTCCCGCGCGACGTTCATGACCGGCAAATCGCCGTTCACGTACCTGCCCGCGTTCAATACAGCGCTGTTCCTGTCAGCCAACGCGGAAGACGTGCGCGGCGCGATTGCCGCCGGCTACCCGGCCGGGCTGGTGCTGCCATCGAAAATCGACGACGAAGATGATGATATCGAGCTGCGGGTCGCCTTCGATTTCGACGGCGTGCTGGCGGACGACGAATCCGAGACCGTTTTCAAGACCAACGGCCTGGGTGAATTCCACGCGCATGAAACGCTGCATATGGCGCGGCCGCACCAGCCAGGGCCACTGGCCGGCATGTTCCAGAAGCTCGCCGCGATGCAGAAGATGGAGCAGGACGCGCAGGATGCCGATCCGTCGTACCGCAAGATCGTGCGCATCGCCATCATCACGGCGCGCAGCGCGCCGTCGCATGAACGGGTCGTGACGACGCTGAAAAGCTGGGGCGTGTCGGCCGACGAGACGTTTTTCCTGGGCGGCATGGAAAAGAGCCGGGTACTGTCGATCTTCAAGCCGCACATCTTTTTCGACGACCAGCTCACCCACCTGCAGGCAGCGCCCGGCGGGACGATCCCGATGGTGCATGTGCCGTTCGGGGTAGCGAATGCACTCCCCGCGCAGGCGGGGATCCATGGCACGCGACCGTAGTCACATCGCACGCACGCACTGAAGCGAACAGATTCCTCGGGGAAAATAATGACCCGATGTCACCGGTAGCATCGTGCTGCACAGGTGCCATGGGTCCCCGCCTGCGCGGGGATTATCGTCTATAATTATCGCCCGCCCCCGTCGACTAGCTTCCCCCTCTGCATGCCCTTCGATCTCGCCAAAGTCCTCCCCAAGCCCGGCAACCGGTTTGCCCTGCCGGCCCTGTACGGTTCTGCCGATGCGTACGCGCTTGCCGTCGCCGCGATGGGCTTGAAAAAAAACAGGCAGATGCTGACCGTGATCGTGGCCAACGCCAGCGATGCGCAGCGCCTGCTGGACGAGATTCCGTGGTTCGCGGAAGGCAAACTGGCATGCCACCTGTTGCCGGATTGGGAAACGCTGCCGTACGACGCATTCTCTCCGCACCAGGACCTGGTCTCGGCGCGCCTGGCCACGCTGCATGAAATCCGCAACGGCGCCTGCGACGTTTTGCTGGTGCCTGCGACGACCGCGCTGGTGCGCCTCGCGCCGCCTTCCTTCCTGGCGGCGTACACCTTCTTTTTCAAGCAGGGTGAAAAGCTCGATGAAGCAAAACTCAAGGCGCAGCTGACACTGGCCGGCTACACCCACGTTTCGCAAGTCATGTCGCCGGGCGAATACTCGGTGCGCGGCGGACTGATCGACCTGTTCCCGATGGGCTCCGCCCTGCCGTACCGCCTCGACCTGTTCGGCGACGAGATCGAAACCATCCGCACCTTCGACGCCGACACGCAGCGTTCCCTCTATCCGGTGCGCGACGTGCGCCTGCTCCCGGGCCGTGAATTCCCGATGGACGAACCGGCGCGCACCAGCTTTCGCAAGCGCTGGCGCGAACGCTTCGAGGGCGATCCGTCCCGCTCGGTGGTCTACAAGGACATCGGCAGCGGCATTGCCTCGGCCGGCATCGAATACTACCTGCCGCTGTTTTTCGAAGCCACATCGACGCTGTTCGATTATTTGCCGGAGAACGCGGGCCTGGCGCTGGTGGGCGACATCGACAGCGCCATCCAGCGCTTCTGGCTCGATACCGAATCGCGCTACAAATTCTTGAAGAGCGACCGCGACCGCCCGCTGTTGCCGCCGAGTGAACTGTTCCTCGACGCCGAGCAGTTTTTCACGGGCGCGAAATCGCACGGGCGCTGGATCGTGGCCAAGGACAATGGCGGTGAACCGTCCGAGCTCTCCGCACCGATTCCGAATATCGCGGTGAACCGCCGCGCGGACGATCCGCTGATCAACCTACGGGCATACCTGCTGCAAACCGACACGCGCGTGATGATCTGCGCCGAGTCGAACGGCCGCCGCGAAACGCTGCAGCAGTACTTCGCCGAGTACAAGCTCGATGTCAGCCCGGTGGAAGGCTTCGAAGGCTTTATCGCCAGCGACGCCAGACTCGCCCTGGGCGTGGCGCCATTGCAGGCCGGCTTCGAACTGGCTGAAACCGCGACGGGGCGCCTCGTATTCCTTACCGAGACCGAGCTGTATGCCGGTTCCGGCCGGCGCGTCGGGAAGAAGAAGCAGGAAGGCGTCACGCAGGTCGAGTCGATGGTGCGCGACCTGTCCGAACTGAAAATCGGCGACCCGGTGGTCCACATCAACCACGGCATCGGGCGCTACATGGGCCTGACCAGCATGGACCTGGGCGAAGGCGAGACTGAGTTCCTCCAGCTCGACTATGCCAAGGAAAGCAAACTGTATGTGCCGGTGTCGCAGCTGCACGTGATTTCGCGCTATTCCGGCGCGTCGCCTGAAGACGCGCCCTTGCACTCCCTCGGCTCGGGCAACTGGGAAAAAGCCAAGCGCAAGGCAGCAGAACAGGTGCGGGACACGGCTGCCGAACTGCTCAACCTGTATGCGCGCCGCGCGCTGCGCCAGGGCCATTCGTTCGAATACTCGGCGCACGACTACCAGCATTTCGCCGAGAGTTTCGGGTTCGACGAAACGCCCGACCAGGCCGAGGCCATTACCAATGTCATCAAGGACATGACGTCGGGAAAACCAATGGACCGGCTGGTCTGCGGCGACGTCGGCTTTGGCAAGACGGAAGTGGCGCTGCGCGCCGCGTTCATTGCCGTCATGGGCGGCAAGCAGGTCGCCATCCTGGCGCCCACCACGCTGCTGGCCGAGCAGCACGCGCAAACCTTCGCCGACCGCTTCGCCGACTGGCCCGTGCGCATTGCCGAACTGTCGCGTTTCAGGACCGGCAAGGAGATCAACACTGCCATCAAGGGCATGGCCGACGGCACGCTCGACATCGTCATCGGCACGCATAAACTGCTGTCTCCCGACGTCAAATTCGAGCGCCTGGGGCTGGTGATCATCGACGAGGAACACCGCTTCGGCGTGCGCCAGAAAGAAGCGCTGAAATCCCTGCGCGCGGAAGTCGACGTGCTCACGCTCACCGCCACGCCGATACCCCGCACGCTAGGCATGGCGCTGGAAGGCCTGCGCGATTTTTCCATCATCGCCACCGCGCCGCAAAAGCGCCTGGCCATCAAGACGTTCGTGCGCAGCGAAGACGGCTCCATCATCCGCGAAGCCTGCCTGCGCGAACTGAAACGGGGCGGCCAGATCTACTTCCTGCACAACGAAGTCGAGACCATCGAAAACCGCATGGCGATGCTGACCGAACTGCTGCCGGAAGCGCGCATTGGCGTCGCGCACGGCCAGATGCACGAGCGCGACCTGGAAAAAGTCATGCGCGACTTCGTGGCCCAGCGTTTCAACATCCTGCTGTGCACCACCATCATCGAAACCGGTATCGACGTACCGACGGCAAACACGATCATCATGCACCGCGCCGACAAGTTCGGCCTGGCGCAGCTGCACCAGTTGCGCGGACGCGTGGGCCGCTCGCACCACCAGGCCTACGCCTACCTGCTGGTCAATGACGTCATGAACCTGACCAAGCAGGCGCAGCGCCGCCTGGACGCGATCCAGCAGATGGAAGAACTGGGCAGCGGCTTCTATCTTGCCATGCACGACCTGGAAATCCGGGGCGCTGGCGAGGTCCTGGGCGAAAACCAGTCCGGCGAAATGATCGAGATCGGCTTCCAGCTGTATTCCGACATGCTCAGCGAAGCCATCCGGTCGCTGAAAGCCGGCAAGGAGCCAGACCTGTCGGCGCCGCTGGCCACCACCACCGAAATCAACCTGCACGTGCCGGCGCTGTTGCCGGCCGATTTTTGCGGCGACGTCAACGAGCGCCTGTCGATCTACAAGCGCCTCGCCAACTGCCAGTCGCAGGACAAGGTCGACGACATGCAGGAAGAACTGATCGACCGGTTCGGCAAGCTGCCGGAGCCGGTCAAGGCGCTGATTGAAACGCACCGCCTGCGCATTGCTGCCAAAGCCGTCGGCATCGTCAAGATCGATGCCCATGCGGAAGCAGCCAACCTGCAGTTCATGGTCAACCCACCGATCGATTCGCTGCGCATCATCACGTTGATCCAGAAAAACCGCCACATCAAACTCTCCGGCCAGGACAAGCTGCGCATCACGGTGCCGATGCCGGATCTGGCGGCGCGCGTGCTGCAGGTAAAACAGACGATCAAACAATTACTGGCTGGTTAAACGATGAAAATGAACCTGGTACTGCAAGGCCCGCGCGACAAGCTGGCATCGATTGCAGCGATCGCCGACCCCGCGCGCGTGGTCACGCTCGCGGACGGCGCGCTGCGCGCCGAAGACGTCGAAGCCGGCGAGCGCGTGCGCGCCGCCGTGTCGCTGGCAGCGTTCCCGGCCGGCGTGGATGCGAACTTCATTGGCGCCGGCCGCACGCTGTCGGATTTTAAACTGGTGGCGATGGACATGGATTCCACGCTGATCACCATCGAGTGCATCGACGAGATCGCCGACATGCAAGGGCTCAAGGCACAGGTGTCTGACATCACCGAGGCGGCCATGCGGGGCGAACTCGATTTCGCTGCCAGCCTCATGCGCCGGGTGGCGTTGCTGGAAGGCCTGGATGCGTCCGCGCTCGAACGCGTCTACGAAGAGCGCCTGCAGCTGTCGCCAGGCGCCGAGGCCATGCTGGCCGGCGCCCGGGCGGCAGGTATGAAAACCCTGCTGGTGTCGGGTGGCTTCACGTTTTTTACGGAACGCCTGCAGCAGCGCCTCGGCCTGGATTTTGCACACGCCAACGTGCTGGAAGTGCGCGGCGGCAAACTGACCGGGAAAGTGCTGGGCGCGATTGTGGATGCGCAGGAAAAGAAGCGTACGGTCGAGCGCGTCTGCGCGGAGCTGGGCGTGTCGCCGCAGCAGGCCATCGTGATGGGCGACGGCGCCAACGATTTGCAGATGATGAGCATTGCAGGGTTGTCGGTCGCGTTCCGCGCCAAGCCGGTGGTGCGCGTGCAGGCGGACATTGCGCTCAATTTCAGCGGGCTCGACGCACTGTTGACGATCCTCTCGGAAAGTTGATCCGGCCTGCGCTAGACCTGGCGCAAACCTGCCAACCATCCGCCCTTGCCCGCCGTTGTACCGCCGCGTAGATTCGAAGGTGCGTTTTATCCTTCGGAGCCACTATCATGCGCGCACTGCAGAGGCTGTTCCTCGTCTTCACCGCACTCCTGTCGCTTGCCGCAACGCCTGCCGGGGCGCAGTCCTGGAGCGCAACCTGGGGCGCGGCGCCCGCCGGCCCGCCCCCCGCCGCGCGCCTGCTCACCTTCACCGACCAGACCCTGCGCCTGGTGGTACACACCAGCCATGGCGGCAATCGCGTGCGCATCCGGCTGTCGAATGAAATGGGCAGCACGCCGCTAATCATCGGCGCCGCGCATGTCGGGCTGCGCGCCAGCGGCGGCGCGGTGGCTGCCGGCACCGACCGCACGCTGACCTTCAACGGGGCGCGCACCGTCACCATTCCCGCCGGCGCCCGCATGGTGTCGGACGCCGTGGCGCTCAACGCACCCGCCCTGGCGGACCTGGCAGTGAGCCTGTTCCTGCCCGGCGCCAGGGGCGCCACCACCCTCCACCCCAACGCCTTCCAGACCGGCTACGTCTCGCTGCCGGGTGATTTTACGGGTTCGCCGTCAATGCCGGTAAAGGGGACGATCGGCGCCTGGCCATTTCTTACCGGGGTCGACGTCGACGTGGCCGCGCCGGTGGTGGTGGCCTTTGGCGACTCGATCACCGACGGCCTGAAAAGCACGTCCAACGCCAACCGGCGCTGGCCCGACTACCTGGCGCGTCGACTGCACGGACTTGGCGCAGCTGGCCGGGCTGGCGTCGTCAACCGTGGCATCAGCGCCAACCAGCTGCTGCGCACCGAACAGGGCGCACTGCTGGCGGGACGCGCCGGCCTGGAGCGCTATGAGCGCGACGTGCTGGCCACGCCAGGCGTGCGCGCCGTCATCGTCCTGATCGGCATCAACGACATCAGCTACTACTCGGTCAGCCAGGCCAGCCTTGCCGACGGCTACCGCCAGCTCATCGCGCGCGGCCGCGCACGCGGCATCAAGGTATTTGGCGCCACGCTGCTGCCGTTCGAGGGTTCGCCGTATTACACCGCCACGCGCGAAGCGATCCGCCAGTCCGTCAACCGCTGGCTGCGCACCAGCGCCGCCTTTGACGGCGTCGTCGACTTCGATGCCGCCATGCGCGACCCCGCCCGCCCGACGCGCCTGCTGCCGGCAGTCGACAGCGGCGACCACCTGCATCCGAACGACCAGGGCTACCAGCGCATGGCGAACGCCGTACCGCTGGGCTGGATCACGGCGTCATCGGACGCACCGCCGGCCGCGGCACATGCCGACCTGGCAGTGTCGTGGGATGCTGCAGAGGCAGCACTGGCCGCGGAGTCGCGTTAAAACATTCTCCGCACCAAGTTTCCCGAGCGCGGCGGTTTGTAAGAATCTGTAATCGCGCAGCACGACTTTCCAAAAGTTCTTATGATTGAACAATCAGGAGAACCGTCATGAAAAAACTATTGCTTGTTATTGCAGCTGCCGCACTCGGCGGCTGTGCCGTGGCCCCACCGGGCCCGGCGTATTACGGCAGCCGTCCAGTCGGCCAGACCGATCCCAACGGCTGGCAAGTTGTGTCCGTCACACCGGTGGCGCCCGGTACCGGTGCGCGCGCCAGTGCGTCGGGCGATGCGGGTACCGTCACCACCTCGGCGGCGCCAGTTGTCGTGGAAAGCGGCCCGGCCTACCAGTCGGCGCCAGTGTATGTGCAGCAACCGGTCTATGTCCCGGCGCCAGTGTATGCACCAAGTCCTTACCTGTACAACCCGTACTGGTATCCGCCCGTGTCCATCGGGCTGGGTTTCAGCTTTGGTAACAGCTGGGGCCATCGTGGGGGCTGGGGCGGCCACCGCGGCGGCTGGGGCGGACGCGGCGGCTACCGCCATCGCTAAGTTACCTGTACATCGCTGCGCATGCGCTGAACACCGCGCATAAAAAAGGCGCTGGGCTGGCATCCTTGCCATCTCAGCGCCCTTTTTTACCCCGTCCGCTCAGGGTGACAGTGACTTTTTCAGTGAATTTTCCAGTGGCGTCAGGCCAGCGCGAGGTGCTGCCGTTCTGCCTGCCGCGCAGGCGCCGCTGCGCCCGCCGCATCGGCACCGAAATTGAAGATGCTGACCGTCTGCGTCAGCTCATCGGCCTGGTCCTGGAGCGACTGGGTCGCCGCAGCAGCCTCTTCCACCAGCGCCGCGTTCTGCTGGGTGACCTGGTCCATCTGCACGATGGCCGTGTTGACCTGGTCGATGCCCTCGCTCTGCTCGCGGCTGGCCACGGCGATTTCGCCGACGATCGTGGTTACCTGGTGCACGTTTTCTACCAGGGTGCTCATCGTGGAGCCGGCCTGTTCGACCAGTCCCGTTCCCACTTGAATGTTGTGTACCGACTGATCGATCAACACCTTGATTTCCTTGGCCGCTGCTGCCGAGCGCTGGGCCAGGTTACGCACTTCCGACGCCACGACCGCAAAACCGCGCCCCTGTTCGCCGGCGCGCGCTGCCTCGACTGCGGCATTGAGCGCGAGGATATTGGTCTGGAACGCGATCCCGTCGATGACGCTGGTGATGTCGACGATCTTGCGCGACGAGGCATTGATGTCGTTCATCGTGGACACGACCTGCTGCATCACGGCGCCGCCTTTGGCTGCCGTGCCGGACGCCCCTTCGACCAGCGTGCGCGCCTGCTGGGCGTTGTCTGCATTCTGCCTCACCGTGCTGGTCAGTTCCTCCATCGACGCTGCCGTCTCTTCCAGCGAACTGGCCTGGGTTTCCGTGCGCGACGACAATTCCATATTCCCCGCCGCCAGCTCCTGCGAACCCAGGTTGATGACATCCGCGCCGCGGCGCACGCGCGCCACTGTCGACAGCAAGTCGCGCTGCATGCGGCCAATGGCCTGCAGCAGTCGCTTGATTTCATTGTCACCTGCCTCCTCGATGCGGGCAGTCAGGTCGCCGCCCGCGACCTGGTCCAGCAGGGACACGGCGCGCGCCAACGGTACCAGCACCACTGCGCGGAGCAACATGTGCACGCCGACGACGAGGACAAGCGCGGCAACCACACCCGCAGCAACCAGCCACATCACCATTGAAAATTCTTTTTCACGCGTGGCCACAAGGGCCGTCATCTGCGCATCGCTCTGCTTCTGGAATTTTTCCAGCTGCGCTGAAAACGCCGCGCCGGTCGGGGTCAGTTCCTTGATGTTGATGGTTGTGTACGACGCGGCGTCATCCTGCGCCAGCGCGGCAGAAGCACGGTCCAGCACAGCGGACTGCGCGCGGCCGGCGTCCACCAGCCCCTTTTTCAACGCCAGGTCCTGGTCCGCAAATGCGGCGGCCTGTTCGAAAACGGTCAGGAAATCAAGCGTGCGCCGCGACGACTTCTTCGCGCTCGCGAGGGCCGAATCGCGATCGGCCTGGCTTCCGGCATCTTTCACTGTGGTATAGGCGCGGGTCAGGGCCGAACGCGTGCGCGTGGTGTCCTTGTACGCATCGTTGATCGTCATGACCTGCGTGCTGACATGATACATCGTGTCCATGGCCTGGTTTGCCTGGCGCAAGGCAAAAATGCCCAATGCAGCGCCTGCCAGGATCATTGCAGTAAACAGTAACAACACTGCCAGCAAACTGGTTCGTACCGTGATATTTTTCATCATGACCCTGGTTTTATTGCTAATTTTTAATTTCTTTGGGGAAATTCCTTCCTGAATATACAAGGTTGTGAGTATTGGTGAGTGGAAATGTGCATTCCTGGCCGACGGTTGTGGCGCGCGCGGTACATGCCAACGCACCTGCCGGTTTTGAGATCATGCTGAGCGGCAGAGCAGTGACTTGGGCATAATGCGCACTCCGCAAATCCTTTCATCCACTTTTCCGGAAATAGAATGAACGAACTGATCGACAAGCTGCACTGGCGCTATGCCACCAAAAAATTCAACCCTTCAAAAATTGTCCCTGATGACAAAATCGAGCGCATTCTCGAAGCGGTGCGCCTGACGCCGACGTCGAGCGGCCTGCAACCGTTCGAATTGCTGCTCGTCACCAACCCGGCGCTGCGCGCGCGAATCAAGCCGGTGGCGTGGGACCAGCAACAGGTCGTGGACTGCTCGCACTTGCTGGTGTTCGCAGCCTGGGATGACATCACCGCTGACCGCGTCAACGCTGTCTACGACCAGATCACCGAAGAGCGCGGCCCGAACGAGGGACTCGACGCCTATCGCCAGCGCCTGCTCGGCATCGTTGCCGCACGGGGCAAGGAAGCCAATTACGAAGCCGCCGCACGCCAGGCCTACATCGGCCTGGGCGCTGCATTGATTGCTGCAGCGTTCGAAGGCGTCGACGCCACGCCGATGGAAGGCTTCGATCCGGCCGCCGTCGATACCATCCTCGGCCTGCAGGAGCGCCACCTGCGCAGCGTCCTGATCGTGCCGCTCGGCTACCGCGACGAAGAAGGCGACTGGCTGCTCAACATGAAAAAGGTCCGCCGCCCGCGCGACCAGTTCGTCACCGAAATGCGCTGATCCTCCTTCCCACTGCATCACCCGAGGCGGCGCCGCCCGCCTCGTTCACGTCCCCGTCTTTCCTCTGCGTTTGCTCCCGCCGTACGCCGTTTTCCTTACGTTTTGCTGACGTTGTGGCATCCCGTACGCATGCTGCAATGCGTCACAGCATTCGATTGCTGTTAAAAATTTGCCATCCTACAATGGGCCGTCGATGGCAGCATTCAGACCAGCCCGGCATCAAAACAACATCACGGAGACACGTACATGAGCACAACATTGAAAGCACTCGCCGCCAGTATTGCACTGGGCTTTTCGTTCTCCGCGATGGCGGCGGACCCGATCAGGATCGGCGTGTCCGGCCCGTTCACCGGCGGCTCGGCCCCGATGGGCGTCTCGATGCGCGACGGCGTGCGCCTGGCCGCAGCCGAGATCAACGCCAAGGGCGGTGTGCTGGGCCGCAAAATCGAACTGGTCGAGCGCGACGACGAAGCAAAGAACGAACGCGGCGTGCAGATCGCCCAGGAACTGATCAACAAGGACAAGGTCGCTGCCACAGTGGGCTTCATCAACACTGGCGTGGCCCAGGCCGCGCAGCGCTTTTACCAGCAAGCGAAGATTCCGGTCATGAACAACGTCGCCACCGGTTCCATCATCACGCAGCAGTTTGCCAGCCAGCCTGAAAACTATATTTTCCGCAATTCGGCCAGCGACCAGATCCAGGCCGCCATGATCGTCCAGGAAGCTGTCGACCGCCGCAAGTTCAAGAAGGTCGCCATCCTGGCCGACTCGACCAATTACGGCCAGCTGGGCCGCGCCGACCTGGAAAAAGTGTTGACCACCAAGGGTATCAAGCCCGTCGTTGTGGAAAAATATAATTTGCAGGACGTCGACATGACGGCGCAGCTGTTGAAAGCCAAGCAGGCTGGCGCCGAGGTCGTGCTGACCTACGGCATCGGTCCGGAACTGGCGCAGATCGCCAACGGCATGGAAAAACTCGGCTGGAAAGTACCGCTGATCGGCAGCTGGACGCTGGCGATGGCCAACTTCATCGACAACGCCGGCAAGAACGGCGAAGGCACGCGCATGCCGCAAACCTTTATCCAGGATGCGAATACGCCCAAGCGCAAGGCGTTCATCGACGCCTACGTCAAAGCCTACAACCCGCCCAACGGCCGCATGCCGTCAGCCGTGTCTGCCGCCCAGGGTTACGACTCGATCTACCTGCTGGCCGCCGCCATCAAGCAGGCCGGCGGCACCGAAGGCCCGAAAGTGCTGGCCGCACTGGAAAACCTGAACGAGAAGGTCGAAGGCGTCGTCACCACCTACAACAAGCCGTACAGCAAAACCGACCACGAAGCGATCACGTTCGACAACACCAGCTTCGGAGAAGTCAAAGCCGGCCGCGTCGCCCTGGCCGCCGGCTCGGCCGCGAAATAAGGCGCCGCGGGGCACGGTCGCATGGCTGGTTTTCGGCAACGAGGCCAGCCATTTTTTTGCATGAACGTTACTGCCGCGATTCCATCGGCGGCGTATCGTTTTTACGTCGCTCTTATTTCTAAAAATCATCTGGCTCTGCCAGTGATTTTTAGCTTTTCCAAACGAAAGTAGGTTTGTACTTTCGTTTGAAGGGTCATCATGGAAATTTTGCTTCAATTAATCTTTTCAGGCATCGCGCTCGGCATGATCTACGCCGTCGTTGCCTTCGGCTACCAATTAACCTTCGCCACCTCGGGAACCCTGAATTTCGGCCAGGGCGAAGCGCTGATGCTTGGCGCCCTGGTGGGTTTGTCCCTGGTCGGCACCATCCACGGCGGCCCGTACATGAGCTACTGGATCATGATTCCCATCGTGGTCGTGTTCGGCGCGCTGCAGGGCATGTTCGTCGAGTGGATCGGCGTGCGGCCGGCCATCAAGATCAAGTCCGAGTTCGGCTGGATCATGTCGACCATCGCGCTGGCCATCATTTTTAAAAACGTCGCGGAAAATATCTGGGGCAAGGATGTGCTGCCGTTTCCGACGCCGCTGCCGGCCGCCCCGATCCAGGTCCTCGGCGCGAACGTACAGCCAATGCAGATCGCCGTGATCATCGGTGCGCTCCTGATCATGGCCGCGGTGGAAGTGTTCAACCGTAAATCGATCTACGGCAAGGCTGTCGTGGCCACCGCCAACGACCGCGACGCGGCCGGGCTGATGGGAGTCAACACGCGCATGGTGATCACGTTCTCGTACGCGCTGTCGTCGGCCACGGCCGCGTTTGCCGGGGCGTTGATTGCGCCGCTGACATTGACCTCCGCCACGATGGGCGCGTCGCTGGGCCTGAAAGCGTTCGCGGTCGCCATCATCGGCGGACTCACGTCGGGCGTGGGCGCGATTGTCGGGGGCATCATTCTCGGTGTCGCCGAAACCGTCACCGGCTACTACATTTCCACCGGCTACAAGGAAGTGCCGGGCCTGGTCCTGCTGCTGCTGGTCCTGGCCATCAAACCGTCCGGCCTGTTCGGCAAAGCTGCGATCAAGAAAGTCTGAGCCATGAACCTGAAATTGCTGATTGCCAGCGTGGTAGGGCTGGCCGCCCTGTTTGCCTTCCCCACGCTCGTGCCGAATCCGTACTATATCCACCTGGCCGAAACCATCCTGATCTATGCGATCCTGCTGTTCGGCCTGGACATCGTGGTCGGCTACACCGGCCAGGTGTCGCTCGGCCACGCTGGCCTCTTCGGCGTCGGCTCGTACGTCACCGGCGTGCTGGTCCTGAAACTCGGCTTCGCCTGGTACTTTGCCGTGCCGGCCAGTATCGCCATTGCCGCCCTGTTCGGCGCCATCCTCGCCCTGCCGGCGCTGCGCGTGACTGGTCCCTATCTTGCCATGGTCACGCTCGCCTTCGGCACCATCATCCAGATCCTGATCAACGAGATGACCTGGCTGACCGAAGGCCCGATGGGCATCACCATCACCAAGCCTTCGTTCGGCGGGCATGAACTGACCGAAGTGCAGTACTACTACATGGTGCTGGTCTTCATGCTGCTGGCGCTGCTGGTGGTGCACAGCCTGCTCAAATCCCACCTGGGCCGCGCGTTCGAAGCGCTGCGGGACAGCCCCATCGCGTCCGACTGCATGGGCGTGTCGGTATGGCGCTACAAGGTCTACGCGTTCGTCATCAGCGCCGGTTTTGCAGGCCTGGCCGGCAGCCTGTATGCGTATTCGGAGCAGTATATTTCGCCCAACACGTACAACTTCGAACTGACGATCCTGTTCCTGCTGGCCGTAATCATGGGCGGGCGCAAGACGCGGTCCGGCGCCTTGATCGGCGCGCTGATCGTCGTGCTGCTGCCGACGCTTCTCTCCGACATTGCGCTGTTCCGCAACATCGCAGTCACGGCTGCCGTGCTGGCCGTGCTTGGCTCCGGCATTGCCCTGGCGCGCCAGAAAACCACGCTGCGCAAGGTCGCCGTGCCGGTGATTGCAACGCTGGTCCTGGCCGGCATCTCCTTCAAACTGGACAACATGATCGACTGGCGCCTGACCATCTTCGGCCTGATGACCCTGTTCGTCGTCTACTACCTGCAAGACGGTATCGTCGGCTTTTTCCGCCAGCTGGTGGGCCGCGGCCCGGTGCGCGACCAGTCGCTGGTGGTGGCTGCGCGCAGCGACCCGTTTGCCGGCGCAACGGTAACGGCAGGGAACGCCGCGTCTCCCTTGCTGCAGGTCGACCATATCCTGATGCAGTTCGGCGGCCTGAAGGCCCTCAACCAGGTCGACCTGAATGTTGCGCGCCAGACCGTGCACGGCTTGATTGGCCCGAACGGTTCCGGCAAGAGCACGATGATGAACGTGCTGACCGGGATCTACAAACCGACTGCCGGCCAGGTCGCCTTCAACGGGGCCGTCATTTCCGGGCGCACGCCCGCGCAGATTGCGCTGGGAGGCGTGGCGCGCACGTTCCAGAACGTGCAGCTGTTCGGCGAAATGACGGCTACCGAGAACGTCCTGGTCGGCCTGCACCACACGTTCCGGTCCACTGTGTTCGACGCGATGGTGCATTCGCCGCGCTACATGCGCGAAGAACGGGCCGCGCGCGAACGTGCGGCGGCGATCCTGGAATTCGTCGGCCTGGCCGATCTGGCGGGCGAGGAAGCGCGCAACCTCCCGTACGGCAAGCAGCGCCTGCTGGAGATCGGCCGCGCGCTGGGGCTCAATCCGCAGTTGCTGCTGCTCGATGAACCGGCCGCCGGCCTCACTGCGCCCGACATCAGGGAACTCATCGCCATCATCCGCAAGATCAAGGAACACGGCATCACGATCGTGCTGATCGAGCACCACATGGATGTCGTGATGGCCATCTGCGACACTGTCACCGTGCTCGACTTCGGCCAGAAGATCGCGGAAGGCACGCCCGCAGCAGTGCAGGCCGACCCGAAAGTCATCGACGCCTACCTGGGCGGCGCCAGCGAAACGCCTGCGGCTTTAGCATAAGGAAACCCATGCTCTCCATTTCAAACCTGCACGCCGCCTACGGCAAGGTGCAAGTCCTGCACGGCATTTCGCTGGACGTCCCGCAAGGCAAACTGGTGACGTTGATCGGTTCCAACGGCGCCGGCAAGACGACCACCATGCGCGCCATTTCCGGCATGATCAAGCCCAGATCCGGCACCGTCATGCTTGGCGGGCGCGACATCACCGGCCTTGAATCGCACAAGATCGCCCGCGCCGGCCTGGCCCATTCGCCCGAGGGGCGGCGCGTGTTCGGCAACATGTCGGTGAACGACAACCTGCTGCTGGGCGCTTTTCCCCGCTTTACCGGATCGCGTCCCAAGGGCGACATCAAGATCGACCTGGAGCAAGCGCTGGAACTGTTCCCGCGCCTCAAGGAGCGCCGCACCCAGCTGGCCGGGACCCTGTCCGGCGGCGAGCAGCAGATGCTGGCCATGGCGCGCGCCATCATGCTCAAACCCGAGGTGGTGCTGCTTGACGAACCGTCGATGGGCCTGGCGCCGATCCTGGTCGAGGAAGTGTTCCGCATCATTGCGCGCCTGAAAAGCGAAGGCGTGACGATGCTGCTGGTCGAGCAGTTCGCCGCGGCAGCGCTGAACGTGGCGGACTACGGCTACGTCATGGAAAACGGCCGCATCTCCGTGCACGGCCCGGCGGACAGCCTGAAAAACGATCCCAAGGTCGTGGCTGCGTACCTGGGTGGCGGCCAGGCGCACTGATGCCGGCAACCCTGAGCGGGCGCGACCTGCTTGCGGCGCTGGTCGTCGTCATTGTCTGGGGCACCAATTTCGTCGCCATGAAAATCGGCCTGCGCGAACTGACGCCATTCCAGATGGGCGCCGGACGCTACCTGTTTGCACTGCTGCCGCTGGTGCTGTTCATCCGCCCGCCGAAACTGGCGTGGCAGTGGGTACTGTTATACGGTCTGTGCCAGGGTGTGGGCCAGTTCGGCCTGCTGTTCCTGGCGCTGCGGGCCGGCATGTCGGCGTCGCTGGCGTCCGTGCTGCTGCAAACCCAGGTGTTTTTCACGGCCTTGCTGGGCGTGGGGCTGCTGCGCGAACAGGTCGGCCGCGCACTGCAGGCGGGCATGCTGCTCGCTGCGCTGGGGCTGGCGTGTTTCGGCATCGGCTACGTGACCACCGGCGCCGGCGATGTGACCGTCGCGGGCATGCTGCTGGTGCTGGGCGGCGCAGCCATGTGGGCGGCGTCGAACATCGTCGTGCGCCTGGCCCAGCGCACGGCGCCCGGCTTCGATGTGCTCGGCTTCATGGTCTGGAGCAGCCTGGTGCCGATTCTGCCGTTCTGCCTGCTGTCCTGGTCGTTCGATCCTCCAGCGGCCCGCACACAGCTGGCGCATCTTTCGTGGCACACCTGGGCTGCGCTGGCCTACCTCGGCTGGCTGGCCACGTTGCTCGGCTACGCATTGTGGACGGGCCTGCTGACGCGCCATCCTGCGAATCGTATCGCGCCGTTCAGCCTTGGCGTACCGGTGGTCGGCATCAGCGCCGGCATGCTGCTGCTGGGTGACCGCATCACCGTCTGGCAATGGGTCGGCATCGGCCTGATTGTCGCTTCCCTGGCCGTCGTGGTATTCGGCGCCAGCTGGCTGGGCCGGTCCACAGCGACAAGATAAGCGGGCAAGTCATGTTGTATTGACGCATCGATTGCAACCACACGGCGCCTTTAAAAAATCAATTAGTTTCATTTGGGAAAATAATGCTTTACTGTGTGTGAATATTCACTGAATCGATAAAAATGAAACTCACACATATTCGCATCGGCACCCGGCTTGGCGCCGCCTTTGCTGCCATCCTGTTCCTGACTGCCGCGATGATTGCTGTCGGCCTGGTGGAACTGGCCCGCATCGATGCTGACAAGAACGCCATGCGCAGCGCGGCCTACAAACACCAGCTTGCCGAGCAATGGCTGGGCGCGATTGCGTCGAATTCCGTACGCACCTATGCGCGGGTAAAAAGCACGCAGCCAGCCGAAGAGGCGTTTTTTGCCAATGCCATGAAGAGCGTCAGCACGCGTGTGACGGCAATCCAGGAAGAACTGGGCCCCTTGATCACCAGTCCGGAAGGCCGGCGCCTGTTTGCCGATGTGGCAACGGCGCGTCAAGCCTACGCAGCCGCACGCGACGAAGCGTTTGCCGCAAAAAAAGCTGGTGCAGACGTCGGCGCGATGGTCACGGCACGGCTGGTCCCGGCCATGAACCGCTACATCGCTTCAGTGCAGGAAGTGGCCACGTACCAGGAAAAGCTGGTGGCGCAGTCGAACCGCGCGATCGACGCCACGTCGACCGAAGCACGCCGGGTGCTGCTCGGCCTGGGCGCCGCTGCCCTGCTCCTGGGCGCCGGCCTGGCCGTGGCGCTGACGCGCTCGATCACGCAACCGCTGGCGCGTGCCCTCAGCCTGGCCGAGACGGTTGCTGCAGGCGACCTGACGAGCGCCATCGACAGCACGGCCAGGGATGAAATCGGCCAGTTGCTGCGCGCGCTTGCACGCATGAACGCCAGCCTGCTGGCTACCGTGTCCGAAGTACGGGTCGGCACCGACACGATTTCCACGGCGGCGCGCGAAATTGCTGCGGGCAACCTCGACCTGTCGGTCCGCACCGAGCAGCAGGCCAGTTCGCTCGAAGAAACCGCCGCGTCGCTGGAAGAATTGACCAGCACCGTCAAGCAGAATGCCGACAATGCAAGGGAAGCGAACGTGCTGGCGGTGTCGGCGTCGGCAGTGGCGGTACAGGGAGGCGCGGTCGTGGCCGACGTGGTGGCCACGATGGCGTCGATCAACACGTCGTCGCGGGCCATTGCCGACATCATCGGTGTCATCGACTCGATCGCGTTCCAGACCAATATCCTGGCGCTCAACGCTGCGGTCGAAGCGGCCCGCGCGGGCGAGCAGGGCCGCGGGTTTGCAGTAGTCGCCTCGGAAGTGCGCACGCTGGCCCAGCGCGCGGCCGGCGCGGCAAAAGAAATCAAGGCGCTGATCGACCATTCCGTGCACGAAGTCGAAGCCGGCGGTAAACTGGTCGGCCAGGCCGGGCAAACCATGGAGGACGTGGTTGCGTCGATCACCCGGGTCACCGGCATCATGGGAGAAATCGCCCATGCCAGTGCGGAGCAGACCCTGGGCATCGAACAAATCAACGCCGCCATCACGCAGATGGACGAAGTGACGCAGCAAAATGCGGCGCTGGTGGAAGAAGCGGCCGGCGCTGCCGCCGCACTCGAGGCGCAGGCTGCGGCGCTGGCGCGTGTGGCCGGCGTATTCACCATCGCTTCGCCACGCGCGCCGGCCTCTTCCCGTCCGGCGCTGGCGCATTGACGGCGCTGCCTGCGCGGCTGGCGGCCCGCCGCGCTGCGGTAGAATAGCGCTCTTTTTCGACCACTCCTGCCCTTCGATGCCTCCACCCCCAGCGTGTTGCAGCGTGCTCCCATGAGGCTGCGTGCGTATTACATGATCCTCGTCGCCGCGCTGGTCTTGCCGGTGGCGGCCGTGTGCGCGCTGGCGGTGTACCTGCTGTGGCATGTCCAGCACGACGCCGCCATCGACCGGGTGCGCGAAAACGTCCGGCTGGTGCAGCTTGTCATCGACGGCGACCTGTACCGCGCGCAGTCGGTCATGCGCACGCTGGCCAATTCAAGAGCGCTGGCGGACGGCGACATGCCCCGCGTCTACCGGGAAATGCAGGCCATGAACGCCGGCAAGGGCGCATGGATGGTGCTCTACAACGAGCAGGGCCAGCAGATCCTGAATACCCGCCTGCCCTACGGCAGTCAGCTCGGCGTGCGCCCCGATCCGGGCGAAGTCGCGCGGATGATTGCGTCCGGCAAGGGCTGGATCACCGACATGCGCTGGCGCGCGGCCCTGAACAACAGTTTTGTCGCGGTCGAAGAACCGCTCATTCTCGGACCCGGCCGGCGCTATGTGCTGGCCCAGGCCTACTCCCCCGACTGGTTCACGAACGCCTTCACCGGGCGCGAGCTGCCGGAAGGCTGGATCGCCGGCGTGGCCGACCGCAGCGGCGCCGTGATTGCGCGCACCGGCAGCCGGGTCAGGGCCGGCTATCACGTCACACCCGAACTGCAGGCGAGCATGACGGACCGCGAGCACGGCGTGCTGCGCCACGTGAACGTGGACGGCACCGAAGTGTATGACGTCTTCACGCATTCAGAGCTGGCCGGCTGGAGCGTGTCGATCGGCGCGCCGGTGGACGGCATCGACCGCCAGGTGTGGACCAGCGCGCTGATGATTTTGGGCGGCATGGTGTTTGCGTTTGCCCTGGCCCTGGCGCTGACCGCCCTGTTCGGCCAGCGCCTGGTGCGCTACGTCGCGCGCGCGGCGCGGGCTGCGCGCCGGCTGGGCCGGCATGACGACGTGGCGCCGTTGCTGGCATCGGGCGTGCGCGAGTTCGATCAGCTCAACGGCGCCATCATGGAAGCGAACGCGCGCCTGCGTGAAGAAATGCGCTCGCGCCTGCTGGCCGAAGACGAACGCAACGCGCTGCTGCAGGAAGCGCAGCGTGCACGCATCCATGCCGAAGCGCAGAACGCCGCCAAGGATGAATTCCTCGCCATGCTGGGGCACGAATTGCGCAATCCGCTGGGCGCCGTGTCGAACGCCGTGCGCGTGCTCGACAGCGACAAGGCCAGCGCCGCCATGCAGGACCGGGCGCGCCAGGTGCTGCTGCGCCAGAGCGATCACCTGGCGAAACTGGTCGATGACCTGCTTGACGTAAACCGCGTCCTGATGGGCAAATTCACGCTCGACCCGCGCCGTATCGACCTGGCCGCCGTGGTGCAGCGCAGCCTGGAAGCGCTGCACGGCGCCGGCCGCACGGCGCGCTTCACGCTGGAAACAAACCTGGCCGCCGCCTGGGTCGACGCCGATCCGACCCGCCTCGCGCAAATCGTCGACAACGTCCTCGACAACGCCATCAAATACAGTCCCGACGGCGGCCGGCTGGCCCTGACCGTGCGCCCGCACGGCGCCTTTGCCGAGCTGGTCGTGGCCGACCAGGGCGTGGGCATTGCCGGCGACTTGCTGCCGAACGTTTTCGACATGTTCGTGCAGGCGAGCCAGCCGCTGCAGCGCGCGCAGGGCGGGCTCGGCATCGGCCTGTCGCTGGTGCGCCGGCTGGCTGAAATGCACGGCGGCAGCGCGGCGCTGGCCAGCGCCGGCGCCGGCCAGGGTTCGACCTTTACGCTGCGCCTGCCGCTGGTGGACGCACCCGCTCCGGCGCAACCAGCAGCCGCCGCAGCGCCGGGACCGGCACGCCGGGTCCTCCTGATCGAAGACAATGACGATGCGCGCGATACCATGACCATGCTGCTGGCCACGTGCGACTGCACCGTGCTGGCCGCGTCGAACGGCCCCGACGGCATCGCAGTGGCGGCGCGCGACGCGGCGGAACTGGGGTTCATCGATATCGGCCTGGCCGACATGGATGGCTACGCCGTGGCACGCGCCCTGCGCGCCGACCCGCGCACGCAGGCCATGCGCCTCGTGGCGCTGACCGGCTACGGCAGTGCGCGCGACCGCGATGAAGCGCTTGCTGCCGGCTTCGACATCCACCTCACCAAGCCGATCAGCCTGGACCAGCTGCTGGAGGTACTGGCCTTGCCTGGAACCCGGTCTGCCTAGCTGCCGAACAGGTCGTTGGCGTCCAGCAGGTCATACATGATCTGCGGGCGGGCTTCAAGCGTGCGCCGGATGGCGGCCGGAATCGACTGGCGGATTTTTTTGCACAGGCCCGGCTGGTCTTCCAGCACCACGATGATGCCGCGCACGGATTTGACTTCGTTGACGCCCGGCGCAATATGCAGCGTCGCGCCCAGGTTCTGGAAAATCAGGGCCTGCACGCGCTGCAGGTCAGCGTAACTGTCGACGCGCTCGATGCGGGCGATCAGGCGCTGTTCATCGGCGCGCGTCAGCAGCAGCACGCGCCGGTCGGCCTGCGGGTCGGCCAGCAGGCGCTCGCGGTCGCAGGCGCAGGCGCCGGGCGGACATGGGGCGCGGATCGGGATCGCATTGATTGGCGGCGCGGTGTGCATCCGGCGATTGTACTGCAGCCGCGCCGCTTATTTTCGCAGGCCGCGCTGCACGACCAGCGCATTGGCCGTGGCCGCGCCCGACGCGGTATTGTCGAAGATGCACCAGACCGGCCGCCCTGCTGCCTGGTGCGTGGCGATGTCCTGCTGCAGCTGCGCCAGGTACGCCGGCGGGTAGGACGAATAATAGATGCGGGGCGAACCGTGCAGGCGCGTGTAGATGGCGTCGGTGGTCGGCACATGCGCGCCTGGCTGGCCCTTGGCCGGGTCGGCAATGACACGCGTGATGTGCATGGCGGTGAGCAACTGCGTGGCATCGGCACCGAACCAGCCTGGATGGCGCGCTTCACAGGCAATCATGCAGTCGAAGCGTTGCTGCAGCGTTGTGAAGAAAGCAGCCGCCACATCGGGGTCGAAAGCGTGCTTTGGCGCCAGTTGCACCAGCACGGCGCCAAGCTTGTTCCCCAGCGCGCCGGCTTCCGCATGGAAACGGTCGAGCAAGGCGTCCACGCCAATGAGCCTGGCATCGTGCGTGATGGTGCGGGGCGTCTTGACGGCGAAGCGGAAGGCATCGGGCACGCTGGCAGCCCAGCGCGCATACGTGGCGCTCTGGTGCGGCCGGTAGAACGACGAGTTGATCTCGGCGCAGGTCAGCACCCGCGCATAGCGCTCCAGGTGGCTGCCGGCGCCGGGAAAGTCCATCGCCACGTCGCGGGGAATGCTGGTGCCGGCGCAGCCGACATAGGCGGGTGGAGGGGAATGGTCGGCCATGATGTGACGGATGGTGGCAAAGGCCCGATTCTACGCTGCAACGGGCGCCGGCCCGCGCGCGGCTGGCCAGCCGGGGCCGCCCAACGGGCATACAATATGCCATCCCAACTATCCCTTTGCAGGAGCGCCACCATGCCCGACTCGCCTTCGAACGTCGCCGTCCACGTCGTCTGTCCCCATTGCGAAGCCATCAACCGGCTCGCGCCACAGCGCCTGGCCGACGAGCCGGTCTGCGGCAAATGCAGCAAGGCGCTGTTCGTGGCGCGCACGCTGGACGTCGGCAGCACCCAATTCGCCCGCCACATCGGCCGCAACGACATCCCGGTGGTGGTCGATTTCTGGGCCGCCTGGTGCGGACCGTGCAAGGCCATGGCGCCGGCATACCTTCAGGCCGCCCAGCGGCTCGAGCCTGCCGTGCGGCTGCTGAAAGTCGACACCGAGGCGTCGCAGGACCTGGCTGCCCGTTACAACATCCGCTCGATTCCCACGCTGGCGCTGTTCAAGGGTGGCGTCGAGGTGGCGCGCCAGGCGGGCGCCATGGATGCAAACAGCATCGTGAACTGGGTCAAACAGCAACGTTAAACTTGTGCCATTTTTACCGGTCCAATCAAGAATCGTACCCTGATAGAATGCACCGGACTACCCGCACCCGCACTCGTACTCGTACTCGCCCAAGGAGACAGCATGTCGCAACAACTGGTTTTGGACAGCAACCTCGAAGAGGCCAAGAATTTCGCCCGCATCATGTATTTCGCGCACGCGATCACGTTTTTCTTTTCGCTGGGGATGCTATCGTTCATTCCGCTGATCGTCAATTACGTCAAGCGGCCCGATACTGCCGGCACCATGGTCTACAGCCATCACACGTGGATGATCCGCACGTTCTGGTTCTATGCGCTCTGGATGGTGGTGGGCTGGATCCTGGTCGTGACCGTGATCGGCTTGCTGGTCGCCTGGATTGTGTTCGGCTTGGCATGGTTGTGGCACGCTTACCGCCTGATTAAAGGTTTTATGGATTTAAACAACAACCGCGCCATGCCGGTGCAGTGAATGTGCTGATTCTTTCGAATTGTTGCAGTCAATACGACGTTGCCGTGGTGTAATAGTGACCTGAGGGATAGGCCTCGATTTTTCGGACACGGACCCATGAAAACAGTACAGCAAGAAGTCGACGAGCGCAGCAACCTGACCGGCACCAACAAATTCGAGTTGCTGCTGTTCCGCCTCGGTGGCGACGCCCACGGCGAGCGCAACGAACTGTTCGGCATCAACGTTTTTAAAATTCGCGAAATCGTCGCCATGCCCGAGGTGACAGCCGTTGCCGGTTCGCCGCCGCACGTCCTGGGCGTGGTCAACCTGCGCGGCCAGATCATCCAGGTTCTCGACCTGCCAGCCATCACTGGCTGCGTTCCCAAGACCGGGCTGAACATCATGCTGGTGACGGAATTTGCCCGCACCACGCAGGCATTCGCGGTGGAAAGCGTCGAAGAAATCGTGCGCCTCGACTGGGGCCAGGTGATGTCGTCGGAACACAGCGCCGGCAGCGGCATGGTCACCAGCATTGCACGCCTGGACGACGAGTCCGGCGGCGCCCCGCGCCTGGCGCAAGTGCTCGACGTGGAAACCATCCTGCAAAAGATGAATCCCGCCAAGGAAGAAATCAACACTGCGACCCTGGGCAGCAAGATCAAGCTGAAGCCCGGCACCGTCATCCTCGCCGCCGACGATTCCGTCGTCGCGCGCTCGCTGATCGAGCAGGGACTGGAAGCGATGGGCCTGCCCTTCGTGATGACCAAGACCGGCAAGGAAGCGTGGGACCAGCTCAATTACCTGGCCACGTCGGCGGAGTCCGAAGGCAAGACCATTTACGACAAGGTTGCGCTGGTGCTGACCGACCTGGAAATGCCGGAGATGGACGGTTTTACGCTGACCCGCAGCATCAAGAAATCCGCCCGTTTCGGCGCCATGCCGGTTGTCATTCATTCTTCGTTGTCGGGCACGACCAACGAAGAACACGTTAAGACCGTGGGGGCGGATGCGTACGTGGCCAAGTTCTCGGCGGAAGATCTGTCGTCCACGCTGCGGCGCGTCCTGGGTCAGTAATGCATCTGATGCACCAATAAAAAAAGCGCCGCGGCGCTTTTTTTACATGAAAACCATCGGCATGATTGAAGATCAAGGCCGCAACATCTTTTCCAGGGCCTGCGCGATATCGGCAATCAGGTCATCGACATTTTCCAACCCGATATTGAGCCGCACCAGCGTGCCCGCATTGCCCCAGTTCTTGCGCATGGCGGCGATCCGGTAAGGCATCACCAGGCTGTTTGCCCCGCCCCAGCTGTAACCGATCCCGAACAGGGCCAAGGCGTCGACAAACGCATCCGTCTGCGCTTCGGTAAAGCGCGCGTCGAATACCACGGAAAACAAGCCCCCTGCCCCGGTAAAGTCGCGCTTCCATTCCTCGTGCCCGGGGCAGTCGGGCAACGCCGGATGGAGCACCCTGGCAATTTCCGGCCGTCCCTGCAGCCACGCCGCGACCTTGCGCGCAGCAGCGTCGTGTGCGTCGAAGCGCAACTGCATGCTGGGCAGGCCGCGCATGACGAGAAATGCATCGTCCGGGCTGACGCCCAGGCCGAGGCGCATGTGCGCCATGGCGAGCTGGTTGTTCAACTGCGCGTCGCGGGTGATCACGGCGCCCATCAGGACGTCCGAGCCGCCCGACTGGTACTTGGTCAGCGCCTGCATGATGATGTCGACGCCCAGGTCGAAGCCGCGCAGCGTGAGGCCGGCCGACCAGGTATTGTCGAGGGCGACCAGCACGCCGCGCGCCCGCGCCGCTGCGCAAATGGCCGGCAGGTCCGGCACTTCCATCGACACCGATCCAGGCGCCTCGGTCCAGATCAGCTTTGTGTTCGGCAAGATCAGTTCGGCAATGCCGGCGCCGATCAGCGGATCGTAGTAGCGTGCAGTGATGCCGAAATCCTGCGACAACCACCGCCCCAGCTCGCGGTTGGGATTGTAGACGTTCTCCGGCAGCAGCACATCGTCGCCGGTTTTCAGGAATGCAAAATCCACCATGGCAATCGCGGACAGGCCCGATGGCGCCAGCAGGCAGTGCTTGCCGCCTTCGATGGCGGCCAGGCGCGCTTCCAGCGTAAACGTGGTGGGCGTGCCGTGCAGCCCGTAGGTGTAGGCGCTCTTGTCCTTCCACTCGCCTGAACGCATGGCGGCGACATCCTTGAACAGGACAGTGGACGCGTGGTGGATCGCCGTTGGAAACGCCGCGAACCCTTCCGGCGCCGTGTAGTCGCTGTGGATGAGGCGGGTCTGCAGCGTTTTATCGTTCATGGCAGTTGACCCGGGTTATGCCACCGAGGCCCACAGGTCGTGCGCATCGGCCGAAGTGACGACCACGTCGGCAAACTCGCCCACAACCAGTTTCTTGCCGGGCACCAGCGAACGCTTGATGTGCACGACGCCATCGATTTCCGGCGCATCGGCAGCCGAGCGGCCGATGGCTTCCTTGCCGCCGACTTCGTCGACCAGCACGCGGATGGTGCGCCCGACCTTGGCCTGCAGGCGCGCTGCCGAAATTTCTTCCTGCAGCAGCATCACGCGGGCGCGGCGTTCTTCACGCACTTCCTCCGGCACTGGATTGTCCAGCAGGTTGGCCGTGGCGCCTTCGACGGGCGAATAAGCGAAGCAACCGAGGCGGTCGATCTGCGCTTCCTTGAGAAAGTCCAGCAGGTACTCGAACTCCGCCTCGGTCTCCCCTGGAAAGCCGGCGATGAAGGTGGAGCGGATCGTCAGCTCCGGGTTCATTGCGCGCCATGCCAGGATGCGGTCGAGGTTTTTTTCGCCGCTGGCCGGGCGCTTCATGCGGCGCAGCACTTCCGGGTGCGCATGCTGCATCGGGATATCCAGGTACGGCAAAATGTTTTCGCCCGTCATCATTGGAATGACCTGGTCGACGTGCGGGTACGGATAGACGTAATGCAAACGGACCCACGCGCCGTACTGTTTCGCCAGTTGGCCCAGCGCTTCCACCAGCTGCGTCATGTGGGTTTTCACGGGGCGGCCATTCCAGAAACCCAGGCGGAACTTGACGTCGACGCCGTAGGCGCTGGTGTCCTGCGAAATGACAAGCAGTTCCTTCACGCCGGACTTGAACAGGTTTTCCGCTTCCATCATCAGGTCGCCGATCGGGCGCGAGACCAGGTCGCCGCGCATCGATGGAATGATGCAAAAGCTGCAGCGGTGGTTGCAGCCTTCGGAAATTTTCAGGTACGCATAGTGCTTCGGCGTCAATTTCACGCCCTGGTTCGGGACCAGGTCGAAGAACGGTTCATGCGGTTTGGGCAGGTGCAGGTGTACCGAGTCCATGACTTCGGCCAGCGCGTGCGGGCCGGTGACGGCCAGCACTTTCGGGTGCACCTTCATGATGATGTCGTCGCCCGACGCATCCTTTTTCGCGCCCAGGCAACCGGTGACGATGACCTTGCCGTTTTCAGCCAGCGCTTCGCCGATGGCGTCCAGCGACTCCTGGACGGCAGCGTCGATGAAGCCGCACGTATTGACGATGACGAGGTCGGCGCCGGCGTACGACTTGGCTGTTTCGTAGCCTTCCGCGCGCAGCTGCGTCAGGATCTGCTCCGAGTCGACCAGCGCCTTCGGGCAGCCAAGCGACACGAAGCCGACTTTCGGGGCCACCATGGGCGCCCCGACAAGACCTGCAGCAGGAACCAGTGGAAGGGGATTACGGCGAAGTTCAGACATGGGCGCGGACCAATAAAAAACAGACGAATCCGCGATTGTACGCGAACCAGCCCATGTCATCTACATGCAGCCTACTTCTTGTCGGACGGCGGCACGACAGGCACGAACGGGAAGGCGCTGAACAGGCTCTTGCTCTGGTTTTGCATTTGTTCCTGCATCTGCACGAACAGGCTTTTGCTTTGCTCGATGTAGTTGTTCATCATCCCCTGCATCATCGGGCCCTGCACATTCATGAACTGGGTCCACATCTCGGGGCTGAACGGCTTGCCTTCGAAACTGCCGGCCGGAGTGCCGGTAAACTTGTTCTGGATATCGGTAAACGCCTGCACGTTCTTTTCCAGGTACGAGCCCATCATGCCCTGCATTGCATGGCCGTAGTAGCGGATGATTTGCGACAGCACCACGCTGGAAAACATCGGCGCGCCGTTCGCCTCTTCTTCCAGGATGATTTGCAACAGGATGCTGCGGGTCAGGTCTTCATTCGACTTGGCGTCGACCACGGTAAAGGTATCGGCATCCAGCACCAGCTGCTTCACGTCGGTGAGCGTGATATAGGAACTGGTCTGGGTGTCGTACAGCCGGCGGTTAGGGTATTTCTTGATCAGGCGTTCTGCATTTTTTTTCGTACTGCTCATCTCGGCGTTCCAGGTAGTGCGCCGCCACAGCCGGCGCGGCGCAATGTAGTCAAGTACCCTGCCTTTGTCTCCAAACACGGCAGGGGGCGCAGTGCCTAAAAATACCATGCCGGTGCTGCACGTGCAGCAATTATTAAGCCCATATCATTTTTTATTCACTGGCAATAATAATTAGTCAGCACGCGCCTTCACGTAACTGCCGGGGGCTGCCTCGCCAGGTACGTGCGCTGCGTTGCCGGGGGCCGCAGGCGCATCAACGTCAGCGCCGCCGTGTTTGGCAAGGAAGGCAGCCCAGACCGGCCACCAGCTCCCCTTGTGCTCGGTGGCGCCCGCCATCCACTCATCGTGCGATGCAGCAACGCCGTCCCGCACCCAATGGCTGCGCTTGTTTTTGGACGCCGCGTTGATCACGCCTGCAATGTGTCCCGACGCGCCCAGGACGAATGTATTGTTATCGGGCTTGCCTGGATTGAGCAGGGCCAGCGAGCGGTACGCGGCATCCCACGGCACGATGTGGTCTTCCTTCGAGCCGTAGACAAACACCGGCGCATCGATGGAACCGAGGTCGACTGGTACGCCGCACACCGTCAGCTTGCCCGGCTCACGGAGATTATTTTCCAGGTACATATTACGCAGGTAATAGCAGAACATGGGCCCCGGCAGGTTGGTACTGTCGGCGTTCCAGTACAGCAGGTCGAACGCCGGCGGCTCCTTGCCCTTGAGGTAGTTTTGCTGGACGTAATTCCACATCAGGTCGTTCGGACGCAGCGACGAGAACGTGGTGGCCAGGTCGCGCCCCGGCATCAGCCCGCCCTTGGCCAGCATCGATTCACGCAGCCTGACCTGGTTTTCATCGATAAAGACATCGAGCACGCCCGTGTCGCTGTAGTCAAGCAACGTGGTCAGCAACGTGAGGCTGGCTGCCGGATTCTTGCCCCGTGCAGCCAGGACTGCCAGTGCGGTGCTGGCAAGAGTGCCGCCGACGCAAAAGCCGAACATGTTCAATTTTTCCTGGCCGCTGATTTCCTGCGCGACGGCGATGGCGCGGATCGCACCCTGCTCGACGTAATCATTCCAGGTCAGGTGCGCCAGCGACTGGTCGGGATTGCGCCACGACACCATGAATACGGTATTGCCCTGCTCCACCACGTAGCGCACCAGCGAATTCTCCGGCTGCAAATCGAGGATGTAAAACTTGTTGATGCAAGGCGGAATCATCAACAGCGGCACGGCGTGCACTTTCGGCGTGGCCGGGGCGTACTGGATCAACTGGAACAGGTCGTTTTCGAACACCACCGTGCCAGGTGTGACGGCGACATTGTCGCCGACCCTGAAGGCGGACTCGTCCGACTGGGAAATGCGGCCCTTCTGCATATCCCTGAGCATGTTGGTGACGCCCTTGGCCAGGCTGTCGCCTTTTGATTCGATCAGTTGCTGCTGCGCCTCAGGATTGGTGGCCAGGAAATTTGCGGGCGACATGGCGTCCACCATCTGCTGGACTGCAAAGCGGATTTTTTGCTTGTCGCGGGCCGGCGCTTCAACTGCATCGGCCATCGCGGTCAGGAACTTGGCATTGAGCAGATAGGAGGCGGCGCTGAAAGAAGCCATGGCATTGTCTTGCCAGTGCGTGGTGGCAAAGCGCTTGTCCTCGAGGACCGGCAAGTTGCCAAGCATGGCGCCCTGCCACAGTTCGGTGGCTTTTTTGAGGTAATCGTCGCGCAGCTTTTCCAGCGTCGAGGGCGCAATGGCAGCGCCGTCTTTCAGCAGGCCGGCCAGCGGATTGGCCTGGGCCGGCTGCGGCGTCAGCCAAGCTTGCCATGCGCTCGGGTCCGTCAACTGCGTCATCCATGCTGCGGCGATGGCTTGGGGATCAGGCATGTTCATATGGGCGTCCATTGGTTAAAATTGCGTGAATGGTTATCGAATTATCGAAGCAAGCAACCGCAAGCAAAATAAGGGCAAGACAAATGATGTGGATCGTTGCCATCGCCTGGATGTATGTCGTGGTATTGATGGCCGCTACCGAAACGTCGGTAATCGCCGGTGTCATGACACTGCTGTTTGTTGGTGTGCTGCCATTATCGCTACTTTCGTATTTTTTTGGTGCGAAAGGCAGGCGTGCGCGGCACAAGGAGCGTGTGGAGAAGATGGTGCGACAGCGAAAAACCCGTCAGGACGACGTTTAGATACTAAAATTCAGGTCAGCTGTTGATCCAGATCAAACTAGCTTGCCGGCCAGTGACGCCATCACGGCGGTAGGAATAAAACAGGTTGGCCTCCGTGACGGTACAGTGCTCGCCGCCCCAGACCCGCGTCACGCCCACTTCACGCAGCGTCAACCGTGCCAGCGCGTTCATGTCCAACAGATATTTGCCGGCCCGGCCTGGATAAGGCGTGAATGCGCCCGCCACTTCCTCCGGCGCGGTCGGCAATGCCTGCAGGAATGACGCACGTACATCGTCTCCCACTTCAAACGCGGCCGGTCCGATCGCCGGGCCCAGCCACGCCGTGATTTCGCCGGCTCCGGCAGCGCGCATGGCCTGCACGGTCGCTTGCAGGACCCCGGCGGCCAGCCCGCGCCAGCCAGCGTGGGCGCCGCCGACGACTTTTCCTGCCAGGTCGGCAAACAGCACCGGCAGGCAGTCGGCCGTCATGATGGTGCACACAGCGCCCGGACGCGCCGCAATGCTGGCGTCGGCAACCGGCGCGATGTCTCCGGCATCGGCTGCATCCGCGACGGCGACCCCATGCACCTGCGACAGCCACGCGAGGCGGCCGGGCACCCGGGCCTGCACCAGCAGGCGATTCTGTTCCACGAGGGCCGGATCGTCGCCGACGTGCAGGCCGAGATTGCGCCCGCCGCCTTGCTGGCCATCATCGTACGGCGCCGGGCTGACGCCACCTGCCCGGGTGGTGGCCAGCGCCGTGACATCGGCCGGAAGATCCGGCCAATGCGGCGCCAGCCAGCCCGGCGCCGGCATCGTCACGCCGCTTCGGGCTCGGGAATCCCGGCCCGGGCAATCAGTTCGGCGAAGTCGCCGGCCAGCGGCACGATCCACTCGCACGCTTCACCGGTCGCAGGGTGGACCAGCCCCAACCGGCGCGCCTGCAGTGCCTGGCGGCCGAACACCGGCGTCAGGTGCTGCTTGCCATAGGTGGAGTCGCCCACCAGCGCAAAGCCCAGGTGCTGCATGTGCACGCGGATCTGGTGCGTGCGCCCTGTCTCCAGCTGGCACTGCACCAGCGTGACCGGACGGCGGTCCAGCAGGCCGGATTCGATGCGCTGGTAATGCGTGATGGCGGGTTTGCTCGACATGCTGGTCGACACCGCCATCTTGATGCGGTCCTTCGGGTGGCGCCCCATGGACGCATCGATGGTGCCGGACAATTGCGGCGTGCCCCAGACCAGCGCGAAATATTCGCGCTTGACAGTGCGCGCCTGCAGCTGGCGCACCAGGTCGGTCTGGGCAGCCAGAGTTTTGCCCACGACCATCAGGCCGCTGGTGTCCTTGTCGAGCCGGTGCACGATGCCGGCGCGCGGCACCGACTGCAATTGCGGCGCATGGTGCAACAATCCATTGAGCATGGTGCCGGACCAGTTGCCGGCGCCAGGGTGGACGACCATGCCGGCCGGCTTGTTGATCACCAGGATGTGCTCATCCTCGTAGATGATATTCAGGTCCATCGGCTCCGGCGTGAAGGCCGTGTCTTCCGGTGCTTCCTGCGGCGTGACGACAATGCTTTCGTCGCCGTACGCCGTATCCTTGCCGCGGGCAGGCTTGCCGTCCACCAGGATGTGGCCGCCGTCGAACCACAGTTGCAGGCGGCTGCGCGAAAACTGCGGCACCAGGCCGGCGACGACCTTGTCGAGGCGCTGGCCGCATGCTTCAGGCGTGAGCTGGAGGTGAATCGGGGAAAGGTCGATGCCGCTATGGGCAACGGCGAAATCAAGTTCGATCTCGTCGTCGATATCGCTGTCCAAATGTAAATCCGCCGAAATCGGCGATGCAGGTAATGTCACTTCAGTCCCATCGGCTATAATCAGCCTTTCGTTGAATCTCGGTAAAAATTTCTAGACGCCATGCAAAAAAAACTGTCTGTCCTGCTTGCCACTATTACGCTGTTCGGCATGTCTGCCTGCAGTCTCCTGCCGGAAAAAACCGACGAAACAAAAAAGTGGTCGGCGACCAAATTATACTCGGAGGCGCGCGAAGAAATGGCGGGCCAGCACTATGAGGCTGCAATCAAGCTGTTCGAGCGCCTCGAGTCGAGCTATCCATTCGGCACCTATGCCACCCAGGCGCAGATGGAAATTGCATATGCCTATTACAAATCGCAGGACCAGGCCCAGGCCCTGGCTGCAGTGGAGCGCTTCATCAAGCTGCATCCGAATCATCCAAACGTCGACTACATGTACTACCTGCGCGGCCTGGTCAACTTCAATGACCAGCTCGGCTTCCTGAACTTCGTCTACACGCAGGATCCGACCGAGCGCGATCCGAAAGCGACACGCGAATCGTTCACAGCGTTCAAGGTCATGGTCGACAAGTTCCCGAACAGTAAATATGCCCCGGATGCCATCCTGCGCATGAATTACCTGATCAACGCCATGGCCGCGTATGAAGTGCACGTGGCGAGCTACTACTACCGCCGCGGCGCCTTCCTGGCTGCGCTGAACCGCGCGCAGGGCGCCGTCAAGAATTACAACGAATCGCCGGCCACGGAAGAAGCCCTGTTCATCATGACCCAGAGCTACGACAAGCTGGGCATGCCGGACCTGCGCGACGACACCCGCCGTGTCTTCGTGAAGAACTACCCGGACAGCCGTTTCCTGACCGGCAACGCCGGACGGGATGCGGCCTGGTGGAAGTTCTGGGCCAAGTCGGGCGCGCGCGCTTCGCCGAAGGATGCGATCCAGTAAAGCGGCGCGAGCGATGATGTAAAAAAGCGGCGGCATGGAAACATGCCGCCGCTTTTTTTGTTCTTTTCCCTCTTACGTCCCGCTACATTTGGGCAACGCGGCGCGCGTGCGGCCAGTGGCTGCGCTGTCGTCGGCGCCAACCGTGTTGTCAGTGAACTTGCAGCCGTACTGCGGATCGGCCACCACGGCCGGCGTCAGCACATCATCGCCAGCCGGCTTGACGCCGGTCTGCTCCCATTTCACCATGGCGTCGAACGCCGACGCCTGCTCCGCCACCGTGAAATCGCAGTGGCTGATGCCGCGAATGGCCCGCTGCACCAGCAGGTTCGACGTGCCGGCCTGGTCGGCGCGGCGCTTGTAGATCTGCTCCATGCTGAACGGTACGTACATATCGCCCAGCGTATGGATCGACACCACGGGCACCTTGATCAAGGCATTGGTTTTGGGGATCCAGCGCAGGCCGTCGCGGCGCAGGCGGTTTGCTTCGGGATCGTCCTTGACCCTGAAAATGGCGTTGTTGAAGGCCTGTTCGTCGGCGCTCAGCGCCGGATTGGCGTCGAACTGGAACACCGTGTTTTGCGTGTTCGTCACATCCTGGTTGAGGATACCCTGCACCGTACCGTCGCGCCCGAACACGCCCCAGACGGTTGCCTGCAGGGGCGTGGAGTACGCGATATCGTAGAGTGGGCGCGTGCCGCCGGTCAGGTTCTGCACGATGGCTTTCAGGCGCAGGCCCTGGGCGGTCGGCACGGCCGGCGCCGTGGGCGTGGCGCCGCCCGGGAAGCTGCTGAACAGTTTGGCCTGCACCTGCGGGCCGATGGTGTCCCAGTTGGCGGCCGGCCAGGTGGTGGCGGGAAAGCCGGCCTCCTGCTGGGCTGCGGTCTGGTAGGCCACGAAATAATTGAACAACTCCGTGTCGCCCAGCACGCCGCACATCGGGGCCGCGCCGGCATAGCGGACCTTGTGGTTGGCGTAGCGCAGCGCTTCGTCATCGACAGCGGCCGCCGTGATGTGGCCGCCCATAGACACCCCCGTGATGTAGATCTTGGATGGCGCCGAGACGTTGCGCCCGTTCTGGCGCGCGATGTCGTTGAAGGCCAGCGCCAGCGCATTCGTGTCTTCGACGCCAGCGCGCACGTCGTAGTAATTCTTGCTGTAGCTCGACGCTGCCCAAGCATAGCCCTGGCTGAGCAGATAGCGCCGGATAGCGGGCGGCGACACCGACAGGCCTGCGCCGGTGCCGGCATAGCCGTGGGCGTACATGACCAGCATGCCATTCCAGTTCTTCGGGACTTCGACCTGGTATGACGCGCCGTTCAGGACGCCTCCCCAGCGGTCGGTTTCAGGCGCGCCGGCCATGGCGGCGAAGGTGGCGGCGCCAGTGGCCGAGAACAGGCGCGTGTCTTGCGGGCGCTGCGCTTCAGGGGTGACATCGACGCGCGGATCGTCGTCACTGCCGCCACAGGCCGCAAGGGCCAGGACAGCAAACAGGGGGAGCAGTTTCGGGGAAAAACGGCGCGATGCCGTGCCATGAGTTGTCATCAGATTTGTCTCCATGATTATCGTTTTAACTCCATTGTTTTACTGTGCGAAACCGAGTTTCTTCCAGCGGTTTCATTTTAAAACGAACGATCCATCATGTATAGCGACGTCCTGTCGAACTGCGCCTGCCTTACTCGGCGTGCTTGCGCCGGAACACCCAGCTGGCGTCGGTCGATGCACCTTTGTCGAACGCATAACCGTCGACATCGAAGCGCTGCAGTTTGGCGGGGTCGACAATGCCCTTGACGGCTGCATAGCGCGCCATCATGCCGCGCGCGCGCTTGGCGTAGAAGGAAATGATCTTGTACTTTCCGTTTTTAAAATCTTCGAAGACGGGCGTGATGACGGGCACCTCCAGCGCTTTTGGCCGGACCGCCTTGAAATACTCTTCCGACGCCAGGTTGACCAGGGCTTTGGCGCCGGTTTTTGCGGCCTGGGCGTTGAGCGCATCGGTGATCGTTTCGCCCCAGAAGGCATACAGGTCCTTGCCCACCGTATTGGCCAGGCGGATGCCCATCTCGAGGCGGTACGGATGCATCAGATCGAGCGGGCGCAGCAGGCCGTACAGGCCGGACAGGATACGCAGGTGGTCCTGCGTGTACGCCAGCTGTTTCGGCGTGAGCGTGCGCGCGTCGAGTCCGGCGTAGACATCGCCGTCGAAGGACATCACGGCCTGGCGCGCATCGGACACGTCCGTGCTCCAGTCGGCGTAGCGGCCCACGTTGAGCGCGGCCAGCTTGTCGGAAATGCCCATCAGCTCGCTGATCTGGCCGGGTGAACGGGTGCGCAGGACGTCGATCAATTGCGCCGAGCCGTCCAGGAAATCGGGCGTGCTGTGCAGTTTGGTGGTGGGCGGGGTATCGAGGTCGAGCGTTTTTGCGGGCGAGATGACTAACAACATATGGGTGATTTCGGGCTCAGCAATTAGAATGGCAGCCATGATACCTGCTCCTCACCAACGCATCATCCTCGACACCAACGTTTGCCTCGACCTGTTCGTCTTCCACGATCCGCGCTGGGCGCCCCTGCTGGCCGCGCTGGAAGCCGGCACGGTGGAAGCCGTGACCCGCGCCGATTGCCGCGACGAATATCTGATCGTGCTGCACTATGCCCACCTGCCGCTCGATGAAACGTCGCGGCCGATGGCGGCCGCACGCTTCGATGCGCTGATCAAGGTGATTGCGCCGCCGGCAAGCGGCGTCCGCCTGCCCGTCTGCACCGACCGCGACGACCAGAAATTCCTCGAACTAGCGCGCGACGCGGCGGTCGATGTCTTGATCACCAAGGACAAGGCTCTGCTGAAGCTGGCCCGCAAAACGGCGCAGGCAGGCATGTTCAAGATCATGGTGCCGGAGGCGTGGCTGAAAGCCGAAGCAGCTGCGGGACGTTGACCGGCGCCGCGCTAGAATAGCCGCAAACAACTCGCCGCTTGACCATGCCCACCTTCCCTTCCCGCCTGCCCGCCGTGGGCACCAACGTTTTTTCCGTCATGTCCGCCCTGGCCGCCGAACACGATGCCGTCAACCTGGGCCAGGGCTTTCCGGACTTTGGCTGCGACCCGCACCTGGTCGACCTGGTCCATCAATCGATGCTGGCCGGCCAGAACCAGTACCCGCCCATGCCAGGCGTGTTGCCCCTGCGCGCGGCCATTGCCGCCAAGGTCGAGGCGCTGTACGGCAAGCGCTACCAGCCTGATACGGACATCACCGTTACCAACGGCGCTTCGGAAGCGATCACGTGCGCCATCCTGTGCAGCGTGGGGCCCGGCGACGAGGTCATCGTCATCGAACCGGCGTATGACTGCTACCTGCCAGCCGTGACGCTGGCCGGCGGCGTGGTAGTGCCGGTGTCGATGACATTGGGCGAGAACGGCTACACGGTGCCGTGGGAAAATGTCGCCGCCGCCGTATCGCCGCGCACGCGCATGGTGATCATCAATTCCCCCCACAACCCCACTGGCGCGATCCTGCGCCAGGGCGACCTCGATGCACTGGCTGCGATTTTGCAAGGCACCGATATCCTGCTGCTGTCCGACGAAGTCTACGAGCACATGGTCTACGACGGCCAGCAGCACAGCTCCGCCGCCAGCCACCCGGTACTGGCCGAACGCGCCTTCGTCATTTCCAGCTTCGGCAAGACTTACCACGTCACGGGCTGGAAAGTGGGCTATGTGGTCGCGCCAGCCGCGTTGAGTGCCGAGTTTCGCAAAGTACACCAGTACAACGTGTTCACGGTGAATACGCCGATGCAGTACGGGATTGCCGCCTATATGGCCGACCCGCAACCTTACCTGGCCCTGCCCGCGTTTTACCAGCGCAAGCGCGACCTGTTCCGAGCCGGCCTGGCCGACACGCGCTTTACCTTACTGCCGGCGGACGGGACGTATTTTCAGTGCGTGCGGTATGACGGAATCTCCGATTCGCGGGAGATGGAATTTGCCAGGTGGCTGACAACCGAGATCAAGGTTGCCGCGATTCCCCTGTCGCCATTTTATGCAGCCGGCAAGGAAGCAGGGATCGTGCGGTTTTGTTTTGCCAAGCAGGATGCGACGCTGGGCCTGGCGCTAGAGAAGCTGGCACGGCTCTAAAAACAAAACCGCGGGACGTGCAATATGTCCGTACTGTGGAGCCAAACTCAGTAAGACGGTGCTCGCACGATTCGCCACTGCCGGCCGAGCGCACACCGATGCCATTGTCGCGAAGTGATGGACTTGCGACTTCCTAAACTGAAGGCCGCGAATAGTTCTTAACAGTTCTTTTTAGTAAAATGTTAATTGCAGCCTTTATTGGCCCGACTAAACCGGAATGTGATAACATAAAAATTGGCTACGCGCTAGTAGCAATTTTCTTTAGACATGCAAATATAAATGCGTTCGGAAAGGGTTCATTTTTTCCCTCGCCATTAAAAAACTTCGCGCTAAAAATATGCCTCCAGTACGGTAGCCAATTGCACCTCGCCGACTGATAGCATCAGTCGCAGCAAGTGACTGAGATAGATGCGACGTCGATTCGTTGTATTTTTTTACTAGCGACTGCCTCATCGTTGCTTTACTGATTTTCGGAAACACCTTTCTGAACACCCCGCTGAAGCGCACGATAATCTCGCCAAGAGAAGTTTTCAAAGACGTCGAGGTCATTTTCGGCAGGCCTTTTCGCTACCTCTATAATGAATCGGTTGTTTCGATATAGAGAAATCTAGCATCAACCACATCGATCAGGCCCCAAACCCTTTGGCTTCACGTTTTTTTCTAACAAAAACATTATTATCATAAAATCCTCTTGGGATATATTTTTTGTTGTTGCTTATATCTGCGCAGCAGGCATTTGAGAATTACTTGCAAGCCAAACTTCAAAATTTTCTTTCGCTACATTTGTTAATAAATTCGAAAATGCGGCCTTGTCCCCAAGATAAAGACAATGGCGAACTATTGTGTAAGGATTGAATTTATCATTCTGATTGGCCTTCTCAAAATCGCGCTGATAAGACTTAACACGGGAAATATTCTCCCGCAGAAAGAAATTTAATTTTCCACGAGTCATCTCCGGCTTGAGCCCAATGATTTCTTGAGTAAATCCGTCAACCTTATGAGGTTCGAATTCGAAGCCTCCAAAAAAATGATGTGCAATTTTCATAAAACTAAAAGCATTCAAACTTACAAACCGGCCATTTTCCGGCTGACGTGAATGCTCTTGAACAGTTTGGCTTGCATCCGTCTCTTGAGTTAATATTTCCTCAGAAATCTCGGCCTTTTCCATTTCCTCAATAGTAGAGTCGCGAATTTGCCGAAACTCCCTATCAGCAAGTTCGAAAAGCGCGGCAAGCGTGTTGATCCTACGTTTCAAGCCGACCGGGATGGACTTTTTATACTTAATTTTATGGTCAAGTACACTCCAAGAGTCTTGAATAATCGTCCTAATCTGAATTTCAAACCGAAACTTAGAATATGCGGAGTATTCCGGCAGTTCTTTTCTACTCTCGTTTAACTGCAGGTCCAAATGGAGACCTTTATACCCAAATGAGCCCTCTGTGTTTTCTATTTGCGCAATCTTGTCCGTTTTATCCAGAACCGCGAAATGTCCAGATAAACATGTGAAAATTTTGTCAATATCATCTTCGTAAAGGCAAACTATACGCAGTCCAATCAAGTCAGTAATGTGATCGCGAATTATGTAAGCTGTCGAACTCTTTTCGAGCTCGGTCCTATACTTCAAATTAAATTTCTTTATACACTCCTCTTTATCCTTAACACGTCCATCGATCTTTGAAATTGATATCGAACCGGCGTGACTTGTCAACGCGTTGACTAAGGAGATGAAAGAATTTTTTGCGCTCTCCAACAAGTATTGGTTCGTGTTGTAAAAATCTCGAAATTCACTTTTTTCGGTTTCAAAATCTAAGGATGCCATGGTATCCGGTTTCTGTGGTTAGTTATAGTGGATAGAGCCCCCCTTGCAGGGAAAGTAATTTACTTCTCAGAAATCAAAGTCACGGTTTGCGAAAGCTTGCATTGCGGCCTGCAATTCTACTGCTGCAATACAGCGATCGGATACTATTCGTAGACAACAGCGGCAATGTTTAGGTGCATATAAAGCCACATGGCGCACTTATTAACACAACGTCGACTCGGTAGCAGGATATATTTATCGGCAGCACGAATTGCGAACCACAGCTCGTTCTCAAGCGCAGCGCGACCCCAATCGGCTTCACCGTAAGGCGCAACAATAATAATCGTTTTACCTAGTGTACGCTCTTATCAAATTTCCACAAGCTTGCCGTACGCTTCTAGATCATCCAGAAACGCGATGACGACATCAGCACGTGCGATTCCTTGAATAGCACCTCGATATACCGTACCTTCAGCATCGTCGAGATTGCATGTTCTTACTCCATGCATGTACCCGTGATTGCTGCCATAGCCCTTCCAAGGACCCGAACACATAAGGCTGACATTTGTACTATGAAAGGTTCGGAGCACACGTTCGGCAATAAGGACGTCATTAGTTCGTTCTCCGTACCCAGCTCACCTAGTTTAGGCGATCACGCTACGCCGAATAAGCGCCAACTGGAAAACTCTCGGCCTGGTTCTCGTTGTCAACGAGGCTCCCCCATCCTGCCTGCCATGTATATCGTCGGGAGGCTTTGGGGACGGCGTGGCCACGGCGTCTGCTTTCCAGCCACTCAACGACATCTCCGTGCCTCCATCCGACCGCCCTCTCGCTCAGCTGCACGGACGAGGGAAAGCCGTTAAAACTCTGCAACTTGTAAATCATCGAGCGCGACTTTCCCGTAAGTTTGTCACCATAGTCAATACGCAAAATACGCTCATTGTTCGCCAGCACCATCTCACCCCCCAGTTTTTAGACCCCCATGGACACTATGGGAGTGATATGGATGAATTTCAAAAATTTTTTTGGTGCTGACAGCGCGCCGTGAACGCTTATAGGGTTTTGAATTCGCTCACTTGCACTGCCGGAGATGGATGTTGCCAGGTGGCTGACAACCAAGATCAAGGTTGCGGCGATTCCCCTGTCGCCGTTTTATGCGGCAGGCAAGGAAGCGGGCATCGTGCGATCTTGTTTTGCCAAGCAGGATGCGCCGCTGGGCCTGGCGCTGGAGCGGCTGGCCCAGCTCTAGGGAAGCGCTGATCAATTGACGATTTTTGTGCTCCCAACGTTTTTTAGCGACGCGCCGGCATCCCAGGTTCGATCCCGTTCAGGTTCGTTCCCGTTTTTCTGACGCCGTTACAGCCGTTTTTGTATGCAGTTAGCGGTAATGCTTGCGCCTTTCGGCGCTCAGGACGCAACTCGGGTTTCAGTGACTTT
>Ga0265780_10000517_pt1 | contig 59638 bp, 48 predicted proteins | sample P1T30metagenome_FD_192432 | JGI IMG/M metagenome (GOLD analysis project Ga0265780, IMG submission 192432) | Plant litter microbial communities from East Loma Ridge, Irvine, California - P1 T30 | ecosystem: Environmental > Terrestrial > Plant litter > Unclassified | place: USA: California... | reverse complement strand
ACCGAGGTGGATTTTGAACCTGAACGTGAACCTGAACGTGCGAAGAAGGGCTGCAAGCAGACTCGGCGCCCGGATCGGGATGGGTGTGCATGAAAGGGAAAAAAAGCGCGCGGTGCGGTGCGGTCGTCGTAGACGCCGAAACGAGAGAAGGGGGTTTTTGTTTTTGCTTTGGGGAGTAGGCAGCAGCGCTGAAGGGGGGGCAAGTAGCTGAGCTGTTTTTCTTTCCCACAACGTATGTACGTTATCAGTACGGGCGCTCGGGTTCTCTCGCCCACAGGTCCTTCCAGAATTGGCGGAAGCCGTATTGTTTCGTGGTGCGCTCGTCTCTGATGCGAACAGGCGCGCCGACGATATTGCCAAACAGGGACTTGTCAGCCATGGCTTGTCCAAAGCCCTGTGTTTTTTGGGGGGGAGCGCGCGCCCGATCGAGGATTGCTTGCGGGAGCTGTGGGGCGACGTCGGCATAGCAGGCGTTGAGTTCGCGCTGGAGATTGAAGTACGGTCGCTTGGCGAGCTCGGGGGCTTGCAGGTTGTAGGAGCGCGCTTTGGAGTTGAGGTCGGCGATGGCGAGGGTGTGGTAGCCTGATTCGACGCGTTCCCAGTCCGGGTCGCGGAAGGGGAAGGGTGCGGGTGGCACAGAGGGGGTGGGGACGGTGATGGGGACTTTGATTGTTTCGGTAGATGGATCCTGTGCATCGGTTGCTAGATTTGGCTCCGGGGAGGATTCAGATGAAATGTCGAGGGTTACTTTCTGGGCGACGATCTCTTCGGTGACCACTGGAGCGGTTTCTGATGTGCCTTCCCGTGGTGATGTAACCTTGAGTTCGCCGGACAGTGAGATTTGAGACAGCTGGCCATCCTTTTCGACCGTGTTTAGCACCTCTTGCTTCCGTTTGGAGGGGCTGGAGATCAGCTCCGCTTTGGCATATGCCTCTGCTCTGCGTATTTGATCTGGCAACGACCCCCCTTTGCTGGCAATCATGCGAGAAGCGTGCCTCAGCCACTCCACGCGCAACCGACTGCGGAACTTGCTCGCGGCGGACGTGAGCTCCTGCTGCTTTTCGATCCAAGGCGGCACGAGCTCTTGCTTCTGAATGATCTTGTTCATGAAGTACTCCGTCGTGTCGATGAACGGACTGTTCGCATTGTGGTCGCGCTCGACATTCATTCCCTTTCCACGAGGGATATTCTTGAACTGGCCACGGGCAATGGCGTCCTCAATCCTCTTGTTAGCCAGGGAGGCCAGGCCATTTAGATCTCCAGGTACAATGACACGCGCATTCGGATCGAAGCGGTCCTTGAGCTCCTGGAGCTGCTTCGCTCGGTCTTCTTCCTCCATTTCCTCGTCCGTCTTCACACTAACATAGATGCCACTCCTGTCGCGTGCATTCGCCAATCTCAGACCGCGCTGCTCCTTGTTCCGCCTATGCCCAGTATCTATAGTCTTTGGCATCTGGACACCCGGCGGTCTTGGAGGTCTTCCCAATCGCATTGGCTTATGAGCGTCATTCAACATGCGCAGACTAGCATCATGAATCGACTCGGTGCCAGTCCATGCTTCGGTAGTCGCAAGGTCGCGTGTGTGGCGAGAGGCCGATGCGGGCAGGTCTGCTTCAGAAGACCTTTGATTTGCCGCAGCGATGCGTTGTTCCAGCTGAGCCTTCAAATCTGCGCTGAATCCAGCTTCTTCCACGGCTTTAATTGCACCATGGCCCCCACTCTCTAGGGCCTCTTCGCTCATTTCTCGCATCCTCCTAGTAAATGCGCCCTCCTCCTTCTCTTCTCCCCCATCTTTATGCGCCTGACTTGCTGCCGCTTGCCCATGTTGTTCACCCTCCGCTTCTTCAGCCTGAGTTGCCGCGTTTGCGTATCGCCTCGTGAACCCAACAGATGTCGTCCGCAGGCGAACCGGACGACGATTTGCGCGCAAGCAACGTGCGCATGTGTATGGTCTTATCGCAGCGGATGGGTTCATACAGACAGCTTACTCGGCGATGGCTATATTCCGTACAACCACCACAGGTGCAATTGGGGGAGAAAAGGAAAAGAATGTTCACGTCATCACGTCTGGTGGCCAACTTTCGTAAGGCTGTCATCCATTAGCGCGTGCTGTCTTATCAACAATCTAATCTCCGACGCTTAACACCGTGTCTGTCAACACTGCTATCCAAACTTCCTCATCTCTCCCTACGGACACTGACCCCCACGTCAGCAAGCTCAAAATGTCTTTGTCAGCAAACTGCCCAACATACTTCCCCGATCGACACGCATCGCCAATTCGATCCCAGTCCCTTGTATGACTTCACACAGACCCCGGGACCCATGCTGTGCGGCATATTGGTACCACCCGTGGCGTATGCAGCTGAACCGCCACGCTGTGTGACACCTCTTACCTGCATAGATCGACCGGCCCGTGTCCTCGTGCATGCGTGTACTGTCGGGAGCGCGGACCCGGGTCGAGCAGAGACAGTCCGCGGAGTGAGGAAGGATTTCCAAATCGCCGACCAAGGCCCAACATGTAACCGCTGCGGCGCGCGGGACTATTGTGACACAGCGGATGCTAATGATATCGATTGGATAGGTTTGAGAGACGGTCGGGAACGTGTCGCTTCACTTTGCCAGCCTGTTGCTGGTGCGCCTGACCTCAGTTTGTGGTCATGACATCCCGAACCTAATTCACAGTCAATGAAGTTTGCCATGTCTTTGGAGGCTGAGCTTACCTTGGTGATAACTCTCAGCCCTGCCACATTCAGCGGGCATGATGAAGATATTGTCAGAATTAAAGGCGAGGGGCGGTGGCAATGCTACTATGATGTCCATCACGCAAGAATTGACCAGGCAAGTGTTGATGTATGAAGATCTGTTGGTAGTATGTACTAAGCCATAAGATCTTACTGCTTCTCCCTTCACATCCGTGAGCTATCCAGTCTGAACAGATCTGCGCGCTATCATATCGACACTAAACATGTCCCTCATCCACCGTACTTCTACCATCATTACCAGACGCAAGCTAGGCCATGCGCAAGCCCGCTGAGAGGTATCGAAGGTTTGCAAGGGCTACTGCGAAACCACCCATGCCAGGTCGTTGCAGACGTGGCCGTCTATGATACTATAAACAAGTGAAAGAAGGCATAGAAAGAGAAACTTAAACCCGTGAGAATTGAGATTGAGCGGGCAACCGACGGTCCAATGAAGGAATCGATCGCCGAGGGAAGGAGGATGGTCGGACCAGCCTTTGCAAATCGTGAAAACTTTTGAAAGTGTGAAATCGTGAAGCCGTCCGCCTGTCGTAGAGGAAAACCGTGAAACGTAAAACCGTGCGCCATTCGCCATCGTGAGCTGTGAGCTTATCGAACCATCGTGAGAGGCTGCCGTTCAAGAGTGACACGAATCGAGTCCTACTCGTTGGCAACTGTAAAAAGTTTAAGCCTTCTCATCTTTGGACTCCTCCTTAGGAGCTTCCTTCTCACCATCACCCTCTTTGTTCTTGACATATTCGTCGTAGACGCTCATGGCCTCGTCGACCTTGGCGCGGAGAGCAGACTCGTCGGCGGTGCTAATGAAGTTAGTACTTGTAAACATGCAGAGAGTGAAGGGATACGTACAGGTTGATCAACTCGCTGTTGTCCATCTCGAGGAGCATACCGGTGATCTTACCGGCAAGCTCGGGCTGCATCTCGTGGATCTTGGGGTACAGTGCCTCACCGAGCATCTGCTTCTGCTGGCCGGGGGCGGCAGAGGTGAGGGCGTTCATGTCGACACCGGGACCGCCGGGACGGCCGCCCTGAGGGAAGCCGGGCATAGGGGGCTGACCGCGGCCTCCAGGAGCACCACGACCGCCTTGAGGGAAACCACCCTGACCGCCGCGAATACCTGGGCCACCAGCCATCTGAGCCTGGGGCATACCAGGCATACCAGGCATAGGGCCACCACGACCACCACGTCCGCCCATGGCCTGCTGTGCGGCCTGAGCGAGCTGCATGTACTGCTGGTTCATGTAAGGACCAGGAGGGAAGGCACCGGGAGCCATGCCGGGAGGCATGTACATAGGAGGCATCTGCTGGGCGTTGGGACCGCCACGACCGCCCTGCTGACCGGGCATACCGCCTGGGAAACCAGCACCACGGCCACCCTGAGCACCGGGGATGCCGGCGGGGAAGGGCATCTGGCCACGAGCACCAGGAGGGTACATCATGGGCTGCTGGCCGGGGGCGATGAACATCTGAGGGATGCCACCGAACTGCTGCTGCTGCTGTTGCTGCATGCGGAGCTGGTTGCGGGCCTGGATGGTGGCCTCGAGCTGGTTCTTGCGGACATCCTTGCGCTGAGCCAGGGCGACGTAGAGAGGCTTGCCCTCAAGCATCTTCTGGTTCATCTCGGTGACGGCCTTGGTAGCCTCATCGGGATTGCTGAAGCAGACGAATCCGAAGCCCTTGCTCTTACCAAGGATCTTCTTCTCACCCTTGATGGTGACCTTGTCGCCTGCCTTGGTGTCCTCGCCGTTCTGCTCGCTCGATGAACCCTCCTTGGCCTCCTCGTCCTCCTTCTTCTCGTCCTTCTTCTCTTCCTTGGCCTCCTTGTCCTCCTCGTCCTTCTTCTCCTCGTCGGCAGAATCGGAGCGCTCGGCAGGCATGGCATCACGCATGACCTTGGCGGAGGTGATGGTACCGAAAGGAGTGAACATGTCACGGAGCTTCTCGTCATCAACGTCATCGTTGAGGTTCTTGATGTACAGGTTGACGCCCTGGTACTTGGATTGCTTCTCGAGACGGGCAGCCTCGTACTGCTTGCGGAGCTCCTCCTCACGCTCATGCTTCTTCTGGGCGCGGCCGACGTAGAGCTTCTGGCCCTTGAACTCGATGTCGTTGAGGTGGTCGACGGCAATGGCGGCGGCCTCGTGGCGGATGTAGTTAACGAATCCGAATCCGCGGCTCTTACCCTGGTCGTCGCGGGCGATGGAGGCGGAGGTGATGTCACCGTGCTTCTCGAAGAGCTCACGGAAGTCCTCGTCAGTCACGTCGAGGTCGATGTTCTTGACGTAGATGTTGGTGAAGTTGGCCTTCATCTCCTCGAACTTGCTCATGCGCTCCTTCTTGGGGATGTGGTGGCCGACGAAGACCTTCTTCTCGTTCAGCAACATGCCGTTGACGTGCTTGATAGCGTTGTTGGCGGCCTCGGCGGTCTCGTAGTGCACGAACCCGTAGCCCTTGGAGTTGCCGAGCTCGTCCTGAGCGACCTTGCAGCTCAAGATGTTACCGAAAGCAGCAAAGGTGTCGTGGAGAGCCTTGTTGTCAATGGCGTGGTCCAGGTTCTTGATGAAGACGTTGCCCTGGCCAGTCTTGCGCAGAGCGGGGTCGCGCTGCGACCACATGATGCGGCACGGCTTGCCCTTGATGACGGTGTAGTTGAGCTCCTCGAGAGCCTTCTCGCCGTCCTCAGAGCTGTTGTAGTTAACATAGGCGTAGCCGAGCGAGCGACGAGTGACGGCGTCGCGGCAGACACGGATCGAAGCGACTTGGCCGATGGAAGAGAACAGCTCGAACAGCATGGCCTCGGTGACAGAGGGGTCGAGCTCGCCGACGTAGAGCGACGCCGAGTTCTGGTGCGCCTGCTGGGCGGCGGTGGTGGGGGTAGGGGCATCGCCGCTGGCGGCAGGGACGTTGGTGTTGATCTGAGCGCCATTGGCGTCAGCACCGTCCTGGACGGGCGAGGTCGAGTTGGCGACTTCAGACATGCTGTGTATCTGTGCGGCGCGCGGTGTTAGTACGGCGGAAGGGAAATTTGGCCCGCAGGTGCGCAGGGTTGGGTTGGCATGTGGAAGTGGGCTCGCTTCAAGAAAAAAAGTTTGGGCACTCACCTTGCACTTCTAAAAAGCTGCGAAAGACTGTGTGCGGGGTAATACAGGCGACGACGTGAAGTTCCCAGAGAATGGACGGGCGAGCGCGCAGAATTCTCAGACGCGCAAGGTGGGGGGGAAGTCGCAGGACTGTCGTGGTAACAAGCGACAGTAGGTGACGATGGGGTCGGTTGGCGGAGTAGTCCTGCGGGCTTTTCTGAATGGGTTTTCTGGATTTTTTTGTTTCTTTTTCTGTTATGAACGGTCCGCTGGGGAACCGGGGCTTTGGAGAGCGTTGAGTGTGCGGGTGGTTGAGCTATTGGGGAGGAGGACAAGAGGCGCTCGTTATGTATGTGGGAGAAATTCTGGCAGGCTCGGTCTGTGCGTCGGCCGCTAGCCCGTTTGGGACAGCGCGACGATGGCGGTGAATGAAAGAGCTCCGCAGCATGGCTCTAATGCGGGCAGTCGTTTTGCAATGCTTGTGCAGTGACGTGATCAGAGAAGGCGATGCTCACGACCCAGCCATTTCAGTGCTATTGCGGCAGCGGCGAGCACCGCTACTTCGTATTGTGGTGTTGGACCCTGGACATATATACCCGAAGACAGGAGAGCATCTGGCGGGGTAACGTGGTGCACCCACCAACCAGCTCGTGTGGACATGCGATAGCCCAGCAGCGAACACATTGCTACCGCAAACCTCTTTGTCCGGATATCGAGCCCTTGAGAAGTCACAAAAACAATCACATGATAGATCGCAGGCACGATTTCCGTCAGGAACAGCGTTTGACCAACCGCAAGCACGCAAGCAAGGCACTCCACGTCGATTGCAGAATAACAAACATCTTTTCATGCCCTTCCAAAGAGAGGCTAATTGGGTATCGGTACGTTACGAAATGCGGAGTCTGCCAAACAGGCCAAGTCCAAAATCCTTCCGATGCGCCATCCTATTCCCTCAGGCTGTCGTCCCAACCACCTTGTTCGGTCAGGAAGTCTTCGACCCGGCCTTTGCACTCTTCCAAGCCCTGGCCAAGCGCCTCCTTCCATTGGCTCTCTACCAGACCGACCTTCTCCTTCAAGTCGTCCGTAAGTCGTCGCTCCTCATCTGCCCTGATAGCCCGTGTTTCCTGGTCGACACCCGCAAGGTCCTCGCCTTCGAGCAGTCGTTGAGTTTCAAGCAGACGTGAACCTGCAGTCATGACAGCAGTCTTAACCTCGTGCAGCAGGCAGAGCAGATTGATCTGTGATTCGATAAACTGGTAGGCAGAGCGGCCAGCATGCGCAAGCACACTGTAGAGGTACTGTAAGGGATAGTCGTGGTAGGCCGGAGTCTCTTCGTATTCCTGCTGGGGCACTAGGACTTCAAACTTCTGCAGCCGTAACGGCACCTGTTGTACGATTGCGAGTAGCCCGGGCGCAATGTCCCAGAAAGCCGACAATTGCGCCTCGACACCTCGGGTCACGTTTTGCTCGATGATGGCCAATATATCCTCATACCTTTTCAGGGTGTCCTTTTCGAAAGTGACTTTGCGGTCTTGGGCATCGCGCTGGAAGAAATCTGTGGCTTCCTTGACCTTCTGATCGTTCTTCGCCTGCACGTACGGCAAGACAATAATATCTCGGTAAAGGTCATTGCGTTCGTTCTCCAGTTCGAACATCTCCTTATGCAATAGCTCGCGGGCCTCAAACAGCCATTTCAGTAACGTCAATATTTCCAGGAGCTCTGGCTTCTCATCTCCCTCTTCTTGTGTTTGGTTCGGATTCGTATCTTGCGCATCGCTGCACAGACGCCCCTTGAGATGCTCTATCGATGCCGACACTTTGGTGATCCGCTCACAAAACATTGCATGCAGTGGGTTCGCGACCTCGGCCTGGAATGTATCGAAGATCCACTGGACGACGTCCTGAGCGCGCTGATGCTCACGAGTGTCGAAATCGGCTTCTGCTTTCGCTGCGTCTGCAAAGGTCATCACCCCTGCGCGTACGTTGTCCTGGATATTATAGCGTAACTCTGCTCTCCTCTCGGACAGAGACGTGCTTTCCTGCTCTTTGCGAGCTTCGATCTTAGCTACAAAAGTGCTCTTGGTGCTTTTGACATCCTCGAGATCCGAGATGGTACGTAGGCCGCTTCGAATCGACGCGAGGTCAGGGTGGCTGTTGTTCACCGCTGGGTGATGCCGTGGGTAGGATGGTGGGAGCGTAACAAGTCGAGAAACATCCAGCTTCCGGGGATCTGGTTTCGCTGGAGTGGTAGGTTGATGAAACCCGTGCGACTTTTCAGGCTGCGTGTATGGGAAGTCCTCGTGCAGGCCCACTTTCTCAGGTGGATATTCCGTTGTCGAGTAGATTTGGCGGCTGCTGGATTCTGCCCTGTGCTGTGGCGTCGACTGATCTTCGCCCGTCCATTGCAGTTCCTCCTTCTGCAGACTCATATACTTGGACTCCCTCTTACTCCTCTCTAGTCTCCTGCCGCCTCCAACAGAGGAGCCGCCGTCACTTTCCCACCAGCGACTAGCGGATCGACCTCTGGAACCTTCCTCGTCTGGAATGGTGCTCATAGCCATGCTTGGAATGGGTGACAGGGAAGGGTGATAGTTATTACTCCACGAAGTATCGCGCGCCTTCTGACTGCTTGCGCTCGCTGGCGAAGCAGGCTCTGTGTGCGGTGTAAAATTTCCTACGGACGATGCGGGACTGGCAGCCGTCGTAGGCATGGACGCCGAGGGACGAGTGTCTGGAGATCCTCCCGCCACCGAAGTTTGTGACCTTCTACCGCTCATAATTGAAGGAGTACCCTGCGTGTTCGGTGTCGCCGATCTTCGTCCCGTGTTTCCATAAGAGCGCCACAGATCTCGCGTCAAATCCATGATGTCCCCGGCCATTGCGTCAAATGCACTCGAGTAACGATCGCGACGCAGCCTCGACTCACGTACGATGAACTCAGCAAAGAGCTCAAGTCTCTCTTGATCCGTCTCAGCTGCCGCCTCTTTCTCGACGAATTGGCGGTGACGCTCGACCGATGCTTGTGCAAATGCATCGCGAGTTGCGGGTCGTGGCGTACTCAGATGAGAGTCGTCTATTCCCGGTGTCGTTTGGGTCGAGAGCTGCGAAGCAGAGCGGTTGGCTACATCTGATTCAATGGTCAGGCTACTGGCCACATTTTCCTCGCCATAGTTGTGTATTGGAGGGGTAGGCAGAGCTTTGGAAGGGAAGGATGTGACAGCTTTCTGGGAATGTAGACGATCGAGATGTTCCGTACCTGGCGAGAAAGGCGGCGTCGGAGCGGACATAGACGCAGCACCTTGAGGCACATTCATTCGCGGTGTGGAATTTGCGGAGCTAGGATCATCGTAGAAATTTCCACTTCGTGGTGATCGAATAACTCCACCACTCCGGGGAGTGCCCTTGGTTATAGCACCACGTCGAGTGAGCCCCGTTTCTAGATCTAGATTAGCAGGCTTCGTCGATGAGGCCTCCAATTCCTGTGCCCAGGGATTATTGCTGGGCTCAACACGCTCCCGAGCAGCGCGACTCTCGCTTCTTCTCTCGCGGATGCCTAGCGCGCTGGTTTCTCGTCTGGATGCAGCGCGGTAAAGTGTGCCGCTTGATCGAGATGTTGTGACTGTTGGGCCTGATGATATTGAGAGGGTTCCGGCTTCCGAGGGTGGCGCGCTTTGCTCGTGTGGTCGAACTGCTTCTGGGCTGGTGTCGATGTGAAGGTTTCGAGCTGCTGGAGATCTCGTTCTCTCTCTTGAAGGCTCGTCTTGCCAACCCTGCGGTGTCGGTGGAATGGTCGCCAAAGGAGTCTGACCTGGTCTTCTTGTTGGTGGGGCAGATGGCCGTGAAGGTTCACGATTCAACTCTGCACCGGATGCCGGGCTCAACGCGCTTGCGCCGGGGCCAACACTTTGAGATCTCGAGCTGCTAGGTGGAGGACCTGGAGGAGGTGGCGGTAACGGCATGCTTCGACCCCAATTTCCCTGTGCTATGCTCGGCGACTCTTCAATGGGTGTCCTGATTTCAGTGCCATGGCCTAATATTCCTGCTGAAGCTGCTCTTCGGGCTGCAGGAGCTCTGAGGGGTGAATGGGTTTCGGGACTGTATCGATGCTCCGCAAGCGCGCTGTTCAGGTAACTATTGTACTTTTAGTCCGCAACCAAAGAGACCTGATGATGTGATCCTACTGTGAACCAGCGCGTTGGGATAGCAGTCCAGGCGATGCTGGCGCGCGCTGTATGGCATCCGACGTGTTGATCTGCAACGATTCAATGGCGCTTGGCCCTGGACTTGCTTCGTTATTCCGATGCCTGAAAGAAGACAGGCTGAACTTTGAAGCAAGTTTATCACGCGACGCTGATCGCCCAGGTCCATTTCGTGCTGGTGGGGGCGGGAATTGTTGATTCGATGTTATGCTCGTCGCGCTCGACGGTATGACTATAGACCCAGGGCGACTGGCGAAGCCTGATACTGGTCTTGCGGAGGAAGGCGTACTCGCCGGTGGCGGGGGTGGAGGGGGATGAGCAAAGCCATGGCTTTGCATTTGTGGCGACGAGTTCATGGTCTGAGATATGTTCTGAGGTGGGTGAGCCGGCGAGTACGGTGGCGGTGGAGATGGCATGGCCGCTACAAATGTTTAGTTATACCCCACAGCAGCAAGACGGAATATTGAGAGAAGGACATGTCGGATTGTTTCCACTCTATCTTGAAGCGCTACGTAACGACTCAGAGTTGAGGAAAGGTCGCGAATTACCTTCCATGCCCGTCATGTCATGTATACGGGCAGCTGCCTGCACAGCAGTATGGGGAGCATACTGCCCGCTCACGGGCACATTGCGAGTCCATTGCTGCGGGTTATACGGAACTGAGGTGTTCCTCATTGCCATCGGAGAGGCAGTCGCCGAGGGGGAAGGTGCATATGTCGATGGCGAGGACGCGACAAAGGGCGAGTACGGAACACTTAAGTTCACGGCGCTATGCGATTGCTGCTGCTGCGGTGCAAGGGAGGTCGTGAGTCGCGGAGGCTGCAATGCAAGCCTGCGTAAGGGCGAGGTCTGCCCCGGCGATATGGTATAGGTATGCGCGCTCGGTGGGGGGCCGGGGAGAGGAGATCGACCGTCGCGAGCATAGTCTTCTTGAGACATCCTCGAGTTTTGCGGACGCCGCAACAACTCGAACGGCCGGCTAGGACGAATTGCAAGTCAAAGATGTCTGGAGTGAAGCCACTAGGATGCGCAGAGAGCCCCAACGGCGCGACTACGATGCATCCTTGTCGTCCCGTGCACCACCGCGGGCACGAAAGTGGTGACGGGCACGCAGCCTGCTGCTCATGCTATTCGCCGGCCGTGTTGATCATCGCATGAGAGTTGAAAACAAGCATCGCGAAAGGCCAGTCTCCAGGCCTCTTCAGGTCAGGTCTGCGTTGGTACGACGAATGACAGCGTCGAGGTCCTTGACACCACCTGCACTTACCCCTGCTAACTTCGAAGCGTCGGCGCTTAATTAGATCTGAGGAGAACAATTCGGAAACTTCACTATCAATGCCTGGCTATAATACACCACATTATCAGTCGTTTCTGCTTGCTTCATCTCCGAAGACAACAGTCTTTTTCGATTTTATTCTTCTCCAACACAATGCTTCCCGTCGTGATGTTTAACTTTGCTTGGCAGTGAAAGATAGCGTGGTTTCTAAAATTAGCTTCTCTGCAGCCACGCTAACATGTTCAAGTCAAAGTGCTCCCACTCCACTATGCGGTCCAATACCGGAAGTCTCAGACCCCGCACAAGTCCCATTTGAGGTATATCCAAAGTGCCTGAATGTCCATCACCAGTCGCTATTTCGAGGAATGGCATGGTTCTTTCGTCGCTTCTTGCCGTTGCCTGTCTCCCAGTCCGTCGTGTAACAGCCGTCAGCCAACCGCTGATATAAATACAAGCTCTCGCAAAGCACAGCAGCCGGGATCGTGCCGGGCAATAACCGTCCGTGCAACGACCTTGCATTCCGCAATCCTAGAGCATCATGAGTCGTCCTGCGGCGTCGCTATTTCTAGCTGATAGCGATGCAGCTTTCGGTCCTTCGCTGTCTCATATGTCGAATGCTTCATTCATGCTTCATTCGTTCCTAACCCGTACGAGGAATGTATTATTACAGCTTCGAGTTCCGGATTATGCATAAAGTTCGCCACAATCCAATTGCAAGAGACTAATGTTCGACTTGCATATCTGCCTAACACAGGTAACTTGAGGCGACCGAACACGCGCTCGACGTATCCCATGAGCCTTGAAAACACTTCGGCATCTCTAGCTGACTGTATCACGGCGCTATACCGCGGTCTTCGTATCCAAGTTGGAAAGCACCCAAACGGAGCCTGGATGTATACACAGCAGTAACTTTTTCTATCTGATTCTCTAGAAATCTTTGAATCTACACAGGCTATCTCTTCACTTCTTCTCTTTGAAGAAACGCGGGTAGAGATTTTGCCGACGCCTAGTACTCTACCTTGTCAGTACTGTCAAACCTCCCTCTCCATCATCAATCCATCCCTGACGCGCACTCACACTTACATCTACACCCATCCCCCCGCATCGCACCCAACCCCATCCAGATGTCATGCGAGACCATGAAAACGAGCACGACGACTACAACGGCCAAGATCTTCGTATGTATCGCAACAACCTCATCCCGCGAAAGCTCAGATGCGTCGTTCAACCCGTCTCCACCCTCGTGTAAAAGTCCAGAGGCATTGTATCCCCCATGCTCATGCGGACGCTTAGATTCGCCATCCTCACGCCCGCGGCTCGAGTCCGAGGACAAGAAGGTTTGAATCTTGCAGAGCAGTCTAGCGAAGTCGCTTTCGTCTGGTTTCGCAACATCACTACTGTCTTCATCTCTATCTCCATGGTCGTCCGACCTATGCATCTCCACCGCAAACACCTTCTCCTTCGCCGGTGACGCTGGTGGCGTCAAAAGTCCGCAAGCCGGTGATTCGTTCCTGCCGGATGCTAGTGCGTTGTCTGGAGTCTGAAAGCCCGCGCTGTCGTTCTCTTCTGGCTCTGTGACCTCCTCGGTCCAGGCTTGCCTTTCGAGCGCGGCGTGACGCGATGGGCATACCATGGTTGAGTCTTGCGTGCTGCGCTCGTGTGTGGAAGTTGAGATTGTGTAGGTGCATTTAGAAGAGTGGTCTCAAGGGAGATGATGATAGCGACTTGGGTGCCGCGCAGCTACCTCTTAGTTTCACGAGTGAAGTTTTCGAGGCCTCTTTCAGTTTCACTTGATATTTTCTCGCACAATTGTGCAGTAGGGAGGCGGAATCACTGCAGACCCACGAGAATACAAGTGGGACTAGAAAGCTGGACCAGAACGCAGAAGTATTGCAATATGAAATCTTTCACTCGTGGATCTTTCATGACGTGGAAGAAGCTGCCGGCCGCCGCTTCCTGCTCGAAATCCAAACCAGACTTATCCCGATATGCTACACCCGCTCACCCACAGCAACTCAAAGTATGTAGCAAAAAGTACCAGAAAAATTGCAAAAGAAAACACACCGTCTCGGAACTTGGGTCTACCTGCCACTCGAACTGATGCCTTGTAATGTCAGTAGGTTCAACGGGCTCCCAAGGTGTCGTTCGATGCGAACCATCTCCACATTCACGCCACAGAAATTTTATCCATCTCACTCACCACCTCACACCCTCATCAGTACCATCGCCCGCCGACATCAGCGATTCGTCTTTGCTAACAAAATGATGCATACAACACTGCTCTTTCACACTTAAACCCCGTCATTGCCACTACCCGCTATGCATAAATAGAGCTTAACTGCACACAGGAGTGCAAGCTCCTAACGCACTTAATGTTCTCTCCGATGTGTGATTTAATACTAGGTGCAATACTGAGCGTGCGATGTCTCGCGGTTCGGAGCTGTGTATAAGTCGCATCCCGGTAGCTTGAGCCGTTTGACTTCAGGTTATTTTAAAAGGTTCGCTATGTACTGATTAGGTATAGAGTCCATATAGGCTTGTGTGTAAGATGGCAGTTACTCGCTGATAGTCGATTGAACCGGGGGAGGATGTGTATGAATAATTGCTACAAAAGCAATCTCGTGAATCAGCCATGACAAGAAAACTCTCTAACACAAGATAAAAGAAAGACGTACCGATTCTAACTTTGCATACGTACGCTGGCCAAAAAACGCCATTCTTCTACTCATCCTTCCCAGTCCCCCCAAACTTCCCCTCTTCCACCTTTTTGCTCTCAGCAACCGCCTCCCTCAATTTCTTCACACACCCCTTCTTCCTCCCCGTCACGCGCCACCACTCCGCCAACCCGGGCCACATGCCCTCATCCCACGCCTCCCACTCCCCCACAATCTCTTCCAGCACAGGCCAAACCTGGCAATCCGCGGCGCTAAACCTGTTCCCGGCCACATACGGCCCGCCACAGCGCACGACCTCGTCCTCCAACTGCGCGAGCAGATTCAAAAATTCCGCGCGATAACCCGGCGCGCGCCGATTATGCCACGCCTTGAGCAAGCCCGCGGCGAGCAGGATGATGGGATACGCGTTGGCGGTGATGAGGCGACTCGCCTCGGCGGTGTCGAACGCGTGGTATTTGTCCAGGTACATGAGGATGCAGCTGCTCATGCGCATTTGTGTGTGCATGGTGTCGGCGTCGCGGTACACGACTTGGCGGTCGCGCTCGAATTCTGCGTCGAGGCTGGGCGCGCAGATGAGTGTGTGCGCCATCTTGGCTTCCCAGAGGAAGAGCCGGATTTGTGCGGTTTCGATGGCGTTATTGGAGGCGAAGAGGATGGGGAGGTCGGGTGGGGCAGAGTGCAGGTGCAGGACGTCGAAGCCGGCGCCGTAGATGGTCGGCCAGTCGAAGGAGGTGCTTTGGTTTTCGGTGCCGAAGGCGTGGATTAGGGCGGAGGATTCGGCGGCGTCGTTGTTGATTACGTCGGCAGCGTCACGCTGTTCCTTTGCGGTTGCGCCTTGGCCCCAGATTGTGTGGGAGCGCGCGTCGAGGAAGGTACCGATGTGGCGGAAGGTGAGGGAGATGCGGATGCCGTTGTAGGCGAGTTCGGAAGGACTGCGCTCAGCGGGTATGCGCTTGTCGGGCTGGATGGAGTGGAGGAATTGGGCGTTTGTGGCAGGGCCTAAAGTGAACAGGGAGTTGTGGGGAAGAGGGATGCGTTGAGTTATACGTTCGGTGTCTTCCTTCTTCTCTCCTCCTGCTTCATCGCTACCAGTCTTCGGAGGCCTCTTCGTCCTCAGCCGCATTGTACGCTGCGCACCGAACGACACATTGACGATAGATGATTCGCGCACTATATCGAGAGTCTTGTCGGAGTGCTCGGAGATGTAGTCGGTTCCGTCGCGGTACATCTGAATCAGGACGTGGTTGAGTGGATGTCCCACAGCTTTTTCGGCTCTCTTCCTAATGACATCAACTTTCGGGCTAAAGTGTAGCAACGGCAACGACTGATCTGACGGATGGCGGTACACTGGCATGGACCCATCAGACCCAAAGAGACCTTGAGCGCACACCAGACGTGGAACTGCACCAGTCTGGTGATGCATAGTCTGCCAACAGACCTCATTGTACAGCTGGGTGAAGATGACGTCGCAGAGTGGCATGGAGGGATCTGTAGGGTGTTTGAGATCGGCAGGGAAGAAGTCGTGTATGATGGATGAATCCCCCTCACCAATCTTATCGCCTGGACCGAGCATGGGCAGATTCGCAAGAGACTGTAGCTTAGGCTTCTTGTCCTTCGAGGCGGCCGTCGTGGTTGGCGCGACAGGAGTAAGCGTTAGCTTGTCTGGGGTTGGTGGTTCACTTGTCTTCTCCGCTTCTGCTTCAGCTGTCTCTTTTGGTATTGACTCTACTATCTTTGACGGCGTCGGAGGTACTTCTGCGATTGTAGCAGCTACCGACGTGCGTCGTGATTCAGCCTTTGTCGAGTAAGATGCTCTATTCTTTACCTCGTACGTGCAGTCTGTCTTGGGCGTTCTTGAAAGTGACTGGCGCATGCGATCTGACCAACTGTCGCGATCCTTCTCTTTCTCCTTTGTCTCCGACCTACCCGACAATGCCGGTTGTGACGCGACGCTCTTGAGTGGTTGTGGCTTCGTCATCTTCTCACGCAGATTGAGTACACTCTCTGCTCTGGATAGCAACGATCCTCGGCGTGGTTCTAGTGGTACTTTGACGACTTCAGGGACTGGCGGAGCCGCTTCCGCTGTACCATGGTTCGCAGCAGCACTAGTCTCGCCATTCACCTGTGCAGCCTCGACGGCGTCTTGCGGACCGTCTTCGTCTGGCTTCTTCTTTTTCTTCTTTTTGGTGCCTTTCGATCGCATGCGGATCTTCTTGGTAACCAGCTTCGTTTCTTCTTTCTCGCCATTTTCAGCACCTGGGATAACCGCACCACGGACCAAGCTGTCCGTGAACTCCTTGTCTGTTGGCTCGGCAGTCTCTGCCGTGGTAGGCGGACTGTTTAGTGCTTTTCTAGATTCTGCGACAGAGACGAGTGATAGTTTGCGTTGCCCTCCTGAAAGGATCTTTGTAGGTGACCTGATACTTTGTGGACGTGATGACGGCCGCCCGTCAGTGTCCTTCAATGACATCCTCTCTAGTGCGGCTTGGATATGCTTCTCGTTGTCCCTGGACTCCCTTCTTGAGGCACTGGGCGGGGACGCCTTCTTTTCCGTCACAACAGGGCGCTCTTTTGTGAGGATTTCCGTGCTGTTCACGAGATAGGCATCGAAGAACTCATCCATGCGCTTCAATGCCAGCTCGTGTCTTGATGACTTACGATAGCCAAGACAGTCCTCAATGACGTTGATCTTGACTCCGTGCCGCGCAGCATCGATGACAGTTGCGAGGACAGATACATTCGTTATGCACCCGCAGATGTAGAGTTCGGTGACCAGCTTTGCTCGCAGCGTCATCAGCAGCGACGTGCCCTGAAACGCCGAGTAGTTGGACGTCTTGATGACCATATCTGCAGGCAGCTCGAACTGCATCGCAATCATGTCTGCAAACTGCGCGCCATGGGTATCTGGCACACAGGCTGGAGTCTTCGTTTCGCTCTTGAGGAGGAATAGCTCCTCGTCCTGCTCAGCGGTGGCCCGTGCCACTTCTCGTGGCAAGGTCTTCCGGCGCGCTGAGACGCGTTTGAGTAGGTCCAGAGCGCGTTGCTTGTGTTTTGATGGTTTCGCCTTTTCCGACGGCAGCTCTTTGAGAACATCTTCCTCGGCTCCTTCCGTGCTGCTCTCGTCTCCGTCAATCAAGCCACCCACCACGAGCGCGTCTCCCTCGCCGGTGCTGGGGTCGTTTGCAATCCTGTCTCCTTCGTACAAAGTCTGGACCCAGATGACATTCCCATTGAGCTCGCGGAACTTTGGAATGAGCGTCTGTATGCGGTCCAGGTAGCCGTTCTTGTTGCTGACTGGCAATCGCCCATCAGGCTGAATGAAGTCATTTTGCATGCCAATTACAAGTAGTGCTTGGTGAGTCTGAAAGTGAGGTTGATTCTGGGACACCAAGTCCATCAAGGACGACATTTGAGGGTTCATTTTGACGTTGTGGTGTTTGATGAGAGGGAGAGGGAGAGATTGTTGTCAGCTCCTGCTCTTAGGCTACCGTATAGCGAAGATGCAGAGTTGTCGCATGGGTTGTGAGGAGCTACGAAGGCCTAGAGAAGCGTGCATAGGAGGTATGAGATGAATGGATTGAAATGTCGTCGCTACATTGTCCATCTGTCGTAATCAGATGGAGTTTAGACGGCCAAGAATAATCCAAGGGCCCAAAGAGGCAAAGATGACGGCCGATTGCGCATTGGTCACAACTGCAGGGCTGTCTGCATCCATAAGATTGCGCTCTGATGCGGGTGTTGCGCAGGTTTGGGCTTCGAAAAGATCTTGGTTGTGGTTCGTCCGGGATCCCCGCTTTTAGCGGCGACAGCGCCGCAATCTCCATGGTGGGTGCGAACTAGGATATACTAGCTAGCTATGCTACGCCGCTCCTCTACATGGGCCTCTTCATCCGACCTCGTCTGACATTTGACTCCGACCCTCTCGGCCAAACGCGTCCGAAGCCCCAGGCCGATGTACGACTCTTCAAGTGCTGTGTGTCCCGAGTGAAGGGTATTTTCGGGCCTGCTCACCGCCAGACGCTTGCACATAGGTGTGAGATATAGTGAGCACATGATGGAGCATCGCCTTCGCCGGCTCCAGGGCGCTGGGAATTATGTACTCGTCACTTGTTACTGAAGAAGGACGTAATCTTCTGACTGCCGTCGCCCTTGGACGTCTTTGCTGCACTACCGTTACTTGTGGCGCTTCTTGTACCTTGCTTCTTTGGCGGCGTTTTCGTTGGCGAGACGCTGGCCTTGTTCGCGGGAGATGCCATTTTGCGCATCTTGTCTGGCGGTTCGACGGCTGCTGTGTCACCGTCATCTTCCGCTTCATTATGCTCACGTTTGATGCCTTTGGGTGTTGCTGGAACGGGCAATGGCGCGTTATCTTCGGTTCCTTGGACGCGGTTCGTAGTCGCACGAGTTTCGTCGACGTCGTGTTTTATCTTTACAGTGCGGTCCCGCACCGTCGAGTCAGCCAGGTCATGCTCAGCCTTCTCTGCAGTCTGCTTGTCAGCCTTGGACTTGGCGGCCTTTTGTTGGTTCCCGAAGAAGTTGGCAATATTGTTCTTGTTTTCTGCAGAGTCAATGGGCACGAGGAAGGTGGGCGAGTTGTTTCCGACTTTGCCTACATCCTTGCTCACCGGGTAGCACTCGAGCTCGCCGTGGTATGGCTTGAGCAGCGACTGCAAGTCTTTGGACCATTCTGTGCGCGCGGGGTCAAGCCACGTCCGGACGGCGTCGGAGCCGTTGTCCAGTATGACGGGCATGCGGTCGTGCAAAAAGTTGAGTTGTTTGTTGGAGTCGGTGGTGATGATGGAGTAGGTATAGAGCTTCTCGCTAGAGTCTAGTGGGCTGTCAGTTGGTCCACTGCAGGTGCACCAGGCAGGGAAAACGTGGCACGCAGTCACTCACCCTCGAACTGGACCATGTCCCAAAGCCCCGCGAGGCACATGAGCTGGCCGTCCTTGGGCTTGGTGAAGTACGGCAGCTTCTGGTTGCCCTTTTTCAGCCACTCGTAGAAGCCCTGCGCGACGATGATGCAGCGCTTCTTCTTCTTCATCGTCGTCCACATGCCGCGGTCTTCGATGAGCGAGTCGTCACGGCAGTTGATCGTCTTCATCTTGCTGCCGTAGTCGGGGTTGCGCTTGGTCCAGAACGGGACGAGTCCCCTGGGGGGGCATTAGCAAGCACAGGGCGGGCGACGTTGCTTGGTCATCAGACATTAGACATTAGACATTAGACATTAGACATACCATTGCATCGCCTGGAGCTTGTACTTGGTGTCTGTCGCACCTTCCTTGTTGACCTCTGCGCTTTCCTCTTCCTTGTCGCCGTGCTGACCGCCATGCTCGGGACCGTCTGCTCGGTATACGAGGCCGTGGTAGCCTGGGGCCAAGTTGTAGCTCTGGCGTACTTGGTCGTCCTCGGGCGCGTCCTCCACAGGCATCTGCGCCTGCTCCAGCTGCTGGCGGACCTCGGACGGCCGCTGCGCCAATTAGCACGTCATCTAGAGTCGCTGACTACACACACTCACCAAGGCCAGGGCATATCGGCCACACATGTTGGCGTGCTCAGAGCATCGCCGTGGTGTTGGAGAGAGCTTGTGGTGGCGCGTCCATGATTGGCTACGTCATGCAGCGAGCTTCAGCCGCGACGGCGGGCACTAAGAATTGTTCCCGTCATGCATCGCTCCACCAAACTTCACCTGCCACTCACCACATGTCGCCTTTGCCCGGCACGTGATGCTCAGTAGAACCGTTCCTCGAGCTGCGCCTCGCCTCACCGCGTTAGCAACATGTGAAGCGCAGAACGCAGCCCAAAAGTTTGCAAAGCTCCCCACACAGCGATGCCAGAATGTCCAGCAGCAATTGGGCCGCCGGTACCGCTCCACGTTCCGCCGGCAGTTCGGGGAGCAGTATAGGAAGAGTCCTATATTATTTCCCTTTGCAATCACTGTGTAAGCACTCAACACGTGCGCAATTGGCAGGAGCTGACTCGATGCAGTATCGTTGTAGTGTCTGCCATGGGCTTCATATACGTCCCATGGTACTACAAGAATGTCATCATAAAGCCCTACCACAACTTCCCCGAGCCCGTCGCGAAAAAGCTCCGCAAAGCCCTCTTCTACAGCCGCGGCAAGTGGCTCGACATCCGCGAAGCCAACAAGCACTTCCGCCAAGCGCTGGCACTGGCCGACGAGATGGGCATGGACCCCTTCAGCAACGAGATCATGGGCGTCAAGTACGTCATCGCCGCGCTGTTCGAGGACGCGGGCTACTACAGTCTTGCCGTGGATGTGCTGGAAATCATGCGCAATGATTGTCAAAGATGGGTGGATGAGTTTTCGGACAAGCATTGGAATAATGGGAACCGAAGCAGAGTCATGAAGAACATGGTGCAGATCAACGTAAAGCTGGCGCAGCTGTACGACATAAGATATGTCAACGAGCCGGACAATGGCGAGAAGCGGCTGGTCGAGGCGGTTGAGATGGCCCTGCGCGAGAAGCAAAGAAGAGAAAAAGAGGGCCTGAAGACGGGCGAAGGCCCATGGCTCACCGACGACGAGATGGGCGGGACACTGGAGGGTATGCCATTACGCAATCTTTTGAATAACTCATGCTAACACGTCCAGCCCTCGGAACACACTACGAGCAATTCGACTCGCACTACCTCGCCACCCCCCTCTTCGTCAAAGCCCTCGAACTCGCGCCCCCAAAGTCCTGCCACAGCGTCGTCCTCATGAACAACATCTCCACCTGTCTCGCGCAGCAATCCCCCTCTTCATCTAACGCTATAACCCTGTCCACTGCGCCCTCCGACTTCCCTGTGACTAACACTGCGCCGCGTACACTCCTCATCGAGCAGGCGCGCCAATGGGCAACGAAAGCGCTAGACCAGGCATCATCGATCAAGGGCGCAGAGAGGACGGAAGAGTGCGACATGGGCTGCGCGGTTGCGACGCATAATCTGGGCGAGTTCTTTGAGATGGAGGGGAAGATCAAGGAGGCGCGGGAAAAGTACGAAGAGGCGGCGAAGCTATCGAAGAGTGCGGGCTTTGCAGAAGGAATGACTGCGGCGAAGGCGGGCCTGGTGAGGTTGAGGGATATGGAGAAGAATGCTGCGTAGGCATATACGAGATCCCTAGATGCATGAAGACATGGCTGAACCCTCCGCTCACATTGAAGCGCCCAAACCATCCGATCCTTGCACGTGCTCGGGACTATATAAACCTTCCCGCTCTTTTCATTCCTCACCCCATTACAAAGACAGACACCTTATCTCTTTTAAAAATTCCATTGCTGGGTTACATATGGATTCTTCTATCCTGCCTCTCCAAAGGTGAAATCCAGACACTTGATGTGTCCGCCCCTCCTTTCTCAAAACCCAAAACGGACCACAAAATGTCTCCGCCTCGCCGCAAAAAAAAGACACTGGATCAACCGATGTGCGTCGCGCTCCCTGCTGCGCCATGTATATCTATAAAAACTCCTCAATCTTGCCCACTTCCGATCGATCCTACTACAAGGACACATTTTGCTTCTTGCCAAAACCCAGAAGCGAAAATCTCATGGAGTCTTTTTCCCCCTCTGCTTCTCCAAAACGACAGGGTCGATATGTAATGTGCTCGCCTCTCTCTCTTCTCAAAAAAAGAAATAGAACAGGACATGACACTGGGCTATCTCGATTCAAAAAAGAACATCGCCATCTCAATCATCCCGGCGACACTCTGTCGTCGTCCAAAAAGAGCAGCATATTTGCACATGGAGTGTTTTCCTCTTCTCCTCCAAAAGACAACGATATCGAAAAAGATGTTCTCTCCTCTCTCTTTTTCTCAAAAATCAGAATGTAGCGTTGCATGCTCCTTGTGTCGGCGCAGAAACAGGTACTATTCCTCCTTCATGAGTTCTTCTAAGCAGTGCTTTGTGCTAAGGGATATAAAGCTCTGCTACTTTTGCTCTTCTTGCCCATCATCAATACAATCCAATCCAATCCATCTTGCCTTGTCTTCCTCCAAGGATTAGATGTTTGCTTGCATCTATCTTTCTCTCTACGTTTCTAAAACAGGACAACACTGAGACTGATGTCCTCGCCTTTCTCTTTTTCTCAAGAACAAGAACGCGACAGTACATGCTCGCTGTCTTAGCTCGAGACGTATATAAATTCTTCACGATTTGCTGCTTACCTCCTTGATACAACACGCCTTCTTAATTGAAAATCCGCTATGAAGACTTATCATGCTCTCTCTGTCTCTCCAAAAAACACCTATTGAATGATGATGTCTTTGCCTCTCTCCTGTTCTTAAGAACAGTATATACTCGCTGCTTCAGCCCAAAGAAAATTCCACGGCATGTTCATAACTTTTTCCAAACGGCGTTACATGTTAAGAGACGTGTATAAATCTTTACTCGATTTGCTTCTTATCTCCTCGACACAACACGCCTTCTTCCTGTTTCCAAAATTCAGGACAATGCCATTAATGAAGTCTTTCTCTCCACTTCCCTGAAATTAAAAGACGACAACGACAACTACCTCTCTCTTTTCCCCATAACTAGACACTATTCAATGCAAGTCTCTGCCTCGCCTCTAAAGTCAGTACCTCAAACAAGCTATGTTGGCGGGTGGATTCGAGTGTTGAAAATTCTCTGATGCACTCTCTTATGTGTATCTGGGAGGTCTTGCGCTTCCTAGCTTAATGAATTGAACATGGTTACTTTGAGCACATGCCGGGAGAAAACTAGGAGTGCTCGTTCGATTTTGAACAGCGCGGATTTTGTCCTGAGTTTGATGTACACGTCCGTGCTTGTGTCTTGAGCTACTATAAAGTTCTCGCACTCTCACACTTTTCTTCTCATCAACCAGCACTTTACGGATCTTTCTAAAATCTGGGTCAGCTGGTTCGTATCCCGTCCTGCGCTCTGTCTCTCCAAAGGAACACCAGGGCACATCATATGCTCTTCTCTGCTTTCCTAAAATAAGACACTGCCCTAAATATGGCGCCGCTGCCTCGGAAAAAGCACATCTGTGTCGTTCAATGTTTGGCGCGCGATATTTTCTGCTTAAAAGAGATCATTCGCGGTCTTCGTATCTCTATCTCTATCATACAGACGCTATTCTTCTTCTACAAAAACAAAGCCAGAGGAGAAAATATGAGTTTTCTTCTCCGAGTTCTAAAAGATGATAACAACGATGACGCTGTCTCTGACTCTCTCTGTACAGCTTGCGTTGTCCGCACGCTAGACAGCGCTATTACGCTACAGATGATATCAGACTACAAACATAAGGTCTTCCTCCAACCATCTCCTCAACACGCTTTGTTTTGCTTTTCCTTCGAAGAAGTGCTCAAAGAACGACCTATGTCGAGTGCTCTCGTCTGCCTCTCCAAAACCAGCAAGGCGATATACGTATGTCTTTAGACTGGCTTCTTCTCAAATTATGCAGGCTTCTATCGTATGTTCTCTGCTTGTCCTCAAAGAAGCATGGCAACTCGCAGATGTGGTTGTCTGCACTGTCTGTTTGCGCAGAAAAAGGTCTACATAAGCAATGCCTCACCTAAAACAATAATATCTCCTTCTCTTCCAAGATACTTTGCACATTCTCCATATTAATTTCTTCTGCTCTACAAGCGTGCAATAGACCCCTCGCATGGCCTTTTCCTCCAATTCCGAATTAAGAGCATGTCTCTGCTTCGACTCAAAATCAGCCACTGTGGGGTCATGAATTTCTACTGTCCGTCTCTCAAAGAAATGAGAGCGGCAGAAATGTGTGCCTGCCTCTCTTCGTTATTCTCAGATCCTGGATATTCATGCCCTATGGCTCTGGATTGAGTTTAAAACGCCCAATGAGCGTCACGTGATTCGCAAAGTACGTATAAGAACCGTCTCTCTCTTACACTTCTATCTAGCACTATAATTATTTTGTCTTCTTCCACAATCCAGCAGATAGAAAACCATAAAGTCCTCCTCTTCGCTTCCCCAAAAGTACATGCACAAGAGATGATGTTCTGCCCACTCCCCTATTTTTTTGCAAATACCTAGCGGTAAATCTGCATGTCTCTACGTCGACATCAGAATGCCGGGTGTTTGGAGCCATGTCCGCGGTCTCGTCGTTTTGTTGCACCAAAAAAGCTGTACCACCAACTCATCTAAGTCTTTGAGATGCGAGATGTCTCAAGCGTGCTGGCATCAAACAGTAATAGTGGGCTAAACATGAGGTATATGGTCGGACGCAAGGTTTTATGATGTCTCGGATCATGATTGGAGATCCGTAAGCATTATTCAAACTATGGAGGTGCGGGGGCGCGCGAGTGTATGTCCTTATAAACCTTGAATCTCTCGACTACCAGAGGTCTCTTCTTTTGTCAACACACTGCAAAATCCTCTCTATTTAAAACCACGAATATCACAACTTATGTGAGCAACTCTTTTCTGCTTCTCAGAAATCCTACACCCGTGTGCTTATGTCTCTGCCTCTACTTAAATGTTTAGAGTAAACGGTATGTCGAAGTCATATATGCGGGGTAGTTCGGCTGCAACACGGTATCTGGGGTTACTTTTCGATCGAGACTTGAAATTTATCCCTCTGAAGACTGCTGCCACAGACGCATACCCAATAAGATCTCATCATTTGTATAGCTTTGTGATCTTCCAACAATCGTTCAAAAATGCTTCAGCTGGAGTTTGTAGCAGTATAGAGTATTTCACACCCACCCATTTTCCGTCACTCCTTGCACCCTTCAACAAGTATGAGTGAATGTGCGGCGCGAAAGGAGATGAGGACGGAATGATTGAAAGCAAGCTATAGCGCACCATTTTTCAGTTGACTGGATTTAATAGGCTTCTTTGTCGCCGCTTACGAAGCGCGTGCTGTGGATGCGGCAGGTAGTACGCAATCCGCTACCTGACCTCCTTGAGCACAATCTTTGCTCTAAAGTCTCTACAGCCAATCGTCTCAAAGTCTTCTATGCCTACATAATTGTCTCCGAAACACCGTCCGAACCATGGACCTAAGCCATTCCGCTGTCTGGCCATTATGGGCTGTCGTCGTCCTCACCCTTCCCATCTCGTCACCCAGGTCTATATCCTAGCCTTCTAACAAACTTCAACCACATTTCTGGATTCCGCCGCCATTTTCTCAGCGATGTGACCTACTGGACCATACGTTTTTTCGCTTAGCAAATTGCGCCCAGGAGCGCCATGCTTTCTTGGCGCCATAGATGCTGCTCCTTTGTTTCCGGGATCGCCGTGAAGTCACTCATTTCCAGATCCAGAACGGCTGCTTGGGACGTCTGTTTCGGAGTGAAAGGGCTGGCTACCTGGCTACCCTTTTGAACACGGAGAACCATAAATAGCGATGACGATACGTCCTGGTGAGACACTAGACCATGCGAGCTTCACGCAGGAGGTATATTGTCAACTCGTGCTACGGTAATACCCTTGTTCGCCGTGGTTTGGGGCGGAACCCGTCGTAAAACAGGGCCTCAAATGATGACCACCTAGAGCAGTCGACTCATATTGCTGTAGGACGTGAAATGTAGATACAGGAATCATTATTAGCATCTGGCAACTAGTATGACGTATAAGACAACAAGCTTTAGACAGTGTGAAAAAGAGCCATTACCTAATATTTCCATCTCTCCAAGCTGCTAGTTGAGTAAGCAAATTTAGGGCAGTCTGCCTTGAGTTACACGATAGTGGATACCTTACATCCCAACAGCTGTTTGACAGTGTCTAGACAGGGCCTCTCAGCCGCACTCGACAATCCTTTCAAACATTGAACTCCGACCTTCCTGTACAGGCTGCCGAGCCTGACTGTCCAAGAATCGCGGCCTTGTTGTGCAACGAGTTGTGCGCTGTACCTCCTCCATTCTCCATGAGGGCTACCTCTATGAGGTGGCGGAGTTTCTCTCTGGATACGCTAACTAGCGGGCCGCAGTGATGGTGGATACCGACTCATCGGCATGGTCCGGTATGAGCTGCGCCACTGGGCAGACCCTAGCTACTTCTCTACACTTACATGGGTGTAAACCCTTGCAAGCTGAAGATCTAATTATGTAGTCGAAACAGTTTTATTTTATCAGCCTGGGCATGAGAGAGTACGCCTTCCGCTCGAATGGAGTATGGGAATGTTTCCCGATGCTACAGGAGTATAAAAAAGTCTTATGATGCTTTTGATTTGAAGTCATCAACCTTCACATCACTCCGACAGCCTTGAAACCAATCATTTCTCTACACGAGCAAGTTTTGCTACCAAAAGTTCGTTTGATCCCGTCAAATGCTATCAGCAATCCGAAGAAGTTCGTGTTTAGTGGTACATCCAAGATGACGCACTGAACACTGCGACCGGTACAGCAAAAGATGGAGGCTTCTTTGTATACTAATACCAACACAGTCCGCACTTACCACTATGAAGCTTTCAGTCATCCTAGGATTGGCAGCACTTACCAATGTCATCCAAGCATTACCAGCCGTAGAGAGTCGTTCACCCTCCCTTCAGGTCAGTTAAATCTTGCAACAGTAGTCTACAGAATGTGTCTGACTCTATCCCAGGCTCGCGATGTCAAATGCGACCCTCCCGGCCCGCAACGGTGTGCGATCATTGTCTGGGTTCGAATCTCTTCAAATGGGTTGGACCTTGGAACGAATACTGGCCGTGGCCTCGAAGTCGTCGGCGGTACTTGCGATAGCATCAAAGCAGATGGCAAGTTGGTACCAGGTGGAGGCTGGAGTGCGGACATCACCACGACTTACGGCCCGCACTTGTATTTCGGTGCGTATAATTTGGGTATTAGGACCATTGCTGGAGTCACGTACCAGTACAATGGGAAGAGTTATGAGCAGAAGCACTGCAAAACGTTTCAGGAGAATGATGGCTGGCGTATTGTGGATGTTCCTGGACTGTTTGGCACTAGCGGTGTAGATGCGATACAGTGCGACTTTGACTGTTAAGTGTCTCGCGATGGCAGGTGGCCATGACCTTCTGTCTCGGAATGTTCGGGCGGAACTATCACACCAGACCAGGCGAATCTGCGGAGCGGTTGAGTTGTTTTCGGATACATACATAGCTTGACGACGTATATACATATCACTTTACCTCACAAACTGCCTTTCCTTTGGTATGAGCGACGCAAGTCAGCTTCAAAAATCTATAAAGCAAACGGTAGGGCTTGCGCTGCCACTCTGTGGGTACATGAGGGCGCAGAGGATATCAGTGTGGCGACGTATGTAAGAGGCGCACAGATACGAAGTTCTATGTTCACTACCTGTGGTAGTATCATGAAATCAATATCAGTGCGCTTAGAAATAGCATGAATGTGGATTCTTGATTCTAACGGTGTGCGCAGCTAATTCACAGGGAACTTCACCCGCCCCGTTTCTGTCCTGCAGAAGTACAGTGTTGGTGGGAGATGGCAGAAATTTGCGGTTCGAGAGCACCTAGGAAGCCTCTTCGAGTTATTCGAACTTTAAATTCTTACCTCCTCGACAGCATTTTATCTGAATAAAAGAATTTCCGAACAGCCCACACGCTCATCACTCCATCTTTGAAGAACGTGAGCCTGCACTCCGATGTTTTTTCTCTTGAGGAAGACGGAATATTTGCGCCCTATGGCTGTGAATAGTAGCTCGAAGAGTGCCGCCAGTCGCCATATAAGTTGCATCCTCCATCCTCCGTACCAAATAACTTCCCAAAAAGCTTAAAAAATGGTCCATGTTCCTTCCAAATAGAACCTCTCCGATCTCATGTGCTCCTTGTCGCATCTATATCCTCCCCTATCTTTCAAATTGCTGCCAAATGCATGAAATTCACCTTCTCATTTTGTATAGCTTCCTCTAAATCAAGACCTGCGCGCATAATTTGCAAAGTTGTACTCGGTGACAGGATGTCTTGTTGTCTTTCTGTTCCAGCTTTCCAAAGCTGGGTGATCAATATATCATGTAATATTTGCCCTGTCTCCGCCCTTCCCTTGTTCTTATGAGCGTTTGCATGTGCATATAAATTATACCTTCGCATTTTGCAAACCTGCAGCTTCTTCTACACTACGATATGAGTGCAAGTCCTCCAAAACAAAACAGGTGAAGCAGCTGCTCATGTTCTTCTTCCCTTGTCCCAAGTCTCTACACAAAAAACCACATGCCCATCGCCGCGGCTGATGCCGCGTATTTGAACTCAAAAAAAGATCGCCAATGTCAATGGGTTCCTGCTACTTCAACGCTCCAAGAATAAAAGAGCATGCGAAGAGATAAATGTGAAGAGTGTAGCGACGAGAGTTACGAGCATGTCCAGAACCGACTTGTGTGAATCATCAGCACTCACTGAGCATGGGATTTAAACTGGTCCACGTGGCCGACAATGAATCGGACGCCAGACATCCGTCTACGCCAACGGGTATATAAACTCTCATCTTCGTCACTGCTCTCTTCTTACCAAACAGTTGATCTGTTTTGTTCGCCAAAAACGAAGAGGAACCTATCACATGCTTCTTTCCCCATCTCCTTCTAAGACGTACGGAAACACAACCGATGTCTTTTCCACACACTGGTATCAGAATCTGCCATATATAGAAGCCAAGGAATGATACACCCATAGCTTTTGCATCCAGCGCGAGCTCGCAAGGCACCCAGCGCATATTTACATCCGAACTTCAAACGTCTACCGAAAGTTCTGATAAAATCTTGGGCTCTTCCAATTCGCTATGAATCCAAAAGTCGCGCTCCGACCGTTCGATGCTTTTGGTTATCATTGCTTTTCTCAGAAAAGCATCCGGCCATCAACCGATGCCGGAACTTCGGCTATGTGCTTCCGTGCTGTACTAGTTCCAGAACTATACTTTTTCTCTCTCCCCATTCAATGTCCACGGAGCAAAATCGAACAAAGTCGCTACTATCAGATGGAATGACGGACGGCGGCTGGTCCGTGAAGAATGGAAATGTATGGAGAGGACTTAGGTGTGCTTTTGGACCCAGTGCGATAAAAACACCTCGCCGGGCTGGCTTTAAGAACTTGCACAGAATGACGCCGTATACCATTGTTATATGAAATATGGATTCGTACCAGAAGCCCTGTACTAGTTGGCGTATTTTTAACGAGAAGTATTGTGAATTGCAAACACCAACGATGAATGGTGGAGCAGTTTACAGAAAATCACGGGAGATAAGACTTCTAAGTAAAAGATTTTATTCATTCCTGACCACGTAGTCATAAGTCGTGGCACATAATACTTACAGTATGTGAGCTACCAGCACCTACTCCTTCAACGCCTGCCCCTGGCTCTTCTTCCCAGCCTCATCCGCCGGCTCCAAACCCGCCTTTGACGGCCCGCACAGCTGCACACCGTCTTTGCTGAACCGACTTCCATGTACGGGACAGTCCCAGCTCTTCTCTGCCGTATTCCAACACACCAAGCCCTTCAAATGCGGGCACAGCGCACTGAATTTGTGAATCTGGCCGCCCTCATCCTTGTACACCGCAAGCGGCTTACTAGTCTTCGTGTTCAGTACGCCGCCTTCACCAGGTACGAGGTCTTCAATGTCCGTGATGTCGGTCTGCAGGAAGCGCTTGTACTGCGAGTTGATCTGCAGGTCGTGGGACATCATGGCTGGGAGGGACTTGGCAATGGACGCAACGCGCTTGGGATCGTAGATGGAAGTCCAAGGATTGGACTCGCCAGTGATCTCGTCGGCGATGAGTTTGCCAGCGATGACGCCATGGGTTAGGCCGTTGCCGGAGTCGCCGGTGACGATGTAGGTGTGCTTCATGCCTTGGTTCAGACCAATGAAGGCTATGAAGTCGACGGGTTCGTTGACTTGCCCGCTCCACTTGTAGTCGATGGCGCCGGCTTGCGGGAAGCGGGCGCGGGTCCACTCCTCGAGCTCTGTAAAGGGAGCGAGGGTATCGGATTGACCGACTTTGTGGTCGCCGCCGCCAACGACGAGGTAGTCATCCTTTTCGTCGCACTCAGTCAGACGGACGTACTTGTATATCTCCGCTGAATCGTAGAAGAGACAGTCTTCGATCGAGCCTTTGGGTACGCGAGCGGCAATGCAGTACGTGCGGTAGTACTCCTCCTGCGCAATGACGGAGAGCTTCTGCAGAGGGATGCAAGTCGCTTCGACAGCATCGGCGCACTTGATGGTGTGGCCGTCCAGCGTCTTGACGTAGACATCTTTGTGGCCCATGCCCAGGATCTCGACACCCTTCTCGGTGACGTCCATGCATCGTGTGTGGGTGTAGCAGGAGAAGTTCGGCTGTTGCTTGAGGAACTCGAGGAGACCGACGAGGTATTTGGTAGGGTGGAACGTCGCCTGGCCCTCGAAAATCACAGCGTCGCTCTGGTCGATGCTGCCCTCCCATCCCTTCAGCTTGAAACCCTCTTCATATTCAGCGTGAAGACCAAGCTCCTTCGCCTTCCTGCCCTCTTCAATCAACGTCTTGATATCGTCTGCATGCTCTTTGCTGCCCTTAGGGTACTGCGAGAAGTCGTAACCAGGGAGCTGACGGTACTCGCACTCAATGTCGTGCTGCTTGGAGAGCTCACCGACGCGATTGAGCGCCCAAATATGAGATTCGGCTGTGAGCTTTGCGGCCTTGTCACCGTGCTTCTTCGCAATCTCTGGGTAGCCATCGTCCAGATCGCTCGCCAAATGGCCGCTCGTACGTCCAGTCTCTCCAGAAAGCACTTCGCGGCCCTCGATCAAGACGACGTTCAACCCACGCGTGACGAGTTCGTAGGCGGTTGAGATGCCTGAGATGCCTGCGCCGACAATGCAGACATCTGTCTCTAGGTCGCGGTCAAGCTTGGAGAATCTGGGGATGTCCTTGTAGGGCAACTTGTGGATCCAGACGGGATCAGTCTCTCCGCTGGTGAACATTGCGTGATGCGGATCTTTCATTGTTACAGAAGCCATGGTGGCTCGTTGTTGCAGATCGGCGAATCTTGTCAAAGGCTGTGACCGAGGCGTAAAGCTTGAGCTAGCCGCTGCTCGGCTTGTAAATGCTGGTGCAACGCGTCGCAGTGAGGTGAAAGTGAGCAGACGAGGGAGCAAGAGCGACATGCTTCAAGAAAAGGAGGGGCTGCCGAACGAGCAACTGCACGTGTATATGTACATGACAATCGAACTGCCAAATGCAGTTATTGTCATTACGACTCGATGTAATGTAGCATCCACGATTGGCTGTAGGAGTGTTGTGGGCGATAATTGAGTGCTCGTGTCACTCCTTTTGCTTGTCTGACACGTTCCCTACGCGATCATGACGTGCATCGCGAAATGAGCTGCTGCTCCGTGGAGGGCATCACGACTTCGAAAGAAGCGGGCAGACTAGAAGTCATGGTTTGAAGATGAAATAAATGGTATCGCGTGTATAATGGCGATGCAAGCAAGTGAAGTCTTGATGAGTCGAAGAATTGTCAACAAGTGGTTGAACGCGCCAACGTCCCGTGATCATGTGACTAGCCCCGCCTTGACTCTTCCCACTGTATCATGGCTTCTTCAATAATCCTTCCGCAACATCTCTCAAGACGAACTTTTTGATCTTCCCACTGCCTGTAAGCGGCACATCAGCGCTGCAGTCTTCACCGAGCCAGAACACATGCATAGGTGCTTTATGTCTCCCCAGCACCTGTCGCACCCAACTCTTGAGTTCTTCAAGATTTGGTTTCTCAGCACCATCTTTGCATAGTAGAAAAGCGGCGGGAACTTCGCCGTAGCGGATATGCGACACGCCTACGACGATAGCACGTGCTACTGACGCGTGTTCGACAAGACGTTCTTCGATCTCGAGGGGGTAGATGTTCTCGCCGCCTATGATTGTTAGTACGTGGGATCGTACAGAAATGGGTTTATCATACCTCGAATAATGATGTCCTTGAAGCGACCCGTGATTGTGCAGTACCCATCAACGTCAAGAACAGCTTCATCACCAGTGTGCAACCACAATTCGCCCCGGTCATCACGCACGAGTAGCTCCGCAGTCTTCTGAGGGTTCTCCCAGTATCCGCGACATAATTGGTAGCCGGAGATGCATAGCTCTCCCCGTACGCCGATAGGCACAATGCGACCTTGGTGATCCGCAATCTTGACGCGCGCGTGAGGCATGACAGTACCAACAGTCGTCAGTCTTGCATGCATAGAGTCAGTAGTATGCGCATTGAACACCGTCGGCGAAGCTTCAGTCAGCCCGTAGCTTGACGTAAACTCTAGCATGCCTAGTTCGTCCACCATGCGCTCCATCAACCAGCGTGGGACTGGGCTGCCTGCGACGATGCCTGTTCGTAGTTCCGATGTCCACCCTTCAGGCTTTTTCACATTGATGACGGACTCCATCATCGCCGGTACGCCGTGCAGTGCTGTACATCGTTCGTCGTTGATCGCATGCATCGTTGCGACAGGGTCGAAGGACTCGGCGGGGAATACGATCTTACCGCCATGGCTCAGTGTAGCGAGCACGCCGAGAGTGAGACCAAAGCAGTGGAAGAGAGGAGGTGGGCAGCAAAGAGTGTCGTCAGGTGTGAGCTGCATGCGGTCGCCAATGAAGCGGGAGTTGTTGACGAGATTGCTGCAACACAGGTCAGTGAATTTTCTATGCGAGCTTGCTGACCAAACTTACTGATGTGTCAGCATGGCAGCTTTTGGGTTGCCAGTGCTCCCACTTGTGAATTGCAGGTTCACGACGTCATGCGGACTTATCATACCATCGAATATATCGAGGATATTCCCCGGTACACCTTGTGCTTCTTGTATGAACTCATCGTATCCGATGAATCCACTTGTACCGCGTATCAAGCATACAGTCTTCAGATCAGGCAAGACAGTGTGCAGGTTCTCGTCGTGTAGCCGGTCGAGAAGCGGTCCATTATCGAAGCGTGCTATTGTAGGTGTGGTAAAGAGTACTCTACATCCTTGGAAATCATTAGCATGTGGCTTTTGCATGTCCAAGAAAACTCACTTGTGTGCTTCAATGCGTACTCCATCTCCGTCGCCGTATATGTGTTGTTGAGCGTCACGCATATCGCTCCCACTCTAGCACAAGCGAAGAAAAGGGCAATATATCTTTCGCAGTTTCCGCTCATTATTCCAACTCGATCTTTTGGTCGAACTCCATACTTCAGCAGTGATCGCGCGAGCAAATTTGATTCGGTCCAAAGTCTTTGGTATGTCCATCGCGCACCAGTCCATGGTATTATGACCGCTTCATTATTTGAGTATAAGTCGACTTGTTGGTGAAGCAGTTGGGATAGAGTCAACTGTGATAGAGGAGGGTCCAAAGGTCCAGAGACAAGTGATAGATTCGGATATGGCGGAAGGATGTATGGGTCGATCTGAAGCAAAGTTTGGTTAAATCGCCGCAGAGCCTCGCACCGCGATCGATCATCGATTTGCGCCATAGTGATAGCTTCTTCTCGCTCTCGAGAGCCAGCGACCCGGATTTTATACTCCCAAACAGGAGACGGACAACTCAAGGTCTGGCTTGAGTGTAAGATAATTTTGGGTGTGAAGTGAAGTGGCAGTTAAGATAGCGGGCAGCAACAATCAACAGGAACAACGAAGCTACACTGTACATCAATATCCAAATATAGTCAAACAACTGACTATTGAATACAGCGGCCTTCGCCATAGGGTTTGGCAAGCACGATGACGGGGCCTCGCTGATGTCTCGGATCTAATATCTTCTACGGAAAATTTGAGCTCCCGCCCACCATCCCAGTCTTTGCGCGAAATTCGACGAGATGAGCTCGTTTTTGTGGATCTTCGCCTCGAGGTCGGTTTCTCGACCGTCGTGTTCCGAGCTCGCAGGACATTGCCGGTAGCCCGTTTCTGCTTATCATTTCGCCATGAGCTTGGGTATGACATATGACATCCTCGGCTTCAAAGCCGGAGTCCAAGCACATCATCTGAAGAAAAGCTACGAGCTGCTCCATGTGGGCATTGCGCCGACGTCGCCATGCTTCAGCGAAGGCTTGATGGTCCCGACAAAGTCCGTAACAAGGATTGTCCAAAGTGGTGCCAAGTTAGGCAGGGATCGTCCCATCGCAGCTGCATGCCGCGCCGCTAGCGTACCGTAACAGCTCTGTGACGAAAACCAGGTATTTCGCTATGCGTCCGTCATCAGCCGATATGCGGGAACTGATGGAAAAGATTTCCGGTGGTATTGTTGTGTGAAGGATTAGGGCCTGTTCGGTTGCTCCGTTTTTGACCTCCGTTTCGGCCTAATTAGGCTCCGTTTTAGAGCTGGTGATAGAAACGGTGTTCTGTTCGGTAATACGGAGGTTTTGAGCGTCGAGACGGAGATGTCATTTTATTAGCGTTGCTACCAAGAATTGCATCCCTGTTTAGTGCTTACTATACCTACAATCTACCCCTTTAGGCCTTATGAGAGCTCCGTCTCCGAGAAGCCATTCGAAATACCATATTGCTCCGTTTTGCCCACGTGATCGCTATGTCTCCGAGGCTTAAGAAGCCAGTTATCGCTGCCCTTAGTGGTATTATAGCTAGAGTTGCAGCAGCGATTGCCTCATCTACTAGCGCCTATACGCCTCTATCAGGTATTCGAACACGTAACGAGGATAGTGATCGTGGAGCTCGCTGGCTTGCTGACTGTTTGAGTGACGACGCTCAACTATTTGCAGAGTCGCGACAATTTTGAGGACGTCACCGAAGTCAGAACGAAGAAAACGAGCCAAAACGGGCGGCAAATAGGGCCTCCGATTCCATCCATATTCGGGCAAGCCCTGGGCTCCATTTGCTAGGCCCCCCTGGCCACCAACCTTTCCCAAAACGTCACCAAAACGGAGGTTGAAAACGGTGTACCGAACAGGCCCTTAGACCGATGTTGGAACTGATGAACAGGTGTTGTGAACGAATAGTGCAATCTATCTAGGTATGTAGTACTGCAGGTGCGTATGTGTATACGCTACAATCGCGCAAGCGCATCTAAACTTGGGCGTACTCTCTTCTCGCCATCCCAAACAAATGGACTCAGGGTGAAGAACTTCTCTCTGTTTACAGTCTGGAGTCCACTGCGTTTGTGTTGAAGGTCGATTAGCTTCTCAACATGGAAGCCGTGTGCAAAGTCATATGCAAACACTGCTTCGCTTGTGATTGAGGGTTCGCCAACAACTCTCCAGGTGCGTGGCTCATCGAGGAAGCAGTAATGAGCTAAACTAGACCACCATGCTGAGACTCGATGGGGTCCTCTAAACTGGACGTCGCCAACAAGAGAGTGCCTGCCACGATCGTATGAGGATGAGCGGTAAAATGCGCCCATGTTTGATTCCTACGATTGGGGTTAGCATACAATGCGCTGGACGCAGAGGTACAAAAGGAACCATACCATTGCCCAATAGACTTCGAAGTACGCAAACAGAACGTCGTCGAATGCCGCGAACATGGTCAACACGTGGGGGTCCTCATGCATCTTTCGGAGATATTCCCGATGCTCCTCCAAGGTCCCGGTTTCATTCCAGCCAGCAGCGACACGCGGGTCATTCTGCCAAGTGTGAAATAGATCGAGATGTGCCGGATTGGTGTAGTCAATAGCGACCATCGTGAAATGTTCCTTGAGGTGTGGTATCCACCTGCTGTAGATGATCGATCCCGGGTCTGGTTTTGGTTCCCGTACAGGATGCATAGTGTGCCGTTGTAGAGCCGGAAACTGGGTATTCGGCGCGATCTGGAACGGAAAAGGAGGGTATTCCGCTGTGATTGGCTTGCCAGCTGCATCGAGACGTGGTGCCCAGACAGGACGAGGTCCGAATGGAGATCCTGCGCCCTGCCAGAAAGCACCTCGTAGAAGCAAGTGGCCGTCATGAGGAGCGGATGCCGCAGAAGCCTTTGGATGAGGGTGGAACAATCCCGTAGCATAAAGCTCGTGCGCCAACAAGTCTGAGTCTCTGCCGGAGAATAGAATGCGCACTTGCTCAAAAAGAGGGTGTAGCGAGATCAACGCATAAGAAATGAGCCACACCTTTGCTACAGATGGGCGTTCCGTAGACCAAGAAATCGTGACATGGGGCGACCTTCTTGCGCGTGCCCACGAGCTATTGTCTCCGGTCCGTGGAACTACATCGTCCGCCAAGTAGGCTGCTTCGGTGAAGGTTAATGCCTCATCGTGCAGAGGCGTAGGAAGAGGGAATCCTTGTCGAGTTGAGAATGCCTCGGATGGCAGAATCTGGCACCTAGCCGGCTGGTTATTGGAAACAGATTTCCTAACCTCATAAGAAGTAAGGTATGGATGTGGCAGCTTTATGACTAAAGCATCTGATTTTGCCTCCTCTTGATATGCCATGCTGAAGTGAACGAGCTTGGAGTGGTGAAGTTCAGAGCTGAGAGCTTACGAGCCGCAGTTTTGTGTATGGACAGATGCAAGAAGCTTCGAATTGTTCAAGTAGACCTCGTACCGTCCGGCAAGTGTCAACCGAGGTTGCAAGGGATCACTAGTTTACGTTGCACGTAACGCTGCATTAGAGAGATTTTGGCACATTCACCGGCTCAAAGTGGCGGTTGCAAGGGTGCAGTTTGGCGAAAGATCCATGCGGAGTGGACCGGCGGCAGATCGCACCGAGTAGATGCTAGTGATGATGATGCAGCCAGCACACACCATTCCACCAGTGCCGGTCAACGAAGCCGAACCGGTCGACATCGGTGACATCTTTGCTGTTTGGCCTCCGTCTGGCACGGCATATTATTGGAGGTCAATGCGCTGGGTGGACTGTCGGTAATCTATGCGCGAGCGTCTGTGGTCGTAGCATTTTTGCGGTGAACTGAATCAATTTTGCAACGTCTCGGACATTCATACTGGTCGCCTCTCGTCTGCCATTTTGATCACGATCAGCCAACACTGCAACCATCATGTCCTCGATGGCACACTCCACCAAGCCGCTAGAGCCCGGCTGTAGTTCTGTCACACCGGCTGCGACCGCACTCTATGACCTCGTGTGCGTTGGATTTGGCCCAGCTCAGCTGGCCACTGCCATCGCCAATCGTGAAACGAAGCCTCCCTCCAGTGTGCTATTCCTCGAACGGAAATCCTCATTCTCGTGGCACTCAGGAACGCACGGCGCAAGAACACGACTGGAGGGCCCGTTCATATACGACCTCGCGACTCTCCGAAACCCCAGGTCAGCTTTCAGCTATGCCAATTACCTCCTTGCCCGAAATCGACTTATCGAGTTCGCCAATTCCGACCGGCTGAACCCATTGAGAATTGAATTCGAGGATTATTTGAAATGGTGCGCTGAGCATTTCAAGGATCAAGTCAGGTATAGCAGCGAAGTCGTCAAGATAGTTCCAATCTTGAGTGGCGACGTTGTGAGTGCATGGCAGGTTGCTGTTCGGGACGAGAAGGGTGCCTTGTCCTTGTTCAGAGCAAAGAACATTCTCGCACCATCTCCAGCAAGCAGCGACAGATCTAAATTGCCACCGCTGGTATCCGTCGACTTCCTGGCAGGAGAGCGGATCATTTCCATGGATGACTACCAGTCCAGACGGAACGAACTGCGAGGGACCACTGAGTCACGACACAATATTGCCGTTTTTGGCGCTGGACGACGAACCGCGGAGATTGTGGACGATTTGTTGTCCTGCCCTCGATTAGGCAATATCACAGTAGTGACTGAGGACGAGTCGCTTGCACCACTTCAGGCACTTGCTGAGCAGGAGCCGCCACGACCACAACTCTGCTCAATCTGGGCAAAGCCTTCCAGCAACCAGAAGGCATCCATCCCCGAGGCGTCTGAACTTGTTCAGTCGATCTACATGCGCGCGTACGAGAAGCAGGTCGCCAGTCGAGGCCAATACACCCTGCGTGTGATCATCGGCAAGGAGGCTGCCGGAACTTGTTCATCTGTAAATTTCATCATTCGCGATACTAGAGATGATGCATCTCTCAGCACAGGTCTGCTCCAGAACCTCGATAAGCTTGCGCTAGGCTGCTGGCCCAAGGGCGACAGCTTAGAAGAGGTGCAATTCAAGCGTGGTGCTGTGGACCCAGGCTGTCGTGTCTTTTTAATGTCGGCAAACACCGAAGGTGGACGCTCTTTGGCTAAGGACGTCGCGGTGATGGCGGGCCACGTTGTGAAGTTGATGTCACAGAAGGTTGAGACGAGACGAAATGATGTCATAGCCCAAGCGCGTATGTAGCTGAGCACATGTGCAGTCTCAAGCCCAGAGCACACTTCTGAAGCAACAGTCTAGATAGTCCCCAATAATTCCATGTCATATTTCCTCTCATCTTTGACCCATCCATAACTTCCAATTATTGTTGATCCGTGATTTGGTTTATGCAAGTCACAACTAATTTTGGTTTGCTGGGCAACATACCGGTTGGTGCTAGCGTAGTGAAAAATCTGATAAGATGCAAGTGAGGCGTCCGTGCATCGGCGAGCCATCCACATCATACCACCAAGCATCCACTTCGGCAGACACTATACCCTTTGACGCATCATGCCAGCAACTCGCATGCGTCTACTATGTCGATCCTGGCCTCGCGCCTTGGGAGCACTGCTCCCTGTCCACGGGTCGGCTTCCACGTCAGTCTCGTCGAAGGGCGTCCTCAACTTCGTACATCCAACACGTTGTATATCTGCATTTCTGAGCTTCCTGAAGCTATCCGTCCGTCCTATACCAAACGCTACACGATCAATGTGTTACTGAGCTTCTTCAGTCCTATCTGTCTATTTGTACTCTGACTTCAACCAACCCCTCCACTTTCAGCTTTCCTTCGCTCTTGTATGCTCAATGCCCATCAAGTGGCCGTCCAAGGCCTCAATCAAGCCATTCTTTGGCTTTCTACACCTCCTTTTCTATGCAGATCCGACATGGCTTGACAAGCTGCTCATTGGCGTTGGCGCCATAGCAGCTACTGCCGCTGGGGTGCCATTCCCGCTTATCGGTATCGTTTTCGGCGAGTTGGTCGATGAGATCAATACTGCGACATGCAACAACCGTTCAGGTAGTTCTAGTACTGGAGAAGAGGCTTCCATCACTCCTAAGCTACTTCTACTCGTGTACATCGCCATTGCTGCCTTCTGCTGCATATACATCCACTTGGTCTGCTGGAGCTTGTCTTCACAAAGGCTGGCCCAGCGAGTTCGGCACCGGTACCTGAAGAATTTACTCCGTCAAGACGTAGCTTTCTTTGACAGCCTCCAGGCTGGCGAGGTATCGTCGCGACTCAACGGCGATATACAAGCGATAGAGAGCGGCACGAACGAAAAGGTCGGCGTCACGCTGACTTGTATCTCATTCTGCGTCACGGCCTATATCATCGGATTTATCAAAAATGCGGAACTTGCTGGTATGCTGGTCTGCCTCATCCCCGCCTTCCTGCTCATGGCAACAGTCGGAGGCCACTTTGTTTCCAAATACACCTCAAACCTATCAACTTGCTTCGGATCAGCTAGCGCCATTGCTTCCGAAGCGCTCTCGAATGTTGGTCTCGTGCATGCTTTGGGAGCCAATGCACGCCTAGAAGAGCAGTATAGGGGCCATTTGGAGGGAGCTCGAACTCAGGGTATCAAGAAAGCCATAGCCGCTGCTATACAGGCTGGAATGCTCATCTTCATCGCATTTTCGGCAACTGCCTTGGGTTACTGGCAAGGTAGTCGCAAAGTCGCCAACGCCGTTGAGGGAAAAGGCAATGCGACAATCGGCCAAATCTACACAGTCACGTTCATCTTGTTAGACGGTAAGTTCAGCACTAGTTTGTCCGAGTCTGATGTCTCTTACAATCTCATACATGATTTATTTGTGGTTGCAAATCTACAAACCTTCACACTGACATCCAATAGGTGCTATCGTATTGAGTCAAGTCGCACCCATGCTGCCGTTATTCGGTGGTGCGTTGGCTGCTTTCGAGCGGCTGCGTAAAGACATCGAAACACAGCCCACTATCGAGAGCGGTTCGGCAACTCAGCAGCAATTGCTAGAAGTGGAAGGCAGTGTTGAGCTCCACGATGTCGCCTTCACATATCCATCAAGGCCTGATCATCCTGTACTAAACAATATATCGCTAACCTGCGAGGCTGGACGTCTAACTGCAATCGTTGGCTTGTCTGGAAGTGGCAAATCTACCATCGCTAGTTTGATCACCCGGTTGTATGATCCAACAAAAGGCGAGATCCTGCTTGATGGTAAGAATGTGAAGGATGTGAATGTCACTTCTCTACGAGGTCATATCAGCCTAGTTCAGCAAGAGCCATCACTCCTGGACCGCTCAATTCTGGAGAACATTGCTCTTGGTCTTGTTAATTCGCCAGCTCACGCACATTTAAGCAGTGTGATGCTAAGTAACACTTTGGCGGACCTTACCTCGGCAATCAGAGGCGGCAAGACATTCGGGTAAGTACTTTTCTACTTGAGCGACCTTGTACTGACAAATGTTTAGTAAGTCAAGACTCCAAGCGACCGGTGGCGACCACATTCCCTACATCGATAATCCCATTTTGATCCGTTAAAGATGTGCATATCCCGCTAACTTCTATCCAGCCGAGACCCTGGAAACAGCAACTTCTGAAACGGCAGAGATCCTACGCTTAGTGCAGGATGCGGCCGAGCTAGCTGATGTTGCTTCTTTCATTGATCGATTGGAGTACGGATATGCTACCTTAGTAGGGTCAAGTGGGGGCTTGGTCAGTGGCGGTCAGAAACAACGTATCGCGCTCGCACGGGCACTTGTGCGAGACCCTCGCATCTTAATATTGGACGAGGCTACTGCAGCCCTGGATTCAGCTAGCGAACAGCGCATCCAAGCCGCGATAGATCGAGCGTCAGAAGGTCGAACAGTGATCTCAATTGCACACCGATTGTCGACTATCCGGAACGCTTCCAAGATAGTGGTCATGAGGAAGGGCGACATCATCGAGCAAGGTACACATGACGAGCTCATCACCCTAGACGGGTCCTATGCAGATATGATACAGCTCCAGACCGTCAAAGCAACAGACGATGCAGCGTCGAATACATCCAGGACGAGTGTCGACACGAACAGCATCAGCGACGAGAAGCACCAAATGGGCTCAGATGAGATGGATGCCACCAGAACCAAGGCGATCGAGCCATCTTCTTCACATTCAGGGGGCGCCATTGTGTCCGGGTCAGTGTTCAAGACCATGGCTCCATTGGTCCGACCCTACGCATTGCTCCTCGCTTTAGCCTTCTTTGCTGCTCTAGTCGTTGGTGTACAATACTCTGCGTCCGGTACTCTCTTCGGAAATATCATGGGCACTATGTCTCCCTGCAATTCGCCTGAGTATATTCGGTCCCGAGGAGAACTACTTGCAGGTCTGTTTTTCATGCTTGCATGTATCGAGTTCTTTGGGAACTCTGGCAGCTGGGCCTTCTTCGGACTGATCTCGGAGCGTCTCATCTATAAAGTCCGAAACATCTCGCTACACGCGCTGTTGCAGCAGCCATTGCAATGGCATGAGTCCGACGGGAGGAGCCCCTCTATACTGCTGGAGTACATCATAAAAGACGGAAATTCGCTGGCAGGGTTCAGTGGTTCAATAATTGGTATGTACCTCCATTCTTCCCCTTGTCATTATGTTTTCACGATATGCATGTCTCGATGTTGGAGATGAAGCTGATGCAAGTTATTATAGGCACTCTATTCTCGGTCATTGTCAACTTGGTGTCCGCTATTGTGCTATCACACATTGTTGCATGGAGGATAGCAGTTGTGTGCCTCGTGATCGTACCGTTGCTACTGGGAGCCGGGTACATGCAGCTACGAGCCATAGGACAATTTACGGCCAAGCACGCCGGTGCCTTCTCGTCTTCAATCGGTGTCACAATAGAGGCAGTAAACAATATCCGGACCGTCCACGCCTTATCCATCGAAGACGAGATCCTCCAAACTTACCGTCGCTCGCTCGCAGCTCCCCACAAGGAGATGGTCAAGCAAAGCTTCAAGACGAACGTTTGGCTAGCAATTGCCAACTCGTGTGGTACCTTCTTCTACGCTTTTGCTTACTGGTGGGGCTCAAAGAATATCATTGAGGGAAGGTACAGCCAAACGTCATTCTTTATCATTCTGATAGCGCTTTTGGTATCAGCACAGCTATGGGGCCAGTTCTTCACTCTAGCACCGGAAATTTCAAAGGCCAAGGGTGCCATATCACGTATCTGCGGCCTAATCGACTTAGGAAGACGATCCGATGAAGCATCAGGTGTATCTTCACCGCACTACGAAGATGGCGAGAAGCAAGTCGACCTTGAAGCCTCTGCCAACACAGCCTTGCATCAATCTGCACAAGGTGGTGCCAGAGTCGCGTTTCGAGACGTCGAATTTTCATATCCAGCACGACCTGGAATCCCCGTACTTTCGTCTCTGTCGCTCTCAATTCAACCGGGCCAGTTCTGTGCATTGGTTGGCCCGTCTGGTGCAGGGAAAAGTACAGTGTTGGCCTTGTTAGAGAGGTTCTATACGCCAACTTCTGGTAGCATCTCCATCAACGGGTTTGACATTGGACGCCATACAGACGTCTCTTTCAGGGACGACATTGCGTATGTACCACAGGACAATGTGTTGTTTCAAGGTACAATCAAGTTCAACCTCTCGCTCGGCGCTCGGCCAGGCCACATTCCTTCAGACGAAGAAATCCAAGAAGCCTGCAAGTTGGCAAACATACACGAAGCTATCATGGACTTGCCGGATGGATACGACACACAGTGCGGTGCCAATGGCTCTCAGCTATCTGGCGGACAAAGACAACGCTTGTCTATTGCTCGAGCACTTGTACGCAAGCCAAAATTACTGCTGCTAGACGAGAGCACTAGTGCTCTGGACGCCGAGAGTGAGAAAGCCCTAGAACTAGGCTTGGAGCGGGCAGTGAAAGATCATGGTGTCACTGTCATTGCTATTGCCCATCGCCTCAGAACGATTGCGCGCGCTGACATGATTTTCCTGATTGAGGGAGGCCGAGTGGTTGACCAAGGAAGACATGAAGAACTTGTTCAGCGCAGCGAAAGCTACCGTGTTAACGCCCTGCACCAGATGCTAGGCTGAGATCGAGCGAAGGGTTTCAATTCAAAGTGATAGCAACTACACTAATTCTATGGCTTTCGGCAATCTCTTTTCGCTCCCCTTCGGCAGCCATACAAAAAGTGACAACCCATCCTGACCATCATTTGCGCTCTCCCCTTTGTTCAGTGTCTCTCCTGATTTCGGCTGTTTCACGCGCTGGCAACCCGATTTCTCGTACAACCTTGTCCCTTCTTCGGAGCTCTCAATGTAGATTGGAAGCTCTACCTGCTGTGCAACGTCGATGCCAAACCCCATCAGTAATTTGCCGATGCCTTTACGCTGGTAGTCGGGATGGACAGCCATAACGTGACAGTAGATGTACTTTTGATCAAGCCACAACTTCTCCCTTGCGTCCCAGAGCGGAGAAATAAGTGCCTCGACGCGCTCGCGCTCTTCACCGCTCAACCATGAAACTGCTCCTCTCCTCCACTTACTCGCTGTGAGGTAGATATCCCACAGAGCCATACCAACTATTTCTCCGGTCTCGCTGTCGACGCATTTCAGCGTGTACTGTGTAGAGTCTGTCGGCCAGTACTGCGTCGTGTGACCAGTGTGCGCTTTTCTTCAACTCTATCAGCTTGACATTGCAATCAACCAATTTTTTTGTGAGACTACCTGAATTCGGACTCCGGATTCGTCATGTCAGACGCCGTAGCGGATGGGAACAATGCTTTTGTGACTGCATTGTCTTTGAACGCTGCGAAGTACACATCGTACACTGCACTGATGTCCGGTACCAGGGCCGGGAGCACTACAAAGCCCATGTTGGTCGGACTTTGGATTTTACCGAAGCAATGGGGGAGCTGCTGGTGTGACAGGCTGAGTATGATGGTGGGTGCACAGGAATCTTCGAGCTCTGCGTGGCTTTGCACATGAAGACTCTAACTTGTCATGTTACACTGCAGAGATGTCACAGTGGGTCAAGAACGAACCGCAATAGAGCCCGAGTTCAGCCGCGTCAGTCACCATCTCAGAGAGTGTGCCGTAAAATTGCGCACTAACTCTACACGAAGCTTGGTATTCCTCTGCCGTCCGACAACCCTTTACGCCCCACACACGGCCATGTCGGGGTTTCAACAAAAGCCTCGGCGGCATGTTGCGTCACGGACATCACCAAAGGCGCCGTCTAGTGCCGGCCGACGCCTTAGCCGTGGGACTGTGCTGGGCCTCCTGTTCACGTGGGGGGGGGGAAGAATTGAGTTATCAGATCCGCTCTAAGCGAGAATTCCCGCTGGACCTTGGAAGTGTCTGACGCTTGGTCATTCCTTTGGGCGGCAGCCCGCACCCTGTCCATGCCTCATTTTCTGTTTACTATGGGCTACGATCGACGAAGAACCCTCGATTTAGCGGCAATGTCAGAGTATTCTACCACATGCTCGGCAGATGACTTGTGTGCAGTCGACGTTAATGCCATTGCATCGGGCCTTTCGCCCCCTAAGGCAACTCTGGATTCCGATACGCACCGCTGGGTAGAGTTATCCAGGGTTTGTGCACATTTCCGGCTCTCCGAGAATCGGCCGTGATTTGATCAGATAAGTATCAAACACGCGATCTGCAGCCCACCGATGTCATACTGCATCCGCCTTACCACAATGAGGAAGCCACTCCGCCCGCCGACCACGCGCTTCTTTGGCAGATAATCCTTCCCTTTTATCAGATGGATCCACGCTTTTGAATACAACTAAACCGATCTAATGCGTTACACTACTCGGTCGCTCAACCCTTTACGTGATGCGATGAACAATAAATGAACAGACATGTCACTCGAACCCTGCATTCAAGGCGTTGGCGCAACGAAGTGGGCGACTAGCATCAGTATCGAAGGGCTTTGCTGAAATGTATTGGTGGGAGAGTTGTCGGAACCATATCCTGGCTAGATGTGTGGAAAGAAACTGCTTCCATGCGAGATGGATGGCTTGTGGAGACCATGAAGAACAAGCGCACTCGTGATGCTTGGCTCACACTATGAGAAGGCCATGAAGGAAGACTAGTTCTGAACAAGACCATTCTCCCACACTTCTACACTCTTTCATCTCTCCCTGGGATTGGCGTAAATACCTAGGTACATTGCCTAGTACATGTGACAACATGCATCTTCCGAGTGGCGATAAGACCCTACACCTGGGTGGCGTTTCTGGCATGTCCGATATGGGCATACACAGCAACAGTGTACCCAAGCCGCAGCAAAACGGCTCACATACCAATGGCTCCAACGGCACGAACGGTCACAGCTCACGCGTTGATGAACTGCAAATACCGCGCCCTAGAGGAGAGCGGCTGTCCGAAACACTGGACACCATCCTCACGGCTTGGACCATCTTGATCCATCGTTACCAGCATGATGCATTCCAACAATTCACGTGGGGAATCAAAGCTGGTGAAAAAGACGAAAATACCCAATGCATACAAACAGCAGACTTCGAGCTGCCAAATCAAAAGACAGCAGACAGCTTGAAAGCAAGACTTGCTACTACGCGAACAGCTGATCTTGCCCTTTCTCAAGCTTCAACATTCTTTTTGAACGATGGCACCAGCGCCGAAGTACGTATACATATGATGTTCAAATCAGAATCGCACTAATGTCGAGCAGTGGACTTTCGAAGTATCGCTCGATATCTCCGAGGGTTCGATACACGCAGCCGCTAAATGGCTACCACCAACCATGTCACAGTACCAAGCTGTGTCTCAGCTCCAATCATTTGCCCATATTCTTGAGACGCTTTTGAATGAGCCAAGTCACGATATCTCGGATCTGGTTTCCGTATCTCAAAAGGAGCTCGAAGAAATATGGAAGTGGAACTTTCCAGAACCCGAGGAGAGGCGGGTATGCCATCACGACATGGTCTCCGAGAAAGCCGCACAGTTACCGAACAAAATCGCGATTGATGCCTGGGATGGCACCTTGACCTATAAACAGCTCGAGGACTATTCAACAAGCTTGGCGCAAAATCTTCGACTGATAGACGACTCTGCAGACCAGGTCATCCCTGTGCTCTTCGAGAAGTCGCGATGGACGGCTGTAGCTGTACTTGCAGTCTTGAAAGCAGGTGCATGCTTTGCTCTGCTCGATCCTGCGCAGCCAGAGGGACGCTTAGGATCGATCACTCAGCAGTTCAACCCATCGCTCCTCATCTGCGCAAAGTCGCAAGCCTCACTCGCTGCACGGATTTCTCATTCATCTACCATCATACCGATTTCAGAATCCAAATTCGACAAGATGTATTCTCCCACTGCAGAGCAACAGCCAAAAACTAGTCTACCAAAAGTGTCTCCCTCTGCAAATATGTACATCCAGTTTACAAGCGGCAGCACTGGTTTACCAAAGGGTTGCCTCATCTCTCATAGTCAGTACACCACTGGTGCCATACCTCGAGGGTGGAACGTCGGCTACCGAGAGCACTCCCGGGTCTTGGACTTTGCTAGCTATGCTTTCGACGTATGCATTGACACGATGCTTTGCACGCTAGCGAGCGGCGCGACACTATGCACGCCCTCTGAGGAGCGTCGTATGAACGATCTCAGCGGTGTGATGCGTGATCTACGAGTTACATTAGCTGGTATGACCCCATCCGTGGCCCGAACACTAGATGAGGACGTCTTGGACCACCTCGAGTCTATTGCATTGGGTGGTGAAGGTCTCACCCTTAATGATGCAATCTCCTTTGGTCGCCACACACGCGTCGTGAATGCCTACGGACCGTCAGAGTGTACAGTTGGGGCCACTGTTAATCCCGATGTCAACGCCAAATCTTATATCACCATGGGAAGAGGCACGGGATGTGCATTGTGGCTGACAGAGCCGAACAACCACAACAAGCTTGTACCCGTTGGTGCAGTCGGTGAACTACTCATTGAAGGACCGATCGTCGGCAATGGATACTTGGGCAACCCAGAAAAGACAAAGGAGGTCTTCATTGAAGATCCAGACTTCCTCATTCAGGGCAGCAGAAGCTTTCCAGGGCGACATGGACGCCTTTATAGAACTGGTGATCTTTGTCGTTTTGATCCTGATGGCGATGGCGAAGTCATCTTTGTTGGTCGAGGTGATCAGCAGGTCAAGCTTCGCGGCCAACGCCTGGAACTGGCAGAGATTGAGCACAACATGCAAAAGCACTTTTCATCAGAGACTCAGCTTGCAGTAGAGGTGATCAAGCCAGGTGGTATCGGTGAAGCAACTCTCGTCGCTTTCCTGGTCGAGGATAGGAAGAATGGTATGCGACATCTGGAAGGCTCTATCTTCGGCGGCTTTTCAGACAAGTTCCATACTAAGCTGCAGAAGATGACGCAGCAGCTCTTCAAGGACTTACCTGCATACATGGTGCCAATCGCCTACATTCCACTCTGGAAAATGCCACTTCTCATATCATACAAGACAGACAGAAAGCGACTTCGAGAAATCGGTACCTCTATCACGCGCAAAGATCTCAGGCGATTCATTTCCACAGTAGCGGGGAAGAAGGAGCCCGCCACTGAAACAGAAATCAAGCTCGCAGCACTGTGGGCGAAGCTTCTCGGAGGAGATGCCGACTTTAGCGCAAACGACAACTTCTTCAGTATGGGCGGTGACTCTTTGCGCGCCATGCGTCTTGTCGCCAATGCCCGGAAAGAGGGCATGCTGCTGTCCGTGCCAGACATCATGCTCAGTCCAACATTGTCGGCCATGGCAGCCAAAGCGACGGTATTTTCAGGAGAAGAGACGAACGAAGTACCGCCATTCTCCCTCATCGGGGAAGGTTGGGACGCTGAGCAGGCTCGAGCAGAAAGCGCGCAGCTTTGTAACGTGGATACCTCGTTGATTGAAGACGTGTACCCTTTGACACCGCTCCAAGAAGGTCTCATGGCGCTGTCTTTTAAGCACGCCGATGCCTACATCGCTCAGCGAGTGCTGACGCTTCCGCTTGAAGAAGCACGGCAGATGAAGAAAGCTTTCGATACAGCTGTTAATGGTTCGGACTGTTGGCGAACGCGCATCATCAACGTCCCTGGCCGTGGTCTCCTCCAAGTTGTTCTCAAAGAGTGGAACGCGTATCGCGAACATAGCTCAGATCTAGCTACTTATCTCAAGAATGAACGACTAGAGGCTATGGATCTGGGTAAGGCACTGTTCCGATATGGGCTGATTGAAGAAGACGGAGCCGGTACTGCACATGTCGTCATTACATCACATCATGCAATCTACGATGGATGGTCAATGCCGCTGGTACTTGAGAGGGTTGAGCGTGCATTGAAAGGCCTCGATACGGTCCGCCCTGCGTCATTCAAGCACTTTATCAAGTACATCCATCAGAACGATCCCAGCATAGCAAGAGACTGGTGGAAGCAGCACATGAATGGTGTAAGCCCACATCAATTCCCGCCGCTCCCGCACGAAGGATACATTACACAAGCCAACGCGGTTTTCGACATAGACATCGCTACTCCAGCCTCAGCACATTCGAGACACACACTTGCCACAATCATTCGGGGCGCATGGGGGCTTGTTTCCTCAATCTACATGGGTCACTCAGATATTGTCTTCGGAGAGACACTCACAGGACGATCCGCACCAATTCATGGTGTTGAGCAGATTGAAGGACCAATGATCACGACTATTCCAGTGCGCGTCTCCGTTGGTCTTGATCAGTCTGTCAATGACTACCTTTCAAAGATCCATGCGCTCACCGTGCAACAAATCCCGCATGAGCATCTTGGGCTCCAGAACATTCGCCGCGTAAGCAAGGATGCTCGCGCAGCATGTGATCTCCGCACTGGTCTGGTCCTTCAGCCCAAGGTCGTAGATGACTGGAGTAGCAATGCCTACCAAAACTCGCTCCTGGCGAGGTTGATGCCCGCGAACGAAGCCGAAGCGGCGCGAGAAGCGCTCAAGTTCAACACCTACGGCATCATGCTTGCCTGTACCTTGGATAAGGATGGTTTCAATGCCATGGCAAGTTTTGACACGAATTGCATTAGCTTTCCAGTTATGCAGAGAGCGATAGCCTTGTTTGGTCGTATCGTCACAGCTTTCTTGAGCAATCCAGATGCCAAGCTCGGTGAGCTGGCGGTTCTCACTCCTAAAGATTACGAAGATGCTAGACGGATAACACATCCGGACATCATGACCGACAGTGGCGTGATGATGGCACCAGTTGAGAGTGCACCAGTGGAAGCACCCGCGCCGTCCACAACACTCTCTGCCAACGAAGAGAAGTTGACGTCGCTACTTGCCCGGATCTTAGGCATACCTGAGACTGAAATTAGTCCCAGTGATGGCTTTTTTGAGCTTGGCGGAGACTCAATCGGGGCTATGAGACTCGTGTCAGATGCACGAGCTCAAGGCTTCAGCATCTCGGTCGCACAAGTCTTCCAGAGCAAATCACTAGCCGACCTGGCCAAGTTCTTTGGCAACGACAAGGAAGAAAAGCTGATTGACATGCTTAGCCGCATCTTGGGCCTGCAAAAGGCCGAGATCAAGACCGATGACAGCTTTTTCGAATTAGGCGGCGACTCTATTAGTGCGATGAGACTAGTTTCAGATGCTCGGTCACAAGGCCTGGAGATTAACGTTGCGCAGGTGTTCCAAAGCAAGTCGCTGGCTGAGCTTGCTGCATCTGCGCAACAAGCGGAATCTTCACAATCTCAGGTGCTCGACACACCATACCTCGCTCTCGGTGAAGAAGCGTCGTTGTACAGTGCTGATCGCATCTGCTCGTACCTCGAGAATCCAGAGTGGGACATCGTGAACATTTACCCACTCCGACCGCTTCAACAGCTTGCGGTAGAGGGCACTGTGGCTCTTCCGCGCTACTCACTGCGGTACGAACTGATCAAGTTCACCACACCCATCGACGAGCAGAGGCTTCACAACGCTTGCCAGGAGCTTGTGGCCCGTAACGAAGTCTTGCGCACCGTCTTTGTGTTGGACGAAAGCAAGAATCTTGGTGTCGTACTTTCGTCTCTCCAGGTACCGTACAGTCAGGTCACAGTGCCCGCTGGCATGGACATCAACTGTTTTGCGCAAGGCTACGTGCACAGCGAGATCTTAGCGCCCAAGCCCTACGGAAGTTCCTTCGTCGGATTTACTTTGTTCGTGTCGCCCAGTACTGGTGCTTCGACGCTTGCATTCCGTATCTCGCACGCACAGTATGACGAGATGTGCTTGCCGATGCTCTTTGATCAGCTTTCAGCAATTTACTGCGGCGGCGGAGTGCCAGTCATGGACCCTTACACCAGGCACGTGAACCATGTCGTGCTGAACAACATTCCCGTCAGCATTCCATACTGGAAAAAGCTGCTCGACGGCTCCAAGATGTCGGTCATGAAGCCCGATATTCCGCTCGTGCAGCGCAAGATGACGGATGCCTACATGGAGTTCGACATCTCCTCGCGCCCGACAGGTATCACTATCGGCTCCCTGCCCACTGCCGCATGGGCGGTTGTTCTTGCGCGCCGTCTCGCCACAAAAGACGTCGTCTTCGGCGAAGTCGTCAACGGGCGAAACCTCGGTCTTGCCAACGCGGACCGCATCTACGGCCCAACATGGCAATACGTCCCCTTCCGCGTTCCCTTCAAGTCCACGTGGACATACCTCGACCTCCTCAAGTTCGTGCAGCTTCAGCACGTGGAGTCTTCCTCATACGAAGGCATGGGCTTTGCCGAGATTGTGGAGAATTGTACGAACTGGGACCCCGAGGAGACCACATGGTTCGACACCGTCGTGCATCAAGCCCCAGAATGGGTCGAGGAACTCACATTCGGCACCGATGTAGATGGCAACAAGGTCGAGGCGAAGTTCGAGACGATGTACCCTCATCCAGAGCCGCTCAGGGAGTGGAAGTGCCAGGCTTTCGTTCGGGACGGAGGCAAGAAGCTGGGTATTGAGATTGTAACATTCGAAGAATGGATCGGAGTTGGGAAGGAAGTATTGAAGGAGGTTGGAGAAGCACTGAGCATGTTGACGAATGGCAATACCGACAACAAGATTTTCGAAGAGGAAGTGGGCGAGGCGCCAACACAGACCTTGGAGGATTTTGAGGGTGTGATGTGACGGGTTTCCGTCTGTCTATAGGAGGTAGGTTTGGCGTTTGGTATGTGGTTTAGTCGCGTTTGTGTACATAAAGACTTCGTATTTGTTCCTGTTTTGATGCCTCCGTCATTCTCGCTGATCCACATGCTATCATTTGTGTCGCCCTTCGTCGCTTGTCATTCGTCTAGGGATGAGGGATGATATTAAGCCGGAGTTCTCGGGTTTTCCTATCACGCCCAGTCTTCTAGTTGTACTTCTAATACTGTAAACTGTACGCTGGTTAATGCTGTTGCTAGATGCAGGTGATGCATCATTTTTATTAGCGCGGGTTATAAATTGGCTCATCACGTCGTCCTTGCCGTTGAATGGTATCTGCTTCGTTACGCAAATGGAAATGACATCTAATAGCGTGGTACGAAAGGTAGGTATGACTGAACATATCGTGTGGAGACCCGCATTCCTGCCCAGCTTTCGAGCAAGCTCCTGCGTCTGCGCAAGGATAACTGTGTATATATCATGCTTCTTTCAGCATCAATCACAAACATTCCTACTCAGCATCCTCAGATTCCCATATCCGGACATCTCCATTGACACCATCATCATGAAGATTTACCTTGCCCTCGTCGCATGCATTTCACTCGTCGCAGCAATTGCAGTCCCTCAGAATGATGGCGAAGAACTCGCGGCCAGGAGTTGGAGCTTTCCATCGGAGAACGCAGGTGCGAGTTGCCAACCTGGATACGACTACTGCTACGGACAGATTATTGGAGATTTGAGTATGTGTGCATCGTCGAATCCTCACAACATACTAAAGTGTGTCCAGAGATCGATCCACAAGTTATACTCCATCAGTACTGCGACGCACAATTTGAGTACGACGCGCTCTCCTGCCATGCATGCAAGAAGTGGCCTTGGCCTCTCGATACCTGTGGCAGTGGACCGGGTGCATGGAAATCCGTCTTTACGTGCGTGTCCGGGGATAAGTACACATTCAAAGAGCGGTGTGATACATGTGAGGCAGGGAAATGTACAGGCAGGTAGACTGGCGCGAAGGGCAAAGCATCGCAAAGGACCTCGCAACCAAGGGAGGTGGCGCGAAATGAAGAAAGGGCAATTAAGATTGTTGATGGACGCGCATCCCACAGGGAGACTTGTTTGAAGCAATATATAGTGTTTGTAGTTGACTTCGGTCACTTGTTTCAGCTGTTGCTAGGGATCGTCGATGGCATAGAGAATGCGAGGTGCATCCTAGGGCAGTCGGCGTTGCTCACGTGCCTACGCGCCCACGCGAGCCACTAGCGCGATCCTAATCGAACCCCACCAAGCTGTGCCTCACACTTACAGGTCCTTATCAAAACACTTCAACCTCTGTTTGCCAGTTCATCGTATTCTCAGTGTGATGAGATCGCCCATAATGGCGCACGATAGTGCAGCATTTCGCTTGGAAAGCGCCAAGACAGAGATGGCCGCGCCTCACTCGATGCTTACATACATACCGCCAGGGATACATCGCGTCATTGCGCAATACGTCTATGCGTCAGACCTACCGAACTATCGACTAGCAAGCAGAATGTTAGCAGAAATGGGTGCGCATCGTCTTTTCGGAACCCTCCCATTTCATTGCAGCTCGGCAAGCCTTGCACGCATCGAGGTCTTCAAGAAAGCTGAACACTTGAACAAGTACTGCCACACGTTAGCATGGGACACCAATTTTTGGGAAACCCCGCATGTTTGTGACCTGGATGAATGGACACGCTACTTCACAGCCAGAGCATCCTTCCCAAAAGAATACCAGCCAATGGGAATGAGCGAGAAGTACTCCAAAGACCAATTAGCCGAACTGGCATACAGCCGACACGAGTGGGATCGCTATCTGAAGAACGTTCGTGATGAGAGGATCACCGGGTCTTGCAGCGATGAGCTCATGCCACATGCTTTGAGGGCCTGGTTAAGCTGCGAAAATTGCGCGTCATCAACGAGAAAAATCGCACACTCGTCGAGCCGGCGAGAAGATGTCGGATTTGGTGCGTTCCCCAGGGTCACCAGTGGTTTACTACAGGGGAGAGAGTCTGTACAATGCCTCCTGTGATTCGAGCCCATGGCCTGGTGCGGAAGCATTCCATATCATTCGAGAACTTCGAGCTGTAAAATGGCATTTGACGAAGCTGAGGATAGATGCCATATACTGGACTTCATTGTCTGCTCATGAGGGCCTTGGGGACGCCCCTATACTGCAACACCTGTTGAGCCTTCATCTCAGAGTAACCACACGATTCGAACACCAATGGGCCGATGAACCACGTACGACCGATGATTTGCAGAAAATTCGACGTCGGCTTCAGAAAGCTAGACAGACTGTCCGGAAACACCAGTTTATGGCTTTCCTTGCTCGGCTTACAAAACTTCAATCGCTGAAGCTAGAGTTCGACAAGCCTTTAACCGGCTAACAGTACTTCAAAGAGAAACCTTTCTGTTGCAGTATATACTAATTATCTCGTGTGCATAAGGACTAGTTTTTGCTGCAACACTTTTACTTTGGGCGACATATTCTGCAAGAGCCACACATGGCCAGACTTACGGAAGATCTCCCTCAGAAAATTAGATACGACGCGGGAAGACTTGTGGTCACTCATGCGGAGGCAGCGCTCAAGTTTGAAAGTTCTGAAATTGCACGACATCTGCATAGAAGAACCTGATCGAGGCATGCTCGAGACAGAGCCATCCGAGGTACTTAGGGGCGTCAACGAACATCTCGACTTGGAACGAACAAAGCTGACGGGTTTCCTTTGTTACCTGTGTGGCTCGACGTCTAAATATCGCAATTGGGACTTGGACGACAGGGACCTAGGCCGTAACCTTTCTGATTATCTCGTGCATGGCGGGACAAGTCCATTGCATGAGAGAAAAGACCGTGCTTAATTTCCATCATCACAAACAGGTTCAGCGGGCTACGACATCTCAAAAACGAGCAGTTCAGTTGGGCGAGTCGCAATGCATTGCTAAGTTCAAATTTATGCTACCGCTAAACTGGGACAAATTTGCAACTAGTAGTTGTACTTGTAGCACAGGGTGGTGCCTGCGGTATCGAGGATGTCCCTGATGCGGACAGTGGGACGGAAGTCGTAGACGTTGATGGTGGTGTCAAGAGTCAATGGGTTTCCGGCCTTGTCGTTACCGTTGACAGTGGTTGTGCGGGTGTTGGGGTCCTTGTTCTGCCAGATGCGGAAGTTGCGGTCGATGAAGGCGTGGTGCAGGAAGAAGAAGGCGTCGGCAGGTGATCCCCAGGTGTCCTGCATGACGGCGCCGACACCGTTGTGTCCCCAAGCGTGTACACCGGCCTCGGCGCAGAAAGCCATGGTAGCATAGTCGTTCTGGTTGTTGCAGCCGTCTACCATTTGCTGGTTGCAGTTGGCAGTCTTGGAGTCGTCGTTGTTACGGGCAAGGCAATGCAGGTAGTTCTCCTGGCCGGGACCGACGTTGATGGCTTGGTTGGCAAATTGCTGTGTCGTGTTAGTCGTACATCACAAACTAAAGCTTGGCAGCACTTACACCGTTGGTAATACACCTTCCACCAGCATTGATTCCACCGTACCACTGGTCGGAAAAGATGGATGACTGGGCAAACCTTCCGGCGTACCGAGTCTCGTCGAACCATGGCAGGTTGCGATCGAAGCCACACTCGCTGCGGAGCATGTCCTCAAACGTGAACAGGTAGTACCTGTGCCAGAGAAGGAACTTGTGGCTTCCGTGAACATTGGGTGTCAATGTCTGGTGGAGAGCGGCCAGATCCTCGTATCGGCTCTTGGACTGGGGAAACTGGCCGTTGGCGGGCCTGCTCATCAAACACTTGATCGCGTCGATGTACGCCTGTCGGTCACTGTTGCTGTACGAATCCCACTCCTGCCGGATGCGGGGGTTGGAGCATGTCGCCTGTGTACTGACGGTGTCATCCTGCGACAAGTTCTGGGACTCAGAACCGTCGGCGCCCTCAAATGACTCCGCCTTGGAGTTGCCGAAGGACTGTGTCTGTGGCTTGGGTTGTTGAACCGACTCCTCTTTGGATTCGCCCAACAAGTTGCCGAGAAATTCGTCTGGCTTTGGGAGGTTCTTGAGCTCCTTGATGATGTCGCCTGGCTTTGGGAAGTCACCCTTGAGAATGGAATCGAGAGAAAGAGGAGTAACGAATTTTTCAGTGTTGAAGAGCTCCAAAGGAAGAGCAGGGGCGAGCGGCGTGTTAGGGGTAATTTGGGGTAGGGCAGATACGCCGACTGAAATGGCCAACGTGGCCGAGAAGACTGACGTCCTCATAATTAGGTATTATTAGATGGTATATGCAAGCGACCGTGATAGAAAAAAGCGAATGTGTGGGTGCCGGATGCGCGGAGGGTGAGGAGACAACAACGTGGATGCTGCAGGGCCTTATACATGCAGCGATCACCATGGGAAGCATAAGCCACCATAATTAAGGCCCACCGGCGACACGACGGTCACCTGTCGGTGGACCACCAATACGAGGCGGGCTGACAAGGAACAACGCACGTTCAGCCCTGGTAATTTCTTCGTACCTGCAAGGTTGTATTGGGCGGGGTGGCTGAGAGCTTGTCGATGCTTGATTCCCCGAGAACAAATGAGAAGCGTCTTTCCAAGCCACTTTGGACATGGCGGCTGAATCTGCGGCGGCGAGCTGCCCGGTTCGGTACAAGCTCCACGAGCCGCTGGGAGGGGCTGGCTGTAGCGCCTAGGGCGAACTGGGCGTAAGGATGGCGTTTGTTGTTTTCCGAGCAAACTTCATGCCGAGAGTCCGGATTGACGAGGCTGGGATTGGCTGGAAAGTCGTGTTTTCATCGTGTTCTCTAAATAGATGGCTGGTCCCCAGCTTGCCTAGAGGATAGCGGCTGCGTAGTACCGTGCCATGGACCGCAAGTTTCTTTGAAGAAATAATCGATGGCTGCACGTCAGCGTCATACCACGATCCGGCTGTCATCGCGCTGCATCATGCGAGCCTCCAATGCTACCCACTACGAAAGATACGGGGCTGAGGTTGCAGGATGAGCAGGGTGGGGCAGGATAAGGCGGAAACAAATCTAAGGAGGATCTGCAGGCCCCAAGATTAGTCGGCCCAAAGCGGCCAACGCCATTGCGCACACTTTCGATCTGGTGGAGTTTGTGGCCCCTGGAAGATCATCCTCAGCCTACCATCACAATTATCTCATCGGAGTGTGCGTGTAGATTCTCACCGCCCATGGCATGAACACGCCAGCCTGTGAAAGCTGAAATGTTGCAAAATATGAATTGAGAAGGCACAGTGTAGAGCACGAACCGCGTGTGCTGTTACACGACACCGGCGATAACGGCGCCCATGCCACAGATGAGTTGTTCCTACGCCACAATGCGAGTGGACTATTCTTGGTAGCAACACGCCAACATCAAGAGCGCAGGCATGTTCAAGGCACGTTTGTCACAAAGACGCCCGAATGTATATAGTACGGCACGGCAACTAAGATGAAACATCCTGCTTCTTCGCATATGTATCTTTAGCACTATCTAGAGCAGTCAAGTCCGAACTCCGACATGGAAAACACCCGCTGCGCCATTTAGATACAATGCGCATAAACTTTTACAGCCGAAGAGTCCAGTAAACACACTTTGAACGACCGTCCAATTTGTCCGACAGCCATGATGAGTGCGCCGCCAAGTGATGCATCCTCGGATCGAAGTGCCTTAGCCACGAACAAAGTAAGCACAGGGAACACAGCATCAGCACCGCATGCACTGAGGACCATAGCCGGGAAACCATAAGCCCAGTATGTAGTATCATTCGGAATCGGTATGGCAAACAACAACGATGCTACGCTGACGCAGATCGTGCTGAAGGTGAGAATGTAGTCGCCACGAACGGACGAAAGGATATAGCCAGTGACAAGCGCAACGAGAATACCGGTCACGCCAGTCGGAATGAAGCGGAGCGTTGTCTGGATGACTGACAAGCCTTGGTAGTCCTGGAACCAGTATGTCGCATATACGAGAAAATTATTGAATGACGAAAAGAATAGTGCCATGATCACGTTGGCCCACAGGAAGTTCCGGTTCTTGAAGATGGACATCTTCATCAAAGGGCGCTTCTCCGTCTTGGTTTCGAGGTAATGTTGCCAGAAGCCAAACGCGACGACAATGAGTAGAGAAACAGCAATGAGCGTGGGTACCCATGGGGTACTCCAGCCGACTTCGTCAGCAGAAACGGCCGTAACAAGCGCAATACTCCGCACTTTAGAGAACGGTAATCGCTCAGATGCGGTCGTTGTAACCGCCACCAGCTCGTTGTCCTTTTCTGTGGGATTTCGTGCCGCAGACACTGCCTGTTCGACATCGCGATCATCCTTCTGGTACGCAAGGACTTCGTCCGACCTTTTGGAAACGTCCCCCATCCTTTTCTACCACAAAATAATCCTAATAACTGCGAGGATCTTTACAGCACATTTTGTGGGGTTACGCATCTTTTCAACGTTCCAGGCGCCAAAGACGGCACGCTTGCCGATAACGCCTAGCTTGTTGTGGCTTGCCACGATGGGTAAAGCTTTATCCAAGTCTAGTTCCCGTCGGGGTAAACGACTCCGCAAACTCCTCAATGACTGCTCAGTACCTAGCTGATGTCGTTGTCCCGGAGATAAATCGAGAAGAGTTGGTGGTGGTACTGTAAATCAGGGGAATGTGTCATCGTCCCTGACTCGACCACGACTCCTGCACCTGAAAAAGGCTTCCATACTCCCCCGTGAGTTTATGAAAATTCTTAAACCATTGAATTTATTTTGCATGCCACATACGCAATCATGGCAGCACATCATAACGCCGTGTACTGTTGGCGAACCTGTATAAACCAAATCTTCTTTTCAAGATCTATCGTGGCAGACCTCCACTGAAACACCAACTCCACATACAGCATCCTCAGCCATACTGGTCAGCACATCAACCATCTCACCAGCATTAGCAGGATGGTGAGTCTCACATTGCTATTGCGCGAGCCCTCACTGCAATAATCCAGTGGATCTCCGAACGAGCGACAGCAAAGTACTACGGAAAAAGCTGAGCCCAAGAGTTGCAAAGATTTGTGATTCCAGACAAAACGCGACTCTTCCCGTGGAGCTGAAATTAGGCACATGCGACAAACCAATTGAGGCCAAGAATCCTCTACGTCTCAGGCGCTCGCGCAAGCGATAACGTAACGACTGTGAGAAAAGACGTGCGGAAATGGCGGCGGATGAAGTGAGGAGGGTGAAAATGAGAGCACAAGAGGCGGAAGCAACTAAAAAAAGAAAATTGCTACGTGATGATATTTGAGGGGTGTGTATCAAAAGGCAAGACTGGGCGGTGAAGCGGGCGTTGCTAGATGCAAAGAATTATGGATAGCTTTTTGGGGGTGGTTATTGTACCTTGAATGCAGTATTAGTGATATCTAAGGTCTCTGTTTGCTTGGTCTACATACCCTATTGACTCGCGTGAGATTGTAACGTGTGGAACCAGCCCCATCGCGCACCCATGACTGAATTTTGTCCCATTCACTTAAAGCCCGTAAACTTTAGAACTCCGCGCAAATTTTGAACGTAGATATCACCAGTCCGTGATGGATTGGGGCACTCGGATTCAAATAAAACATCAAAAGTCACGTAAAACATGGACAGCGACAGTGACGGTTCAGTGCTCCGTGTCAATGTTGCAGTCGTCCCTCGAGGCTCGAACCGCTGCAGTATAAAGCACGCTGCTCGCACATCTTCTACACTCCACCAACTCGACCTCTCACAATTCTATCTATACCTCTTCAAATCTTGCAAAGGCAGGCCTTTACTATCGTCAAGATTCCCCACGTCACCACGAAACCTTCACAACAGCGACAGCCTCGAGAACAATCAGAACGATGTGTCGCCCAAAATGGTTTTATTGCAGAACGAAGGACTGTAACAATCAAATCATCAGGGACGGTATCAAGTTCGAGGCCTATTGTTACTCGCTCGAGAATCCCAATCGACTACAAGGCGGTAAACGACCACATGATGTTTGGCTTTGCAGCGATAAAGATTGGCTGTACAGTCCTCTACCTGACCAGCGCGTTCGGTCAACGATACATTGCCACGAACACACCAGAGAGGCAAACGAGAAGAGATCAAAGGAAGAAGAGGAGAAAAATACCAGGCGACAGGAAAAAGAGAAGAAACTCAAGGAAAGAAGAGAAAAGAAGTTGAAGGACGGAAAAGAGGGGAATGCCAGACCACCAGAGCCACCGCGCGTCGACCATCAAACAAAAAGACTGACCGGGGCAAACAAAACGCAGGATAGCGCAGTGAGACGCGGTATATTATATGCGGATATCCCGCTGCCTCCCAGAAAGCGACCTACTACAAAAAGGCCATGTGTTCCTAGGAAGACCACGGATGAGCCAGTTATGCAACGCCGCAAACCTTGACTCGCCGAAGATGAGAAAATCGCAAGTATGCAATAAACGGCGATAACATATGGGTCTGGTGACGATGCAGTCAGACTACAATTGTGGGCGGAAAGATGGGGCAAAAGAGATGGGCAATAGTAGGATGTTACGAGAATTGAACTTTGTAAAAAAACTCACTGCTGCTCATTATCCAATTCATGCCGTAACAT
>Ga0265780_10000516_pt1 | contig 59872 bp, 40 predicted proteins | sample P1T30metagenome_FD_192432 | JGI IMG/M metagenome (GOLD analysis project Ga0265780, IMG submission 192432) | Plant litter microbial communities from East Loma Ridge, Irvine, California - P1 T30 | ecosystem: Environmental > Terrestrial > Plant litter > Unclassified | place: USA: California... | reverse complement strand
GCTACCGTGCTGGTGCTGTAGATGGAGGGCACAAAGCCAGTACCCTTATTCACGGCCAGCGGATACACTTTTTCTACCTGCTGGGCAATCACCTTTTTGAAGGCCCGGTTGCCGTACTGCACCTTGTCCTTCATCTGGTAGTCGGTAATCTCAATCTGCCGCAGCAGGCCCAGGTCGCGCTGGTTGTCCGACAGGCCGGTAACGGTTTTCAGGCGGGCATCGGAAAGCGCGTTGAACTCGCTGGCCGCGATGCGGCCCGCCGCCCGGATGGAAACACTGCTAGTATTGCTGGTAACCCCCGTATTGACCAGGCCATTGAAGGCGTAAAACGCATAGTTCCCTGGTAAGTTACCACCGACGGTAGCCACATCGAGCGGGTAGGCGGGCGTGGCCGTGCCAATGCCTACGTAGCCGCCCTGCGTGATGCTCATCCGCTTGGCAAACTGGGTGTAAAAGTCCAGGCCCATGGTATTGGTGCCGCTGCGGGCCGACCCAATGGCCTCGCCGCTGTTCATGCCGAAGGTGATGTGGTTGTTGCTCGTGTTGCCGCTCGTGAGCGTGCCGGTGTTGCCGTTGTTGTTGTCGATTACGAGGCCCGTATTGAGGATGGTCATGCCGGTGGCGTGGGCCGTGCCGGTTACGTCCAGGGTGTAGGTGGGGGCCGCCGTGTTCACGCCCAGGTTGCCCGTAGCAGCGGCCACGGTCAGGCCGGCGCCGCCCTGGCTTTGCAGGCGCAGGTCGCCCACGTTGTTGCGCAGCGTCAGGGCATTAAAGCCATTGGAGCCATCTACGCGGGTGCTCGAGTTGAGGTAGAGGTACGCCGTGCCTACGTCGTTGGTGAGCCCGATGCGGGTGTGGGCGGCCGTGCCGCTGCTGGCATTGATGACATCCAGCCCCTGAATCGAGTTGCTGTTGCCGCTGAAAACAGTGCGGCCAGCGGTTGAGCCAAATGTCAGGTTATTGGCCCCCATCGTCACGGTGCGGCTGCCGGTCAGGCTGCCATCGGCCGTGTAGAGGTTGGGCGTGTTGGCCGCCGTTTGCGCAATGGCGCTGAGCACGCCGCTGGCGTCGGCCATCACCGAGCGCAGGCCCGTGCCTGCCAGGTTGCTGGCCGTGAGCAGGCCCGTGGTGGCGGCCACCGTCAGGCCCGCGCCGTTCTGGCTTTGCAGGCGCAGGTCGCCCACGTTGTTGCGCAGCGTCAGCGTGTTCACGCCGCCATCGAAGGTCCGCGTGCTGGAATTCAGAAACAGAAAGGCGTTGCCAATGTCGTTGTTCAGGCCCAGGCGGGTATTGGCATTGGTGCCGCTGTTGGTATTCTGAAGCTCGACCCGGTAGGTGTTGTTGGTATTGCCATTCAGGCCGATGTAGCCCGTGGTGGCGTTAAACAGCAGGTTATTGGCCCCCATCGTCACGGCCCGGTTGTCGGTCAGCGTGCCGTCAGCCGAGTAAAAGCCGGCCTTGCCCGCCGTGGCTACCCAGCCCCCATTCGAGTACACGAAGGCCAGCGCCTGACCGGCCGCGATACTCTGGCCTGCCAGCGTGGCCGGCTGCGCGGTGGGGTTCACCACCACCAGGTGCTGCCCCGCCACCGGGGCTGGCGTGGTGGCCGGCGTCAGGGCTACGGTAGCCGTGGGCGAGCCCGTAAGCCGCACCAGGCCAAAGCCCGTGGGGATGGTCGCCGCGTTGGCGCTCACGGCGGCCGTGGCTTCCGTCAGGGCCAGCGCCCCGTTCACGTCGAGCATGGTGCGGGGGGCGGTGGTGCCCGTGCCCACGCCGAGCTGCGCGTGGGCCGAGTGGCGCGCCAGCATACCCAGTCCCAGCGTCAATAAGAATAATTTGGTAACGTCTTTCATAGGAAAGGAAAACTTGATAAAAAATGAATAAAGAGTTTTTGTATTTGTAAAGTATTTTAAATCAATGTTCTATATGCTAATAGCCCCTTGCCAGTACTACATGGCAAGGCACCCGCTGAAGGCAGGTTTTGGTTTTGACCCCGGTAGGTAGTGGGTGGGATAGGTGGTGGCGCGGCCGGCGACATAGCGCAGATAGAGTGGCGCAGCCAGAGCAAAAAAGGTGGCAAAAGGGGCATTAGATGGCACGGGCGCTACCGAGCGGCGGGCCCTCACTCCCGAGCCGAGTAAGCGCCCTTGCCCACCTCAGTAGTGCAGCAATAGAACTGACCGCCCATTTGCCAGGCTTGTGCCAAATGCCCTTGGCTTTTTATATTCCCTTATAAAACAGCTATTTGCAACGTGTATTTTCACTTGCCGATTCTCTAATTAGTAGAATCCGCTTCTACTTTTCGGAAGGCTTCAACTACCGCCCCGCTCCCAGCGGTAGCTCAAAAGCTGCGTTCGCCAAGCGCTACCTCCGGCCCCAGGCACCAGCAATGGCAGACAGGTATTCCCGCTTTTTTGGCCTCAACTAACACGGCCAAAAAACCAGGCTTTAATCGGCGTTTTTGGCCACAAAAAAAGCCCCGCCGGATGGCGGAGCTCTCTTATACTCTTTGCAGAAAGCAGGATGATAAGTCTTATTCGTACACTTTTACAACAAACACAAAATCTTGCAGGCGCTTGAGCTGCTGCGGGCGGCCGGCCCCGGTTAGCTGGTTGGTGCGGGGCAGGTGGTAGGCTTGCACGGGCTGCTTGTTTTTGAGCGAGTCGACGAGCCGCACCAGGTACGACGACTTGGTGGCAAAGGCCGCGCCCAGCACGTCATCCTGGCGGCTGCTCACCACCCCAATCAGGTTGCCCTGGCCATCGAGCAACGGACCACCTGAGTTGCCGGGGTTCAGCGGAATGCTGACCTGGTAGAAGGCGGTGTCGCCGTCGTAGTTCGAGCGGGCACTCAGCGCGCCTTCGCCATACACGGCGTCTTCGCGGGGGTAGCCCAGCGTATACACGCGCTCGCCGAGGTCAGCCTGCCCCGCCTTGAAGGTGTAGGGCAGCTTCCCAAACGTCTTGAAATCGCGGTCTTTAATACGCAGAATGGCCAAGTCGTGCTTGCGGTCGGCGTACACCGTTTCGGCGTGGTAGCGCTGGTGGTCGCGGCCCTCTACCAGCAGCGAATCAGCCCCTTTAATAACGTGCGCGCTGGTAACCAGGTAGCCATCAGCGGTGAGCGCAAAGCCGGTACCGGCGAACTTGTTTTCGCGCACGGCTGGCATCGTTGCGTCGCCTGCCATCTGGTTGTTTACCTTCTTAATAAGCTGTTTTTGGCTCCGTACTATCTGAGCCACTTCGCGGCGCAACTCGCGCACACCAGTTGTAGGCGCGTTAGCCGTGCGGTAAGCTTCTAGCCCCAGCAGGGTGCTGAATACCGCCATTACGGCTACCGAGGCGGCTACGCCCACCGTGGCGCGGTGCCCGTGCCAGAACTCGCGCAGCCGGCGCTCGGTGCGCGAGATACTCAGGCGAGGGTTTACCGAATACGACAGGCCGTCGGCCTGCTTTTCTTCCATGGCCGGGGCCGCCTCGGCGGCCAGCATGGCCGTGTGCAGGCCACCCAGCATCTGGCGGGTACGGCGGCGCTCGCCGTAGGCCCGTAGCGTGCTGGTCAGCTCCTCAAACTCGGCGTAGCGCTGGCCTAGCCGCGGGTCGGCACTGAGGCGCGCCTCTAGGTCGGCGCGCGCGCCGGGGGCCAGCTCACCGCGCTGGTAAGCCTCAAAGAGCGCGTAGTAGTCGGCTTCGGTTTGCATCTTTTTTATGGCTGGATTGCTGGACTGTTAGAATTGTTGAATTGGGTGATACATACACTGTACTAAAAGGCAATTCAACAATTTATCAATGCAGCCATTCAACAATCAAGCTTCTTTATAACTAGCAAAAAACAACTTCTTCAAGCGCGTTAGGCACTTGTACTTCTGGGTTTTGGCGGTGTCGGCGTTGGTGTAGCCGTGCTCCGCCGTGAGGTCCTGCATCGACTTATCGAGCAGGTAAAAGCCCTCCAGTAGCGAGCGGCAGGGCTCGCCCAGGTGGGTGAGCGCCTCGCTCATCGTCGCGAAGCGCCGGTCGCGCTCCTCGGCTTCGTGGAGGTCGTCTTCGGCCCCCGTGTTGAGGTAGGGGCCGTAGTCATCGTCGTCGAGCAGGCGCACACCGTGCAGCCGGCTCTTGGTGGTGAGGCGCTTGAGCCACAGGCGGCGGCACACGGCGTAGAGGTAAGTTTTAATCTGGCAGCTGAGCTCCAGAGAGCCTTCGCGCACCTTTTCATAAAACACCATTACGCCTTCCTGATACACATCGCGGGCATCGTCCTCGGTGCCGCTGTTTTGCAGCACAAAGTGCGATACCATGGGCCAGTGCAGGCGGTAGAGCTGGCTCAGGGCCCGCTCGTCGCCGCTTTGGATGGCTTTGATGAGGTGGGCATCGGCTGCCAGCGCCGTTGTGCTATCCATGTTCATTCGCTTCGGGGCTTAATGCTGACTAACAAGCATTAGTAACCCAAGAAAAAAAAGTAAAAATATTTTTCCGCTTACTGGGTTACCTGGCAGCAGTAGCGGCATTAAGGGCAGATTTTTTGTTAACCACTCCCCAAATTTACCTCAAGATGACTAACCTCCTGAAAGTATCGGCTGCTGCTCTTTTCCTGACTGTAGGCCTGACCTCGTGCGAGTCGAAGCCCGCTGCTGAAACCACCACGACCGAAACCACCACTACCCCCGCTACTGAGTCGACCACGTCGACCATGGCTACGGATTCGGCTGCTACCATGGCTCCTGCTGCTGATGGTGCTATGGCTACCGACACCACCAAGAAAATGTAATTCCGCCGGGCCTAGCCCGGATGTGAACTATCAAAAGGCCTGCGCAGCAATGTGCAGGCCTTTTTTTATGCCACCAGGGCCAGCAAATCGGCCGCGATACCGGGCCAGGGCTGGTGCAAATCGAGCGTAACAATGCGCACCGGGTGGCCGCCCAGCGTGTAGCGTACATCCACGGCGGCCGTAGCGGCGGGGTAGAGCAAGATGCCTTCGAGCTGCTGGCTGGGGGCGGGGCGCAGGTTTTGAAGGTAGGCGTAGAGCTGGTAGAGGTGCGGCGAAATGAGGCGCTGCTGGTCGTAGCGCGGGCGCAGGGCAGCAGCGTAGTATTTGGTATCGAGGATGATTTTACGGGCCGGGCTCTCCAGCGTGGTATCGGTGAGCATGGTAGGCAGCAGGGCCATATCCTCGGCTTTTGGGGCGGCGGCTTGCCAGGCAATGGTTTCGGCAAAAACGCGGTATTGGCGCTGCTCGCGGCGGTAGAAATTGCGCACCGCCTGCTCGAAAATCCGGGCCATCAGGCGCTCGTCGCGCCGAAAATCGACGAAGCGACGCTGACTGTTTTCGGCGGGCGCGGGCAGGGCCGTCTCGTATATCAGCTCGCAAAGGTGCAGCAAAAACGCCTCCTCGCTGGCCGGCCGCTGGCGGCGTAGCGCCGGGAAAATGGCTGCCGTAGGCGCCACAGGCACTATTTCGGCCGGGAAGCGGCGGCGCAGCTGGCTTAGCTCGCGCCGCAGCACCACCGGCACGGCGCGGTGCGTAGCCAGGGCCGTCATGGTGCCCAGCAGCAGTTGGTGCAGGGGCGTGTTGGCGCTCAGCTCGTCGTAGGTACACACGGCGCGGCCCTGAGGTAGCAGCCCCCGCCCCAGGCTGGGGGCCAACTCTACGTGGCCCCGCAATTCGCGCAGCTCGGCCTGCTGGGTCTGGAACGTGTGGGGCAAGCCGGCACGCAGCCGCTCGCGGGTAGCGTGCAGCAGCATTTGGGTCAGCAGCTCCAGCGGCCGGTGAAAGGGCGTGGTCTCGGTGGCTCGCAGCACGGCCGGCGCAGGCAGGCGCTGCCAGGCATAGCACAGCAGGTAATAGAGCGTGGCAAGGGGGACCGCAGATTCCAACAAATTTTCAGGATTTAACGGATACACTCGGCTGCGCCGGGCTGACTTTTTTTGGCAGTGGGCTTCCTTGCTAGAGAGCCTGAATACCGGCTCTTTGGCAGGTCGAAAACTGCGCTCATTTAGCGATGCTACAGTGACGAGGTGCGGCCGAAAGCCTATTATTTGGTGCGTTCCTTACTTACCGAACCAACGTCAAGGTGAGGTCGTCGAGCCACATTGCCACGGGACCTTCTTTGCGAAGGGCCACTTGCAGCACATCGGTGGGCGCGTGCGCGGGCGGCAGGCGGAAGCGGTCGCCCACCACCGTCCAGCGGCCGGGCGGGCCTTGGTAGCGGCGGCAGTCCAGCGCCTGCTGGTAGTAGGGCGGGCCACCGCCCGCGGGCGCCAGGCTCACCACCAGCTTGGCCGAGTAGTCGCCTTCGGTGGGTAGCCAGCACTTGGCGTGCACCACCAGGCGGTCGTGGGGCTGCAAGCCCAGCGCGCTCACCGAGCGCGCAAACGTGAGGCCGTCGGTGGCCGCTTCGGCTACGCGAGCCGAAAAACGGCCCGAAGCGGCTTGCTCCTCGCTCGGCTGCTGGTGCCGCCAGCTAGTGCTATCCAGGGGCGTGTCGAGGTCGGCACGCTGCTGCCACACCACAGGCGCCGGGCCGCGGCGCGGGCGCCAGAAAGTGAGGTAGCCATCGCTAAAAACAGAATCGAGCCGCTCGAGCAGCAGGGGGTAATTATTGACAACGTCGGAGCGGAAAAACTGATTTTGGGTAATCACCAAATCAGCCGGCTGCTCAAAGGAAGCCCGCAGGTTTTCCTCGCTGGTGGTGAGCACCGTCCAGCCGCGGCGCTGCATCAGCAGCAGAGGTAGATTGTAGGAATAAGCATCCAGCACCAGCACACGGGCCGAAGGCGGCACTTGCAGCGCGTCGAGCAGGCGGGCGCTATCCGTAAAATTGGCCAGCGTCATCATGCCCCGGTCGCCGGGCTGGGTGGTGTAGCGCTGGCGCTGCACGGCCTGAGTGCCCAGCGCCCACAGCACCACCAGCCCGCCCGCCAGCACCGCCGCCACCGGGCGGCTCTTGGCCGGCACCCGCAGCCGGCAAAGCGCGCCCGCAAACAGCAGCACCAGCGGCAGTAGCAGGGAATCGATAAAATAATAATCGTGGTCAACGTATTGCGGCCCCATCAGCAGGTAGTAGGCGGCACTGCCCAGCGCCAGCAGCAGCCAGTGCCCGCGCCAAGCCGTGCCCAGCCAGGCCCGCAACGGCTGGCTGAGCAGCGCCCCCAGCACGGCCCCGCCCAGCGCCAGCCACTGCCAGCGGCTCAGCAGGTCGAGGCCCCACTTGGCGGCCACCACGCCGGTGGTATCCCAGGCTTCGGCCACGCTGCCGAAGGGCAGCGGGCGCGCCAGAAACATGGAGCCACCGTACTGCCGGGTCAGGTATTCGTTATACAAGAAGTAGCCCACTATAAAAAGCCACGCCAGGCCATACGCACCGGCCAGCCAGCTCCAGCTCAGCCCCGCTAGCCGACCCGACCACCGCCACCAGCCCACGTGCAGCATACTAACCAGCAGCGGGATTGCGAAAGGCGTGCGCATGGCGGCGGCCAGCGCCAGTAGCCCCACGGCGCCCAAAAGCCAGCGCCTACTGGGGCGCCCCAGCCCCAGTCGATACAGGCAATAGTAACCCGCCAGCGCCGCCGCGAAAGCTGGCACCGAAGGCAAAAAACTCGCCTGATAGTAGCCGTACAGGGGCGAGCAAAAGCCGAACAATGCCGCCAGCCCAGCTCGCCAGCCCGAGCCACTGGCCCGCCGCACCAGCCCAAACAGCGCCAGCAGTCCGCCCAGGCTGCACCCGAGCGTGCATAGCCGCATCAGCCCCGGCGCCTGCGAGCCCGCCACCCGCATGAGCACGGCCGTGAGGTAGGCCGGCAGCGGGAAGCCCGCCCCCGTCACCCCGTCGCGGGTGAGCAGGTTGTAGGTAGCCGGATGAAAAAAGTCGAAGCCCCGCTGCCGAAAGTTCAGTGCCAATGCCAGCCAGTCGGCCTGCGCCCAGGAGTGGTGATGACTGGGCATCAGCCTTATGCTAGGCGCGTAGAGCCACGTACTTAAGGCCACTAATAGCAGTAGCAACCCGAGCCCAAATCCCGCCGCTTGGGCCCGGGCGGCGGGCAGCCGCGACACCTGTAGTTTTGCTAGCATATAGAAAGTCGGACGCTGTTTTAGTCGCCTAAAACTAAGCTGCTTTAGGGTAGACTACGGCAGCAGCTTGCGCAAATGAGCCGCCGCCGTGGCGGGCTGCTCGCGCCAGTATTCGGCCAGCAGGGGGCCTATTTCTTGCTCAAAAACCAGGCGTAGCCACTCGGCGGCTTCTTTAGGGTTAGCGGGTGGGGCGCAGAAGTAGCTGTGGCCCACGGCAAAATCGGGGCCTAGCTCGGGGTCGTCGGCGATGGCTTGATTAAGCTCGGTCATGCGCTCGGTGAGGTGAGCGGCCAGTTTGCCGGGTACTTGGGCCTCGTGCAGCAGCAGTTGCAGCATGCCGCCGAACTGCGGGCGCATGTTCACGAAGGCGAAGCGGCGGCGCAGGGCGTAGTCGAGCGGGGCCAGCGAGCGGTCGGCCAGGTTGAGCGTGCCGATAACATAGAGGTTTTCGGGCACGAAAAACAGCGGGGCCGCGGGTGGCGCGTAGGGCAGGCGCAGGGCGTGGGCGGGGCCGCGCTGGGTGGGTTCGAGCAATACCAGCAGCTCGCCAAAAATGCGGGCCACGTTGCCCCGGTTCAGCTCGTCAATCAGCAGAAAATACGGCTTTTCGGGGTCGATGGCGGCGCGCTGGCACAGCAGCGGCAGCACCCCTTCGACCAGCCCAAACTGCCCCTCGGCCCCCGGCCGAAAGCCGAGCACGAAGTCCTCATACCCGTAGCTCGGGTGAAACTGCACCAGCTCAACCCGATTATCGTCTTGCGCCCCGAGCAGCAGCCAGGCTAGGCGGCGCGCCAGGAAGGTTTTGCCGGTGCCGGGCGGGCCTTGCAGCAGCAGGGCGCGGCGGCGGCGCAGGCCCGCCAGTGCGGCGTCTAGCTCTGCTTTGGAGATAAACAGCTCATTTAGCGCGTCTTTCTCCGCGTAGGAAGGCGGCGGGCTGGTGTAGCGGGCTTCTGCTTCGGCCACGGCGGTTTGCTCAGCTTCGGCGGCTTGCTCCGGGGTAGGTGGGCCGGTATAGAGGTTTTCGGCCTGCTGCTCGGCGGCTTGGCCCTGGTCTTGGGCCGAGCCAGCCGCCAAAATGGGGCGTTTGGCCACGATGGTAAAGTCGAGGGCTTCGAGGGCGGCGTTGGTGGGCTGGCCGGCGCCGTGGGGCCAGCGCGCCTGCGGGTCGGCCTGGGCGAGGCGGTAGGCCAGCTCGGCCACGGCGCGCGGCGGGTAGCGGCGGCCCCGGTACAGCAGCTCGTACACGGTGCTGGGTGGCAGGTGGCGGCCTTCGCGCTCTACGAGGCGCAGGGCGCGCAGCACCTGCTCGCGGGTGAGCAGCGGGGGCGCAGAAAGCGGGGCAAGAGTGTCGGTCACGGTACAAATAACACGTACTAGTTAGCTAGCGTGCGGGTTGCCGTGTTTATTTGGGGTGATTCCGGCCGGCTGGCGTTAACTCCGCGGGCAGTTGGCTGGTTACTACCGCATGTCTCAGCTACTTACTCCCGAGGTCGCCGCCCTCAGCGGCATCACTGCCTTCCAGGACCTACCGCCCGAGGTGCTCGACTGGCTGCTGCAAGCCGGCGAGCTGCGCCACTACGCGGCCGGCGAAGTGGTGGTAGAAACTGGCTCGCCCGCCGACCGCCTAATAGCCGTGGTGGCCGGCACCATGCAGTACTACGCCGTGACCAATACGCAAGCCTCGCCCATTTTTCGGGTAGAGGAAGGCCAGATAAGTGGCGTGCTACCGTATTCTCGCCTCCAAACCTTTAAAGGCCAGGGTATAGCGGTCGGCGAAACTACGCTGTACGCACTGCCGCGCAGCCAATTCCCGGCGCTCGAGCAGCATAGCCCCGACCTGGTGCAGCGGCTGGTGGGCATCATGAACGACCGCGCCCGCGACGAGGTGCGCGCCCAGGAGCGCGACGACAAGCTGCGGGCGCTGGGCAAGCTTTCGGCCGGCCTTTCGCACGAGCTGAATAACCCCGCCGCCGCCATCGGCCGGGCCGCCGACGCGCTCAACAAGCATTTGTGCAACAGCCCAATGCTGCTCAAAAACCTGATGCTGGCCGGCCCGCCTACCACCGCCATGGTCGCGCTCAAGGCCCTGGCTTCGGAGAGCAGCCAGCAGCAGCCCCCGGCGCTGTCGGCCCTCGACCGTGCCGACCAGGAAGACGAGCTGGCCGACTGGCTCGAAACCCAGGGCGTGCCCGACGGCTACGCCCTCACCGATGGCCTGCTCGCCGCCGGGCTCACCAGCGCCCAGCTCGCGCCCCTGCTGGCCCAGTTGCCCGAGGCGGCCCGCGCCCCCGCCCTAGCCTGGCTCGAAGCCCACCTCACGGCCCTGCGCCTCACCCGCGACATCAGGGAGGCCAGCCAGCGCATAAGTACGCTGGTGAGCGACGTAAAAACCTACTCGCACATGGACCGCGCCGGCGGCCGCGAGCCGCTGGCCGTCACCGATGGCCTTGATAGCACGCTCAACATTTTTGCCCACGCCCTGCGCGACAAAAACGTGCGCCTCACCCGCGAATACGCCCCCGACCTGCCGCTAGTGATGGGCCAGGCTGGCAGCCTCAACCAGGTGTGGACCAACCTGATAGACAACGCCCTCGACGCGTTGCCCGCCAAAGGCGGCGAGCTTGCGGTGCGCGCCACCACGCAAAATGGCTTCGTGCGCGTCTGCATTCAGGACAACGGCGCGGGCATCACGCCCGAGGTGCTGGCCCACATGTTTGAACCGTTTTACACCACCAAGCCGCCGGGCGAAGGCTCGGGGCAAGGGCTGGATATCGCCCGGCGCATTATGCAAGAGCACGGCGGGCGGCTGGAAGCTACCTCACAGCCGGGTAAGACGGAGTTTTCGGCCTGGCTACCAAGTGTGCGGTAAGCTTTAGCTTGCCGTTCAGAGGCGCTAAAAGAGCGTCAACCAAGCTTGCTGCTGGCAACCCTAAACGGCAAGCTAAAGCTTACCGCACATAGGTATACGGCCACTGGGTCCAGTCTTCCACCAATCCAGCTTTCACCGGGTTATTCACTACGTACGCTACCACCCTTTCCTGCTCCTTGCCGTCGCGCACCACATGGTCGTAGCTCTCGTGCCGCCAAAAAGCTTCGCCCTGCCGGCCTAGCAGCTTGTTTGCCGCCAGCGCCGTGCGGCCCTTCAAGCGCTGCATCATGCGAGCGGCGGAGAAGTCTGGTAACTCGGGCAGCTGCACTACTAGATGCACATGGTTCGACATGATACAATAAGCCAAAATGCCGACTTCCAGCTCTGTCAACAACTTGATTTCATGAGCTACTGCCTCCACAATAGCCGGCACGCGCAGCCACATCGGGCCGTAATCAGCCTTATCTAATAGCGCATCGTATTTGGCAAAATGCTGCTTTTTTATGTTGATAACCTGCCCCGTCGCCAAGGGTTGGCACAACGCATCCTGAATAGCCAACTCCCGCTCTTCGACCAATCTTTGCAGCGCGGCCGTGGCGATGGAGTCGGCCAGCCGGAAAATGAAGAAGATGATGGTCCACGGCGGCAACAGGTGCGGCAGATTGCGCTGGTAGTGCGTTTTCATGTGCGGTAAGCTTTAGCTTGCCGTTAAAAGTAACCATTCAGATTTTTCAACGGCAAGCTAAAGCTTACCGCACACTTTTATGAAAAAACCTATTATCCTGACGGTTGACGACGATGCGCAAGTACTCAATGCCATCACGCGCGACCTGCGCAGCGAATTCCGCCAGGAGTACCGCATCCTGAGCGTGAACTCGGGGCCGGAAGCGCTGAAAACGCTCGACGAGCTGCGCGCCCGCGCCGAGCCGTTGGCCCTGGTGCTAGCTGACCAGCGCATGCCCGACGTGGAAGGCGTGGAGGTACTGACCCGCGCCCGCGAGCTATTTCCAGAGGCTAAGCGCGTACTGCTCACGGCATATGCCGACACTTCAGCGGCCATTCGGGCCATCAATTCGGCGCAGCTCGACTACTATTTATTGAAGCCCTGGGACCCACCCGAGCAGCTCCTCTACCCTACCCTGCACGACTTGCTGAACAGCTGGCAGGCCACGTACCGACCGGCTTTTGCGGGGCTGCGGCTCATCGGGTTTCAGTGGTCGCCGCTGTCGCACGAGCTCAAAGACTTTTTGAGTGGCTATATGGTAGGCTACCAATGGATTGATTTTGAGAAAGATACCGATGCCACGACGCTACTAGCCACCACGGGCTTCACGGCCGACGACCTGCCGGTGGTCATCTGCCCCGATGGCAAGGTAGTGTCGCGGCCCGATAAGCTGGAGCTGGCCCGGCACCTCGGCATTCAGGTGGCCGCCAAGCAGGAATTGTATGATGTAGTGGTAATTGGGGCAGGCCCGGCCGGGCTGGCAGCTGCCGTGTACGGCGCGTCGGAGGGCCTAAAAACCATCATCATCGAGAAGCAAACGCCCGGCGGGCAAGCCGGCTCGTCGTCGCGCATCGAAAACTACCTGGGCTTCCCCACCGGCCTGAGCGGGGCCGAGCTGGCCCACCGCGCCTGGACGCAGGCCACCCGCCTAGGAGCCGAGTTTTTGGCTCCGCAGGAGGTCGTGAACCTCTGCATTCAGGACGGTTACAAAGTATTGACCCTAAGCGATAAAACCGAGATAAAAGCCCGCGCCGTGGTCCTAACCACCGGCGTGAGCTACCGCGTGCTTGAGGCCCCTGGCCTCGACCGCCTCAGTGGAGCCGGCGTGTACTACGGGGCGGCGCGCACCGAGGCGCGCAGCTGTAGCGACCAGCCGGTGTACGTGGTGGGCGGCGGCAATTCGGCGGGGCAGGCGGCCATGTATTTGTCTACGTTCGCCTCGCGGGTGTTCATCGTGATTCGGGGCGCGAATCTGGCCGCCAGCATGTCGGCCTACTTGATTGAGCAGATTGCCCAAACGCCCAACATCGAGCTACTACCGCATACGCAGATACGCGAAGCCTGCGGCGGCAACTCGCTCGAAGCCGTTGTTATTCAGCGCGATGGGCAAGAGCCCGAAAAACATCCGGCGCGGGCGCTGTTCATCTTTATCGGAGCCAAGCCCAGCACCGAGTGGATTTGCGACCTCGCGCTTTGCGATGCCAAGGGCTACCTGCTCACCGGCCGCGACCTCGTAACTGACCCGCGCTATGCCACTTCTTGGAAGAAAACCCGCGAGCCGTACCTGCTAGAAACCTGTGTGCCCGGTATGTTTGCAGCCGGCGACGGGCGCGCTGGGGCGATGGCGCGCGTAGCCTCGGCAGTGGGCGAAGGCAGCATGGCCATCAAGTTCGTGCACCAGTATTTAGACGAGTAAGCAGAGTTACATTTTCAACTGCCCAAAAACGCCGGTTGCTGCTTCGCTCGCAGTAACCGGCGTTTTTTGATTAACAGCAACTGCTGCTTGGCTTACAATATTCGGCTCAGGTACTCCGCCCGCGCCTCGTCTAGCAGCCCCAGCACTGCGGCCCGGCGCGCCCGTAGCCTGGCGCGCACCGCCAGCGGCAACTGGCGCACCCGCAGCCGGCGCAGGCGCACGCTCAATGTTTGCCAATAGCTGAGGGCATAAAAGCCGGCCAGCGGCAAGCTCAGGACGAAAAGCGCCGTTAGCCGCCAGTCGTGGGTTAGCCAGTGCTGTACGGCGGCGGCCTCTACGGCGTAGGCAATGGGGAAGGTTATCATCCCCACACCCAGCATAATGGCGGCAATAAACTCGGTTTCCTTGGTGGCTCGCCGCGCCACTTGCGACGGAATTTTGTAAGGAATATAATTGGTAATCATACCGTATAACCACACCGGCAGGCCCAGCCCCAAGTTGAGGTAATCGGTAAGCCCGGTGCTGGGGCGGCGGGTTTGGTCGAGGGCTTCGTCGTCTACTTTGTGTTGCTGAAGCTCGGCCAGGTAAGTGGTAAGCACGCCGCGTAGGGCGGCCAGCCGGCCGGGGTCGTGCTGCTCAAACCAGGCCACGGCATCGAGCAGGGTGCGGCTTAGCTCAAAGTTATCGTAGAGCGTGGTGGGGTCGTCGTCGGGGTTGAGGTGGTCGCCGAAGGTGCGCTCGACCTGCTGGGCCAGCTCATCATCCTCAGCGGCGCGGCTGATGACGAGACGGCGCGTGAGGCGGCGGCGGATTTCCTCGGTCAACTCGTCGGCGGCGGCTTCGGGGTCCTGGTGGTAGCGGGCGGCGTAGTCGGCCACCACGATGGGCGGGGCCACGTTGAGCAGCACATCGGAGCGAAACTTGCTGGGATCGAAGTAATTGGTGCCCACGCACACCAGTTTCAGGCCCAGCTTAAAATCGTGCCGCGCCTCGGTGCCTAGCGCAATGCGGGCGGCCCCAGTCTTGAGCGGGCGCAGGCGGCGCTCGCTCACGCTGGTGCCTTCCGGAAAAATCATAACCGTGCCACCGCGCTCCAAGTAGTCGTAGCAGCGGCCGAAGCTAGCCTCGTTGCTGGCGGCCAGTTGCTTGGCGCTCGTGCCGTCGCCCCCACTGGCCGCATCCTGGCGGCGGTAGATGGGAATGCTATTGCCCGAGCGCATAATGGCCCCTAAAATCGGATTCTTGAAGAACGTGCTCTTGGCCAGAAACGCGATGGGTTCGTGGCGCTGCACGGCCGCCACGAGCGGGTCCATGAGGGTATTGGGGTGGTTGCCGCACAGCATAAGTGGGCCGGGCAGGCGCAGGCGCTCGCGGTGGCGCACCTCTAGGCGACGGAAAAACACGCGCAACCCCAGGCGCACCAGGGGTTTCATCACGGTGTAGAAGAGCATGCGGCAAGTTTACGCACAAAGGGCCGGCTGCGCTGGCAGCCGGCCCTTTTCTTGATGGGTAATAAGGGTAATAGGTGGTTTGAGTACTACTGTTCAGCATTACTCAAACTACCCATCGCCCTTATTACTCACTATCCTACGTTGTTCGGGTTTTGGCTGCCGCCGGTGTTGGCGTCGTACTTGCTACCAGCGGGGCCTTGGTCACGACGCTGGCCGGGGCCGAAAGAACTGCCACCCACGCTGGTGCTACGGTCCGACGAGGTAGTGCGGCCGTGGTCATTGCTGTGCGGGGCGGGAGCCGAAGTGTAGCCGCTGCCCGAGGCTACGCGGGCTTTGCCGGTGGGCGTAGAGGCCGTGCCGTAGCGCGAGGCGCCCCAGGGGCGCTGGCCGCGGCGGTCGTAGGCGTGGTCGCCGTCTTTGGTATGGGGCTGGTGGTCGAAGGGCGACTTGCGGGGCCGGTCGCGGTACTCACCAGCCGATTTTTTCTTGCCGCCGCGCACGAGCAAGAAGGCTACACCCGCAGCCACGAACCCAACAGCTACCGCTTTTTGCGTGTTGGTCAGGCCGTTGACTTTGGTCAGCGCCTGGTTGCCGAGTTCTTTAGCTTTTTGGGGCAATTGCTGAGCTTGCTCGGCTACGCCCGATTTATCGAGCCACTCCTTGCCGCTGGCTACGGCGCTATCCAGCTTTTCTTTGCCGCTGGCTACAACGGTATTCAGCTTGTCTTTGCCGGTGGCTACGGCGCTGTCGAGCTTGCCTTTCAGGCTGCTGTCGGTGGGCTGGCTAGCGGTGTCGGGCTGAGCGCTATCGGCGGGATAGGGCGAATCGCCGGTGGCGTGGGCCGCCGTGGTCGAGAAAGAAGTATCAGCGTGCGACGTGTTTTCGGCGGGCGAAGAAAGGCCTGGCTGGTGGGAAGTAGGTTCCATGAACAATTGAATAGTAAGGAGAAGGAAATAGAAAAAGGCCACCCAGCCGGCACGGCCAACTGGGCGGCTAGTATTCGTAAGTTGGCGCCGGTTGGTTGCGCCCCAGCTTTTAGCCGACGCGGGGCGTGGCGCAGGCCACCAGCCACCCTTGCTGCTGCTTACAGCGCGGGCATACCGGGGCCGGACCGGACGGTAGCTCGCGCACGGCAGCGCAGGCATGGCAGGCATAAGACGCCTTTTTGGGTAGCTCTTGCAGCGGGTGGCGATAGATTTCGGGCCAGATGGGCAGGCCGGGGCGCTCGTTCTGGGGCTCGAAAAAAAAGGCGCTGACCTCGCCAGTAGCCTCGATATAGAGCCGGCGCACCTGCCCCAGGTGCTCGACCTGGTGCTGCCGCAATTGGCCAAATAGCTCCTGCGCGGTGAGGGGCGCTTTAGAAAAGGCCTCGTAGTTCAGTTCACCCTCCTCCAGTATCAGTTCGGGCTTGCCTTCTATTAGGTATTCGATACGCGGATTTTTATCTATCAATAGATTAGCCCCGATGTAGAGCGCGATAATCACCACAAAAACCATTAGCGCGTGCACCAGCGGCGTGTCGTGGTAGAGGGTGGCATCGCCAGCGGCCGAGCCCAGTATCAGTATCAGCCCAAACTCGAAGATAGAGAGCTGCCGCACCCCGCGCTTGCCCGAAATGCGCAGCGCCCCGATGGTGAGCACGAACATGAAAACGCACCGCAACGCGATTTCGAGCAAAAAGCTCACCGGGGCTTCTTCGGATACCAGCAGCCGCTGCCACGAAAAGGGCTCAATAGCGGACAATAAAAAAGCTGAACAAAGCATGAAGGCCTATACGGTTGAGCGCAGCCGGCGGCCGAACCAAGCCGCTGGCCTTGGTTGCTAAGCGCTTTTTCGGGCAAACCGCCCACCTTAACCGAACAACCAGCCGCGCCGCCCGTTTGGTAGATGAATTTTAAGCGCTACTATTTTCAGTTTAGGCATGTCTAGGTTTACGAATAAGGTTTGTATCGTCACGGGAGCTACATCGGGCATTGGCCGGGCCACGGCCCTTCGGCTGGGCCGCGAAGGCGGTAAAGTGGTGTGCCTGAGCCGCGATACAAAAGAGGGCCGCGAAACCGTGGCCGAGATAAAAGCGGGTGGCGGCGAGGCATTCTTCCTCAAAACCGACGTGGGCCGCGATGCCGACCTGGTGCGGGCCGTCGAGCACACGCTGGCCCGCTACGAGCGCATCGACGTGCTCATCAACGACGCGGCCATGATGACCTTCACGCCGCTGCTCGAAACCAAGCCTGCCCAATGGGACCGCGTGCAAAACGTGAACCTGCGGGCACTATTTCGGCTCTGCCAGCTGTGCCTGCCGCACATGAAAGGCGGCGCGGTAGTGGCCATTAGCTCGGTACACGCCTTCCAGACCACGCCCAATGTGGTGCCCTACGCCGCCAGCAAAGGCGCTACCGAAGCCTTCGTGCGCGGCCTCTGCCTTGAAACGCCCTACACCCAGGCCCGCATCAACGCGGTGGCCCCCGGCGCGGTGGAAACGCCGATGCTGCGCAGCAACCCCAACGTAAAAAACGGCACCGAAAAAATCACTGGCCAAATAGGCACGCCCGACGAGCTGGCCGCCGCCATCTGCTTCCTGGCCTCCGACGAAGCCAGCTTCATCAACGGCACCACGCTGGTGGTAGACGGTGGGCGACTAGCGCAGCTCTAGCGTGGTAGCGGTGGCCTCACCGAAGCCGCTTTTAGTCGGCTTTTTTGCCTGGTTTTCAAGTAGCTGGCTGCGTGCACTACCCGGTAATCAGGGTTGGATGCTAACAACTCCTCCAGCACGCCTACGTGGTTCTGGCCCATTATCACCAGCACGCGCCGCGGCTGGGTTCGCTGCTGCGCCCGCAGAATGTTGGAATATATTTTCAGGTTGCGGTTGTAGAACAGCGTGATGTAATGCGCCCCAATGTAGGCCGTATCGACCCGGCCCAGGTCCTGCGTATTGGTGCCGGTGGCCGAAAACGTGCCGCTCGTCACCAGCGCCGGCGTGTTGAACACGGCGCGGTGGCTCAGGGCTATCAGAGCCGGCTGGTTGGCCAGGGCCAGGTAGTCGTAGAGCGACAGGCTATCGTGCTGCACCATGCGCCGCAGCGGCCGCACGGTAGTTTGCAGCAGCTTCAAGTCTTGCTGGAAGTAGCTGATATTATGTCCTGTGCTTAGCAAGCTTTGCGAAGTAGCGGCGTAGTAATCGATGCCCCGCGGCGCGGGCAGCCCCAGCTGCCGGGCCAGCACAAAGCCTACCTGGTAGCGCTCGCCGCGCCCTTCGGTCAAGGTGGTAAACGTCAGTTGACCTGCCCGGTACCGCTCGTATAGGCTATCTAGTTGGGGCTGCTCGCGGGGCTCGGCTTCCAGCATAATGGCCTCAGGCCGAAATAGCGCCAATTGGGCCCGCAGCTTGGCTAGCTCCGCCTGCTTTTTGGGGCTGAACACATCCGATTCAGGCTGCTTATTATAGAGTTGATTGAGGTGGTCGAAGCCCACGACCATCACCTCAATCGGGGCATTTTCGGCTTTTTGGGCGCGGCTTGCGAGCGGATTGAGCAAGCTTAACAATAAGATGACACAGGCCAAAAAGGGCGCATACTGGCGCGTTGCCGGGCGGGGCAAGGAGCGCAAAAACGCCAAGACAATAGGGCGAAATACGGGAGGTAAGAGCACAGCCGCGAAGTAACGGCAAACACGGCGAGCCCGGCGCTTACTACGCTAGCTACAGCTGGCTCAGCCCCCGCGCCCGGTCGAGCATAAACTGCCGGGCGCCTTCCCGCGCCTCCACCTCAAACCGGTTTTGGTAGTAGCCCACGCGGGCCGACTCCACGAGGTATTGGACTAAAAAACGGGGCAAGCCCAACTCGCGCACTTGGCGCAGGTGCACTTCTTCATGCGCCACCCACTCGGGGTCGGCCAAAAACTCCTCGCGGGTAGCCCCGCTCAGGTGCACCGTCTTGCCAATCACCATGGCCACGCGCGAGGCATTGCCGAGCACCAGCCGGGCGATGCGGGCCAGCGGGGAATTAACAAAAGTGCGCGGATTCATATCGTACAGGATTCGGGCCAAGCTACGACGCATTTTCGGTAATGGTTGCAAGGTAAGAAAATTATTTTCGGGTATTTCACGGTGTTTTTTCGGGATTTATTGACTTTTTCCGGTTTTTGGCGTGGTCGTTTGAAATTTTATTGATTAGCTTTGGCCAGGCCGGTTTTATAGCCTACCTCAAAAATCAGCTATTCGACTTCTCTTTCTACTTTTAAATCTGGCGGCTTGAGCCGCTTCGCCTAGCGCAACACTTCCCACCTTTTTTGCCCGGTCAGCCAGCTTGAGGGCGCTGCCGGTGCCCACCTCCAACGACGACTGATGAAGAATATCCTGCTGTCCTGCTTCGCCGCTGCTGCCCTGACGCTCTCTTTTTGCTTTGAAAAAGCACCCGATGCTTCGGCCTCGGCCGGTACCGCGACCCACGCTGTGCCCGCCGTAGCCGAAGCATCGCTGTTTTCGGGCCTGCTCGCCGACGCTGGCGACCCCGCAAAGTCGGAAGAGCCCGAGTCGGCCGCCATCACGGCCTCGCGTGACTCGCTTGCCTATGGCTACTACGGCCAGACGCTCGGCGTAAAACTCGCCCAAACCGAAAACAAGAGCCTGCTCCAAACCATCGTGGATTGGATTGGTACGCCCTATAGCTTTGGCGCCAGCTCGCGCCGGGGCACTGACTGCTCGGGCTTCGTGACCCAAGTATACAAGAAGGTGTACGGTATTTCGCTCACGCACAGCTCGCGGGCCATGTTTAGCTCGGCCAAGCGCGTAGCCAAAACCGACATGAAAGCTGGTGACTTGGTGTTTTTCAGCCACGGCAAAGGCAACATATACCACGTTGGTATCTACCTGAAAGACGGCAAATTTGCCCACTCGGCCACCAACGGCGGCGTAATGGTAAGCTCGCTCAACCAAGCCTACTACCACCGCAATTTCTACGCCGCTGGCCGCGTAGAAGGCACCGAAGTGCCCCAAGCCGAGGAAATGCTCGAAGCCGCCACGGCGACGGCGCAGGTTACGGAATAACGTAGCGTGGACCCTGCGGGTCCGCGAGTGCCATCCCAAAATACTCATACGCGGACCCACAGGGCCCACGGTACATTACGCGGCCCGCGGCTACTCAGCTGCGGGCCGCTTGCGTTGTAATAAAAACATTGCGGCGGCGAATAGAGTAATAGGCCTTGGCAGCAAATTGCCGCCTACCAAGCCTTTTACCACCTTTTTTCCGCATGGCAACTTACAACTCTGCTCCTTCTGGCGACGATGTCGCTGGCTCCAAGTTTTTCAAGAAGTTCATGGCTTCGGCCGAAGGCTACATCAAGCAGCCCACCCGACTCAAGAAGCTACTGACCGACGCCTACGCAAAGGCGAGCGAGAAGAAAGAGCTTGGCACCCTGGCCCACGAGGCCTGGGAAACGCTGCAAAGCCTGTTCCGCCTCATCAAGCTGAGCATTTCGGGTGAGTATACCGAGCTGCCAGCCACTACGGTGGTAGGCGCGGTGGCCGTGCTCATCTACTTTATGTCGCCGATTGACCTGATTCCGGACTTCATTCCGGTACTGGGCTTGCTCGATGACATGGCGCTGGTAGCCTGGTTCTCGACTTCCATCAAGCACGAGCTCGACAAGTTTCACGCTTGGGAGCAAGCAAAGGCTGCGACCGTAGTATCGGATGAGGAACTGCGCAAAACCAGTGATTCAAACAGTAATCGGCTGATAGGCTACGAGCCGTGGGAAACCCGCTCGGCCGGCACCACCAACCACTCGGCCAAAAACGCGGGTACGCCTCCCCTACCCACCGCACCTGCTGGCACCAACCAGTCGGCTACTGATGCGGGCCTGGGTTCGCCTACTTCCTCTACCACCAAGCCCATCAGCGACGTAGGCCCCGATGGCCCGCTGCCCGAGCCCACCAATGAATCGGCTAAGTCGGCTGGTGTGGATGATATTGCCAACGTGAGCGACAGCTCGCGCGATGGCAATGCCGGCCAGCGCAACGATACCGGCGGCAACAATCGGTAATGTCAGAACCGCAGATTTTTCGGATTACGCGGATTTTATAGACGATTATCAATCAACAAAAAAGGCTGCCTCACGGCAGCCTTTTTTGTTGTACTTATTGCAGTAGTCTGTTTTACAGGTCGTTTACGTAATCCGAAAAACCCGTTTTAACCAGTTGTTCTGACCTACGCTGCTGCGGCGTGCTCCCGTACGTAGCGCACGAAGTCGCCGACCGTGTTGAAGGGTACTTCATCTGGCACGTAGATGTGGAAGCTGCGCTCCAGCTCTAGAATGATATCGACCAGGTCGACGGTGTCAAAGCGCAGGTCGCGGCTAAGGTTGGCGGTGCGACGCAGGCGCGTGGTCTTGATGGCTTTGCGCTTACTGATGATGCGCAGTACCTGCTGCTCAATGTTTTTGGGGGTGGCAGCGGTAGTAGTGGTAGCGTACATAGCGTAGAAAATTTTGCAGAGAAGAGAGGTGAGAATGTCTTTTTATTAATGCCGATTGCTGGCTGCCGGTAAGCTGTCGTTTCCTCAACAACGACTGATTACCAGGCAACCAGCAATCCGCAATAATTAAGCCAACACGGGTGGTGTAGCAGCTTCCACTTCCTCACGGTCGGCTGTCACCGCAGGAGGGAGGCTGTTATAATCGCGGCCCGTGATTCTGGCGCGTAGCTTCTCGTTAAGAAGATACATGACCGGGACTACCAAAAGGGTAACAAGGGTTGCAAACGACAACCCAAATATTATTGTCCAGGCTAGCGGCCCCCAGAATACTACCGATTCGCCGCCCAGGAAGAAGTGCGGGTTGCCCGAATTGAAGAGTTCGTAGAAGTCGATGTTCAGGCCAATGGCCAGCGGAATCAGGCCCAAAATGGCGGCCGTAGCCGTGAGAATAACCGGGTTCAGGCGGGTGCGGCCGGCCAGCACGAGGGCGTCGTGCAGGTTCATGCCTTGGGCGCGCAGCATGTCGGTGAATTCGACCAGCAGAATACCGTTCTTCACCACGATACCAGCCAGGGCAATAATACCTACCCCCGTCATTACGATGGAGATGTTCATGCCCGTGATAGCCAAGCCGAGCATTACCCCGATGATGGAGAAAATAACTTCGGTGAGGATGATGAGCGGCTTGCTAACCGAGTTGAACTGGGTCACGAGCACCAGGAAGATGAGGGCGATGGCCCCCACGGCGGCCACGCCGAGGAAGTCGCTGGTTTCCTTCTGGTCTTCCTGGGCACCGCCCATTTTCACGGTGTAGCCGTTCGGCGTGGGGAAGCTTTTGAGGGCGCGGGTCACGTTGGCCACCACGTCGGGACCGGTGAAGCCGTTGAGCACGTTACTCGAAATCGTGATGAGGCGGTGCGTGTCCTTGCGCTTGATACCACCGTAGGTAGTGCCGTAGTTGACATCGGCCACGGCCGAAATCGGCACTTGGCGCACTGAGCCCGAAGCGTCGCGGAAGGTGAGCGGCGCGTTCACGATGGCGTCTACGTTGTCGCGGTAGGGCTTAGCGTAGCGCACTTGGATGGGGTATTCATCATCCGGGGTCTTGAATTTGCTGGCCTCGTAGCCGTAGATAGCAGTGCGTACTTCGGAGCCGATTTGGGCGGTCGAGATGCCTTCGCGGTTGGCCCGCACGCGGTTGATGCGCACGCCGATTTCGGGGTTGCGGTCCTGCAAGTCGGAGCGCAGGTCTTCGATACCACCGATTTTGAGCGAGTCAACGTAGCGCTCTACTTTCTTACTCAAAGCCGCCAATTTGGGGTAGTCGTCGCCGCTTACCTCAATGGCTACCGCCTTGCCCTGGGGCGGGCCGCTGGCCTCCTGGTCAACCGAAACCTCAGCGCCGGGAATGCCTTTTACGACCTCCCGAATCTTGTCCATGTACACGTGGGTAGCAGGCCCGGTCTGCTCGGCGAGCTCCTTGAAAGCCACGCCAACCTTGCCCAGGTGCGACTGCGACACGCCGGTGGCCGTAGCCTCGGTGGGGTCGCCGGCACCAATGGCCACGTTGGTAATCACCGACTCTACGTCGGGGTTTTTGCGGCCAATAACGCTGTACACGCGCTGTTCGAGGATTTTGGTTACCGAGTCCGTTATCTCCACCTTAGTGCCCACGGGCATCCGCAGGTAAGTGTAAACGAACTTGGGGTCGCCTTTGGGGAAGAAGTCCACCTTGGGCTTGCGAGCGCCCACGGCCATAATGCTGCCCACAAACAGCAACACCAGGCTGGCCATAATGCCCACTTGCCGCCAGATAGAGCCGCCCACCACAATCTCCACGAGGCGGCCGTAGCCATCCTGGAAGCGCGGCAGAATGCTGCGCTGGAAGCCAGCTATCATGTACACAAACACGTACTTATCGAGGAAGCAGAGCACGATGACGGTTATCATCAGGTTGCCCAGGAACTTGGAGCCGGCCAAATAGCCAGCCAGCGCTACCAGCGCCATGCCACCCATGCCGATGAGGAAGCCGCGCGTCATTTTGGGCGTTTCTACCTTATCCAAGTGCTCCTCGCGGTTCATGAAGCTCACGGCAAACACCGGGTTCATGATGAAGGCCACGATGAGCGACGCGCCCAGCGTCAGAATCAGCGTAACGGGCAGGAAGAACATGAACGAGCCCACGATACCGGGCCAGAACATGAGCGGCACGAACGGCGCCACCGTCGTGAGCGTACCGGCCAAGACCGGGATAAACACCTCACCAGCCGCGAATTTGGCAGCCTTGGCGGTGCTCAAATTCGGGTGTTCGTGCAGCAGGCGGTGCGTGTTTTCGATAACCACAATGGCGTCGTCCACCACAATACCCAGCGCCAAAAGGAAGGCGAAGAGCACAATCATATTCAGCGAGAAGCCGAACATGGGTAGCATCACGAAGGCCAGGAACATCGACAGCGGCACCGACAAACCCACGAACAGGGCGTTGGTAGTGCCCATGAAGAACATCAGAATCAAGGTCACCAGCAAGAAGCCGATGATGATGGTGTTAATCAGGTCATTCAGCGTGTTCCGCGTCTCGTTGGAAGAGTCGCCCGTAATCGTGATTTTGGTGCCTTTGGGCAGGCTGGCTTCCGCGTCTTTCACCAGCTTGTGAATCTTGTCGGAGGCGTCGAGCAGGTTTTCACCCTGGCGCTTCACCACGTTCAGGGTCACGGTGGGCTGGCCGTCGAGGCGGGCGTAGCTTTCGCGGTCCTTAAAGGCGTCTTGCACGGTAGCAATGTCGCCGAGGCGCACCGGCGCGCCGCGCAGGTTCTTAATCTGGATGTCGGCAATGTCGGCTGCGTTCACGTATTGGCCGGCCACGCGCACGGCGCGCTTCTGCTCGCCCACGTCAATGGAGCCGCCCGATACCGTGATGTTTTCGCGGGCAATGGCCGCCGTAATATCGTTGAAACTCAACTGCGATGCTTGCAGCTTATTCAGGTCCACGTCCACGTTTACCTGCTGCTCCAGCGCACCCACGATATCGACACGGGTGATTTCGGGCAGCGCCTCAATGTTATCCTGGAAGTCGTCGGCCAGCTTTTTGAGCTGCGAGGCGGGCAGGTTGCCGCTCAGGTTGACGTACATAATCGGCTGCTCCGAAATGTTAACTTCCTTTACCGTGGGGTCGGTGGGCAGGTCGTTGGGCAGCTCGGTGCGGGCCTTGTCCACGGCATCCTTGATGAGCTGCTTGGCCGCCTGCACGTCGATACCGGAGTTAAACTCCACGTCCACAATACAGTAGTCCTGGTTCGAGGTCGAGTTGATTTTCTTGACCCCGTTCACACCCTTGATTTCCTTCTCAAGCTGGCGCGTCACCAGGTTCTCGATGTCGGTCGGCGACGTACCCGGGTACACCGTGGCCACGATGATACGCGGAATCACGATGTCGGGAAACTTCTCCTTGCCGAGCTTGATGTAGGCAAAAATGCCCATCACCGTCAGCAGCAAGGTGATAATGTAAATACTGGTTTTATTATTAATCGACCAACTCGTGGGGCCGAATTCTTTTTCAATGTCCTGCATGGGGTATAGCTGCTAGTTGATACTGGACGTGCTGTAGCGTGAAGCGGAGCCTCGCGCTACTAGCCTACTTTCACCGTCTGCCCGTCATTCAAATTCTGGTACCCAGCCGAAATCACTTCGTCGCCTGCTTTCAGGCCACTCAGTACTTCCTGCTTGCCGTTGTAGGTCTGGCCGGTTTTAATCACGCGCTTGGCCGCTACTGCTTTGCCGCCTGCTTGGTTAACTACCAGCACATAAGCATTTTCCTCGTCGTGCTGAATCAGGTCAACTGGCAGCACAGTGGCGCTATTGTTGCCGTAGTTTTTGATGCGCACGCTGGCCACCATGTTGGGGCGCAGCTTGGCGGCGGCGTTGCCGGGCAGGCGCAGCTCCACGGTAAACGTGCGGCTGGTGGCCGAAATAGTGCGGCTTACGGTGCGCACGGTGCTCTCGATTTCCTCGCTGCCCATGTCGGGTAGGGTTACCAAGGCTTTATCACCAGCCTTGATGCTACCGGCGTAAGCTTCTGATACATCGGCCAGTACCTTGCCGCCCTGGCCGCTATTCAGCTGCACCACTGGCGCGCCGGGCGATACCGTTTCGCCCAGTTTGGGCAGCACGTTATCGACCACGCCCGAATAGGGCGCTACTACGGTGTAGAGCGATTTCTGCTGGTTGAGGCTGCCTAAGTTGCGCTGCAACGCTTCGTAGTTATTCTTAGCTTGCAGGTACTGCACCTCGGTGCCAATCTGCTGCTTCCAAAGGCCAGCTTGCTTGTCGTAAATCGTCTTGGCCAGCTCCATACGGGTGCGCAGCTCCGCGATGTTGGCATCGAGCACGCTGGCATCCACGGTGGCTAGCACCTGGCCTTTGCGCACCTGGTCGCCGCGCTGCACGCGCACGCTGGTGAGCGTGCCGGCTGCCCGGGCACCCACAGTCGCATTTTGGTCGAAGTCGACGCGGCCCTGCACTTCGAGGTAGCCCGCGAAGTTTTGGGGCGCCACCTTAATCACCGCCACGGGCACGGCGGCGTTGGCATCGGCAGTTTTGTCGGCCCCTGTTTTGGCCTCCAGGTCGGCTATTTTGGCCTGGGTGGCGGCCTGGTCAGCCTTCAGCTTGGCCAGTTGGGCGGCGGGGTCTTTGTCGCCCCCGCCGCACGAGGCTAGAAATAAAGCGGCGGCGAGCAGGGAAGCAGTATTTTTCATATGTAGGGGCGGCTCGCAGCCGCCCGGCGTTTTAAGGCGATGATAAAAACGAAAGTGGTTGGGGTAGCGCAGCGCGCGGCTGCGAGCCGCCCCTACTTGGCTTGGGAATACAGCTCGCCGGTGGCTTTGTCGCGGTCTACCTTGGCTACCAGCACGTCGTAAATAGCCGAGTAGTAGTTAGTTTGGGCTTCGCGCAGGTCGGTTTCGGCCGTTATCAGCTCCACGTTGGAGCCCACGCCGGCCTGAAATTTGATTTTCGACACGCGGGCCACATCGGCGGCTAGGTCGAGGTTGGCCTTTTGGTTGTCGAGCACATCCAGCGCGTTCACCAGCGTGGCGCGGCTCTGGGCATCTTGCAAGTCAATGCTTTGGCGCAGCGTCTCGAAGCCGTGCTCAATCGTCTTTTGCTGCAAGCGCGCCTGCTGCACCTGGTACTTACGGCGGAAGCCGTCGAACACCGGCACGTTGAGAGCCAGGCCCACGTTGCCGAAACCAAACCAGTTCTGGTTGGCAAATCCGTTCGAGTTGACCGACTCAGGACCGCGGAAAGCGAACAAGTCCTTCGCCGACTTGGCAGAGCCCGAAAAACCGTAGGCGGCCGTGAGGCTCAGACGCGGGTAGGCACCGCGCTGGCGGTTGGCCAGGTCGAGGCCGGCCAGCGCCTGCTGCGTTTCGAGGGTCGAAAACTCGATGCGGTTGTTGTAGTTGAAAGCGGCATTGGCTTGCGTGGGCTGGCCAGTATTGTTGGCCACCGGCTCGCTAGTTGGCGTTTGGCCGGTAGTAGGCGGCGCTACGGTCGGCACCTGGCCGAGGCTTAGGTCGCCGCCGCCGGTGTTGAAGTTGGCGGTGCCCAGGCGCTGGCGCAACGCGCCAGCATCGACTACAGCCGCGCCGAGCGAGTCGGTGAGCTGCACGGGCTGCGCCTGCGGCAAGCCCATCTGAAACTTGAGTAGCGCCACGCTCAACTCGGTGAGGCGCTGGGCTTTCTGCTGCTCCACGGCCAGGTTGTTGCGCTGTACGCGCAGGCGGTCCACGTCGAGCTTTTCGGCAAAGCCGGCCTTAAACGTCTGGTTAGTCTGGTAGAGCAGCGTGTCGAGGCGCTTCACGTTGCGGGCCAGCAGCGTGAGGCGCGAGCGGGCCACCAGCGTGCTATAATACGCCTTGCTCACCTGCTCGATTACGTCGATTTCAGCCTGCTGAGTCTGCTTTTTGGCTAGGTCTTCGTACACCTTAGCGGCCTTCAAACCAACGAGGTACGAGCCGTCAAATAGCATCTGCGAAAACGAGGCGCTCGTGTTGCCCGCGTATTGCAGGCCGAAGGCCAGGGCCTGGGGCGGCAGCGCCACGGCCTGCCCATAGGCCGGCGATAGCGTCACGCTTTGGCCCGCCGAAGCCGCCGCGATGTCACGCGGCGTGAGCGTAGTGCCTGAGAGTGGAGGCCCGCCAAAGGCTCCCGCATCAATCAAGGACTTTTGCAGCTTGAAGTTGTCGGCCAGGTTGGCGGCCACGTTCACTTGCGGCAGACCCTGGCTTTTCACCTCGCCTACTTTGGCTTTGGCGGTTTGCTCGGCCAAGCGCGTACCCAGCAGGCTGGGCTTGTTGGCCACGGCGTAGCGCACGGCTTGGCTCAGGCTCAGGGCCATCGGTCCCTGGCCCACCTGGCTAGCCAGGGTAGTGGGGGCCTGGGCCAGGGCGGGGGCAGCCGCCCCGAGGGCCAGGCCAGCCAGCAGCGCCTTGGTTAATGCGTTGTTCATAAAAATGGTGAAAGACGAAGCGTCCGGGTAAAAAAGCAAAGGCGAAAGCGCCCTATTCCTCTTCCGTAATGTGTTGGTACTTATTAAATAGCCGGTGGCCTTTCAGCGTAGCCACGCCCAGCAAAAAATGCTCGTCAAACACCCGGTTCACGCGCACCGGCGAGAACTGCGCGGGCGGGTAGCGGTCGGGGTCGAAAGCCAGCTCTATCTGGGCCAGGTTGAGGCGGGCCAGCACCTCCACGTCTAGGTCGGCCCGAAACAGCCCTTCCGCAATGCCGCGCCGCAGGTTGGCGGTTATCTGGTCGAGAATAAAGGCATTTTTGTGGGTGGCAAACAGGGTCCAGGAATCAGGATGATATTTCTTTAGGTCGTAGAAAATACTGGGGTGCACATTGGCAAACTCCTTATCGGCCCAGGCCGAAATGCTGAGCATTTCCTCCACGGCGTTGGCGGCGGTGCCCGCCACGCGGGTGCATTCGCCCTGTGCCTGGCCGAGGTGCCCCGACATCACAGCCAACACGATAGCATCCTTACTAGCAAAGGTTTTGTACAGTGTTTTCTTCGACATACCGAGGTCAGCGGCAATGTCGTCCATGCTCACGCTCTTGATACCGTTGCGCAAAAACAGCGCGCCGGCGCGGGTCAGGATTCGGTCTTTGTTTTCCATGTTTGGCACCGCAAAGATACAGCGGAAACTTATGGTGAGTTCATAGTTTCCAAAGTTTCTTTCCGAAAGCCCGATTAGCTCCCCGCTGCCCACCTGACGCGGGAGCCAATTATTTACTTTAAACAGCGGCATAATTTTTTCATTAAGCACGGTAACCAGCCAGACTCAACTACTTTCATTAGCGATGCAAAGCTAATAATATTGGCTGAATATTTTAGTATTTCTTCCCTTATTTTTTAGTAGAAACTCTGGCGCGGGCCGCCTCGGCGCGGGCCGGTACCTTTGCGTTTTCGTCTCCTCACTCCGTACTTATGAAAATCCGCGTTGGCTTCGGCTACGACGTTCACCAGTTGCAAGCAGGCCTGCCGTTTTGGCTCGGCGGCATCGAGGTGCCGCACACCCACGGCGCGCTCGGCCACTCCGATGCCGACGTGCTCATCCACGTCATTTGCGACGCGCTGCTCGGCGCGGCCAACCTGCGCGACATCGGCTTCCACTTCCCCGACACCGACCCGCAGTACAAAGGCATCGACAGCAAGAAGCTGCTCGCCGAGGTCATGCGCATCCTGCGCGCTAAGGGCTACGAAGTCGGCAACATCGACTCGACCATCTGCCTGGAGCGGCCCAAGGTGAACCCGCACATCCCAGCCATGCGCGCCGTGCTGGCCGAGGTCATGGGCGTGGACGAGGACGACATTTCCATTAAGGCGACTACCACTGAAAAGCTGGGCTTCGTGGGCCGGCAGGAGGGCGTAGCCGCGTATGCTACCGTGCTGATTACCAAAGCGGGGTAAGCTTTAGCTTACCATTTTATTACTCACTCTTTCCCTCCCTTCCCGGCAAGCTAAGGCTTACCACACATTATGAAATACTCCCTGCTGCTACTCGCCGGCCTGGCCCTACCGGCCGCCACCCTGGCCCAGCGCCCAGTCAAAATCAAGACCAAGGTTAAGAATGTACCCGCGACCTCGGCCCCGGCCACACCCCTGAAAGTGGTGCCGCCCGCGGGCGCCGCCGACTACGCCACGCTCTACGCCGAGCGCTACATCACGCAGGACAAGCTGCGCCGCGACCTCACCATCTTGGCCTCCGACGAGTACGAGGGCCGCGAAACCGGCACCAAAGGCCAGAAAATGGCCGCCGCGTACATCAGCCAACAGTTCAAGCTCGACAGCTTGGTGGCCCCGGTAGCCGCAAACACCGAGAACCCCTATTTGCAGCCTTTCAGCCTGGAGCGTAGCGCGTGGCAGCCGGGCGGCACGCTCACGGTGGGCGGCAAAACCTACAAGTGGCTGGAGGATTTTTACGCCTTTGGGCGCTCGCCTTTTCAGCAGGCCACGGCGGTGCAGCCGGTGTTCGTGGGCTACGGCATCGAGCAGGGCGCGTATTCCGATTATAAAGGAGTTGACGTCAAAGGCAAAGACCTGATAATCTTGCTCGGCGAGCCCCGCACCCCTGAGGGCGGCCCCGTACTCAGCACCGATGGCAACGCCACCAAGTGGGGCGTCGATTTCCGGGCTAAGGCCGCGCTGGCGGCCCAAAAAGGTGCCCGCAGCGTGTTTTTCGTGGACTACTCTCCCAATTCGAACTTCGCCAAGCTCATGGGCCGCCTCGCGCCCCGCGTGATGCAGCCCATCATTGCGCCGGCCGAGGCGAGCGGCGGGCGGGCCCCGTCGTTCTTCGTGTCGCCGGCCGTGGCCGATAAGCTGCTGGGCACCTCGGTAGCGGCCATGAGCGCGTATGAAAAGGCTGCGGGCGCGGCGAAAGCACCGGTAGCCAACAAGTTCAAGCCCGTCAAATTCAGCATTAGCGCACCGCAGGAGCGCTCGGCGGTGGGCACCGAAAACGTGCTGGGCTTCTTGCCGGGCACTGACAAAAAAGACGAGATTTTGGTGGTGTCGGCACACTACGACCACTTGGGTATCATCGGCGGGCAGGTGTACAACGGGGCCGACGACGACGGCTCGGGCACGACCGGGATGCTGGCCATTGCGGAGGCCTTCACGAAGGCGGCGCACGCCGGGCACGGGCCGCGCCGCAGCATCTTGTTCTTGGCCAATACGGGTGAGGAAAAAGGTCTTTTGGGCTCGCAGTACTACACTGACCACCCGGTGTACCCGCTGGCCAATACCGTCACCGACCTCAACATCGACATGATAGGCCGCACAGACGAAGCGCACGAGGGCAAGTCTGACTACGTGTACGTTATCGGCTCCGACAAACTATCGTCGCAGCTGCACGCGGTGCTTGAAAAGGCTAACCAGCAGCACGGCAACATCGCGCTCGACTACCGCTTCAACGACCCCAACGACCCCAACCGCTTCTATTACCGCTCGGACCACTACAACTTCGCGGTGCACAAAATCCCGGTGGCGTTCTTCTTCAACGGCGTGCACGCCGACTACCACGAAGCCAGCGACGAGGTCGATAAAATCGAGTTTGGCAAGATGGAGAAGCGGGCGCGGCTCGTGTTCTACACCGCCTGGGAGCTGGCGAACCGCGACGAGCGGCCGTTAGTGGACTCGAATAAGCCCTGAGCGCAAGGTTTCGCGAGGTAAAAGGAGGTTTCGCTAGGTTCTTTAAAATAGTAAGGTATGCACGAAAATGAGATTGCTGGGCACATTATGCGGTCAGCATACAAAGTGCATACTGCGCTGGGAGCGGGTTTATACGAATCTGTCTATGAAGCTGCTTTGACACACGAATTGCGAAAGCTGGGGCTAATGGCCGAAACGCAAGTAGCATTGCCGGTTGTGTATGATGGTATCCGGCTGGAAGTAGGTTTCCGGCTGGATATTCTGGTTGAGCGAAAAGTAATTGTGGAATTAAAATCAGTATAGTGCTTGGCACCCGTACATCACAAGCAATTGCTCAACTACTTACACTTATCGCAATTGAAATTAGGTTATCTTATTAACTTCAATGTTCCATCCTTGAAGGACCATATGGTTCGGCTGGTCAACGGCCTTTAAACCTAGCGAAACCTCTTTTAACCTTGCGAAACCTCGCGCTCCAATTTCAGACCGACGCCGAAGCAAAAGCCTTCGACCTCGAGCACCGCCGCAAAATCCGCTTCAACATCGGCAAGTACGACGCGGCCGTGAAAAACGGGATGCAGTTGTACACCGACCATGAGCTGGCCCGCGCCCGCGCCGCCTACCTCAAGGCTGGCGTGCTCGAAAAGCTCGATGAGTACCTGCTACAGTTTGAGGCCGCTTTCACAGCGCGCGGCGGGCGCGTAGTGTGGGCCAGCGATGCCCAGGAAGCCCTGGACGAAATCGGCCGCCTCACCGCCGCCCGCAACACGCGCACGGTGGTGAAAGCCAAGAGCATGACGACCGAGGAAATCCACGTCAATAAATATCTACAAAGCAGAGGAATAGAATCGGTCGAAACCGACCTGGGCGAGTACATCGTGCAGCTCAACGGCGAGCGCCCCTACCACATCGTAACGCCGGCCATGCACCTAAGCAAGGCCGACATTGCCAACATTTTCGTCAAGCACCTCGGCATAGCGCACACCGACGATGCTCAGCAGCTGGTGCTGACCGCCCGGCACCTACTGCGCGACAAGTACACAACGGCTGAAGTCGGCATTACGGGCGGCAACTTCCTCATTGCTAAGGAAGGCGGCGTGGCCGTAACCGAAAACGAGGGTAATGCCCGCCTTTCGGCCACCTTCCCCAAGCTGCACATCGCGGTGGTGGGTATCGAAAAGCTCATTCCGCAGCTCACCGACCTTGACCTATTTTGGCCGTTGCTGAGCACCAGCGGCACCGGCCAGCAAGTCACGGTGTACAATACCGTGTATTTTGGCCCGCGCCAACAAGGCGAGCCCGACGGCCCGGAAGAAATGGTTGTGATTCTGCTCGACAACGGCCGCACCAACCTCCTCGCCCGCCCCGACCGCCGCGAGGCGCTGCGCTGCATCCGCTGCGGCGCCTGCCTGAATGTGTGCCCAGTGTACAAAAACATCGGCGGCCACACCTACGAAACGACCTACTCGGGGCCGATTGGCTCGGTCATCAGCCCGCACCTTTCGGGCCTGAAAGAGCACCAGCACCTCAGTTTTGCCAGCAGCCTGTGCGGGGCGTGCACCAGCGTGTGCCCGGTGCGCATCAACCTGCACAACCTGCTGCTAATCAACCGGCAGGAGAGCGTAAACGAAGGCCACAATGCCACCGTCGAAAAAATAGCCATCGGCCTGTGGCGCTGGAGTATGCGCCACCGCTGGGCGCTCGACGTGCTGCCCGGCCGCCTTAAAGATTTCAGCCTCGGCTACCTGCTCGACCAGGCCGGCTGGCGCAAGCGCCGTGAAAGCCTGAAGGTGGCCGATAAGTCGTTTCGGGAATTGTGGAAGGCTAGCCACTAGCCAGTTTTCCTCTTTCGCCCGTACAATGGGCCATGTCATCTACTGTTGAGTACGGCCTGCGCCTACTGGCCGGCGCGGCCGGAATCTGGCTGGTTATCACCACCGTATCGGGGGCCATCCGCTCGTTTGTGCTACCGCGCAATGAGTCGGTGCGCCTCAATGCCTTCGTGTTCGGGGGCGTGCGGGCGCTGTTCGACTTCTCGGCGAAGCGCGCCAACACCTACGCCCGGCGCGACCGCATTTTGGCGCACTACGCGCCGGTGGCGCTGGTGGCGCTGCCCATCGGGTGGCTGGCGCTGGTGGGCGTGGGCTACTCGGGCATCTACTGGGCGCTGGGCGTCGAAGACTTCACCAAGAGCTACGAGCTGAGCGGCAGCTCGCTACTCACGCTGGGCACTACTTCGGAGAGCGGGCTGGCAATTAATGTGTTTAGCTACTCCGAGGCTACGATTGGCTTACTGCTACTCACGCTGCTTATTTCTTATCTACCAACTATTTACCAAGCATTTTCGCGGCGCGAAGTTGTGGTAGCGCAGGTAGAGTTGCGAGCCGGAATCCCGGCCTCAGCGGCGGGGTTGCTGAAGTGGCTGGGCCACGATGGCAACTTTGAAAACGACGACGAGCAGTGGCTGGCCTGGGAGCAATGGCTAGTCGAAATCGACGAAAGCCATACCTCGCTGCCGGTACTAGCCTTTTTCCGCTCTCCGCAGGGCGGGCGCTCCTGGGTGACTACGGCGGGCCTCATCCTCGACACGGCCAACTTGCTGTTTTCGGCCCTCGACGTGCCCCGCTCGCGCCAAGTAGAACTGACTTTTAAGGCGGGCGTGCTGGCCCTCAATCGGGTGCACCGCTTCTTCGACCACACCGCCGAAACCGAGCCCTCCGAAATTCGCACGCCCATTGAAAAAGAGGCCGCCACGCCCGGCCGCGAGGATTTTGCCGCCACTTGGCGCACGCTGGGCGAAGCCAGTTTGCCACTGCGCCCCAATGAAGACGAAGCCTGGCAGCACTTTACTGACCGCCGCCGCCGCTACGCGCCAGCGCTTGATTTTCTGAATGCGCTGCTAATGACGCCGCCGCTGGAGAAGTAGCTACCCTTTACCCGACTAACAGTGCTTAAGCTCGATAGTAGCCGTAGCGCTTGAGGTTACGCAATCGATAAGGATAGTAAAAGAATAATTTTTTTATTTCTCCGCATAATGCTATTCAAGTACCCCGCTGGCAGTTGCCAGCGGGGTTTCTTTTTAGGTGGGTACCAGATATCAGCCATTTCATAATTCGCACACAATTGCTTCAAAGTACTACTTCAGTTTATATTTAGGCTGCGAAACTGCGCGAGCTGCGGCAGTTTCATAGTTGCACTCTTCCCTTGGCACTCCGATAGCTCCTGCGCGACTGGCCGACAGTCCGGGGAATTTGTCTGGCTTGCTAGCCCACCCTCCTTTTCCTGTGTTGCCGCTGTAAAGCTCGGCTGTTCGGCGCGTCCGGACGGTCGCTTTTGGTGGCTAGCTAGTTAGAAAAACTTCTGTTCTGCTTTTTACCTTCACTATGCCTGATAGTTTACGCTTAGATACCTCGCTTACACAAAAAAAATCATTTTCTGGGAGTTGGAAAGCGCTGCTGGTATTGCTGGCACTACTGAGCAGCGGCGGCGCGCGGGCCCAAACGGTAAAGTACTTGCCGGGCAACTACGCCAATTTTCGGGCCGCCATCACCGACATCAATGCTAACTTCGCTTCGGGGGGCGTGGTGGTGCAAGTGGCCGCCAACTACACCGACCAGCTCACGAGCGCGCTGCCGCCGCTCACGGCGCAGGGCGCGGCCAGCCGCCCCATCGTCTTTCGGCGGGTGGGCTACGGGGGCAACCCGCGCATTGTGGCGCCGGCCGGTACCTCCACCACTACCGACGCCATCGTACGGCTATCGGGCGCCGACTACGTCACGTTCGACGGCATCGACCTGCTCGACCCCAGCTCGCACGGCAACCAGACCACGGCGGCCGAGTTTGGCTACGCCTTTTTTCGGGCGGCGCCCACCAATGGCTGCCAGAACAACACTATTCAAAACTGCGTGGTAACGCTGAACCGAGACGACAGCAACTCCAGTTCGGGGCTTATTTACGGCATATATGGGGCCGGCACTACGGTGGCCGGCGCCGCCATGGGCGCCACGTCCAGCAGTGGCACCAATTCATATAATAACTTCTACGACAATACGATATTGAATACCCAGGCAGGTATTTACCTGACTGCTGACGCCAACGCCAACACGCCCAACAGCCTACTCGACCAGGACAACGACGTGGGGGGCACCGCGGCGGCCACCGGCAACACCATCGTCAATTTTGGCGGGCTGGCGGCCCCGGCCTACGGCATCAGGCTGGTAAACCAAAACAACGCCAACGCTAGCTTCAACTCGCTCAATAACACCGGCAATGGCGGCGTGCCCAGCATCGGTGCGTTCTACGGCATCCAGCTGGTTGGGGGCAGCAATGCCAGTGGCCGGGTCATTCGCAACTATCTTGTTATCAGCGAAGCCCCCAATAACAGCCCGGTGGTTGGCATCGAAACCGACCTCGATGGCACCGGCACTACGACGGTGCAGGAAAACACCGTGAGCCTAGCGGTGTCCACCAGCGGCAACGCGGCCAGCACCGGCGACCGCTACCTGCTCACCAACACCGGCAACACGGCCACGCTGCAACTCAGCAACAACTCGGTTATCATCGACCTCAGCAGCCAGGGCGGCAGCGCCCGCATCGGGGGCAGCACCTACGGCGTATACAACGCGGGCACCACCACCAGCGCCGCGCTGACCAACAACCGGGTCGTGTACACCCTGAGCGCCAGCAACAACAGCCGCAACGAGGCCAATTGCTACGGCGTGTACAGCGCCAGCCCCAACCCAATAAACGGCGCTCTGACGCTGGGCAACAACAACGTCAGCTACCAGTTTTCGGCCCAAAATGGCGACTTTACGGGCAACGCTACGGGCGTGACCAATGCCGGCCCGGTAGCCGGCAACCTGGCGCTGACGAGCAACGCGGTCGCGTTTTCGGCCTCAATAGTGGGCAGCGGCGCCACGCTCACGGGCCAGCTGGCGGGCATCCGCAACGAGGCGGCCGGGACCGTGGGCGGCACTACTACCCTCGACAACAACAGCGTGAACCTTGGCTATTTGGGCGCCACGGGGGGCGCTATTTCGGGGCCGCTGCTGGCCGTGGGCAACCTGGCTTCGCTAACCGGGGCGGCCACGCTGAGCAATAACACCCTCAGCTACAACGGCGGCGCGGGCGGCGGCAGCTTCAGCTCCGACTATACGGGGGTGCTGAACAGCGGGGCCACGGCCTCGACGCTGCAAATAAGCGGCAACACGCTGCAAAACAGCTATACGGGCAGCACGGGTGCCATGACCATCGTCGGGGCCACGGGCACCAGCGCGGGGCTGCTGACTATCAGCAACAACCGCTACGAAAACTGTAGCACGTCTTCAACCGACCAGGTCTATTTTATCAATGCCAGCTCGGCGAGCCGCAGCTTGCTGGTGCAGGGTAATTACTTCCGGAACTTCACCAAAAATGGCTCTTCGGCGGCTACCGTGTACGGCTGCTACCAAGCCGGCCAGCCCACCGGGGCCGGTACCCACACCATCACCAACAACACGTTTTTCGGCCTGAACCTGACGGGTAACTGGGGCAGCTTTTCGTCGCCATTTGGCGGTATTTTGGCCAGCGCCGGCCCCGCCACTATCCGCCTTATCACCAACAACATCGTGGGGCAGCTAGTGAGCGGCGGCACCATCATGACGGGCAATTCGACGCTGACGGGCATCTACGCGACCGGAGCAGGCAGCGGCAGCTCGGCAGTGTCGGGCAACACGGTGCAGAACATGATGGGCACCAGCACCATTGTGGGCATCACGACCACGGGCAGCCCCACTGACCCGCTGAGCGCGGGCAGCAGCTTTGGGGGCGGCAGCGTCTCGGGCAACACCGTTACCCACCTGTCGGCCTCCAACCGCTCGGCCACGGTGTGCGGGGTGTACGTGGCGACCGGCGGCGGTGCGGCGGCCACCACCGTGGCGGCCAACAAGCTCAGCAACCTGAACTCGGGCGGCGGCACCGGCAGCCTCGTGTGGGGCATTTACGTGGCCGGCGGCCCGGTTATCACCCTGCACAATAACCTCATTGCCAACCTATACGCTAATGCTGCCAACAGCCCCGAATCGGTCACCGGCATTTACCTGAATGCGGGCACCACGCTCAATGCCTACTACAATACCGTGTACCTGAACGGGGCGAGCACTGGCTACGGCTTCGGCACGGCCAGTATTGCCTTTAGCAGCGCGCCCACTACCATCGACCTGCGTAACAACCTGGTGGTGAACACAACTACGCCCACCGGCAACGGCCTGGCGGCGGCCCTACGCCGCACCTCGGTGGGCACTACCAACGTGGCTCCCAGCAACCTGGCGGCTACGCTCAACAACAACCTGCTTTATGGCCGCTACCTGTATGCGGAGGGCCTGAATGCCGGCGCGGCCACCAACGCCCTTACTACGCTGGCCGCCTACCGCCGCCTGCTGTACACGGCCGATGGCCGCGAGCAGCGCACGGTGAGCCAGTCGACGGGCTTTAACACGACCAACGTGCTGGACTACGACTTTTTGCGGCCCGGCACGGGCGTGCCCACCCCGGTGGCGGGCGGGGCGCAGCCCCTGGCTGGCTTACTGGTCGATTTTGGGAACAACACCCGCAGCACGACCACGCCCGATATTGGGGCCTGGGAGGGCGGTTTTGCCTACCTCGACCAAATAGCGCCTATTATCAGCTATACAGCGCTGGGCAACACCACCCAAACCACCAGCTCCACGCTGGCCAACGTGAGCGTGGTAGACGTGGCCCCCGGCTCGGGCGTGGCGAGCAGTACTACTACCCGGCCCCGCGTGTACTACAAGCTCGCGACCGATGCCAATGTGTATAACGACAACACCAGCAACACGCCGGGCTGGAAATACGCCGTGGCTAGCAATGGCAGCTCGCCCTTCAGCCTGGTGCTTGATTACAGCCTGCTCTACGGCCGCCCTACTATCGTGGGGGGTATGGTGGTGCAGTACTTTGTGGTGGCGCAGGACGGGGCCAACACGCCCAACGTAGCCCTCGAAGACGGCCAGCTCGCCACTACGCCTAGTAGCGTAGCCTTGCAGGCAGCCCATTTTCCGCTGGGCGGACCGGCCATCAACTCCTTCAGCATCACGGCCCCGGTAGTCACCGCGCCCCCCATTGTGACGCCGCCGGTGGTGACGCCGCCGGTGGTAACGCCGCCCGTAACGACTACGCCACCAGCCACTACCGCGCCCGGTGCGGCGCTGCCCACCGCGCTGCTGGTAGGTGCGGGCCAAACGTATACCTCGCTCACCAACTCGGGGGGCCTGTTTGAGGCGCTGAATGCGGGCGCCCTGCAAGGCAACACGACCGTGACCATTACCTCGAACCTGACGGGCGAGACGGGCGCGGTGGCCCTTAATGCGCTGGCCCCGACGAGCAGCAGCTACACGCTCACCCTTAAGTCGGATGGGCAGCTGCGCACCATCAGTGGCGTAGCAACTAGCATGGCGGGCCTCATTCGGCTGGCGGGGGCCGACCGCGTCACCATTACGGGGGCGCAGCCCGGCACCAGCTCGCAAAATCTGCTATTCAGCAACTACACCAACGGCGCGCCAACCTTCCAGTTCACGGCCGATGCCAGCGATAACACGCTGACCAACTTGCTCATCGAGAGTGGCAACACCTTCCCCAGCAGCGGCGCCATCGTGCTGGGTAGCGGGGCCAAGGCCGGCAACAACAACAACGTCTTCAACGGCCTCGACATCCGCCCCGTGGGCAATGCCACCACGGCTGGCTACGCCAATGGCGTGTATTCGGCCGGCGCCAATGCCACGGTTTTGAATACCGGCACGAAGCTGACGAACAGCATCGTGCACGAGTTTTCGAGCAATGGTTTCTACGCCATCAACAACAGCAGTAGCTGCACCGTCACGGGCAACAGCTTCTATCAGCGGGGCAGCCGCTCTACGGCACTGTGCGCCGTGCGCATCGACGCGGGCAGCACCAATACCGTGAGCAGCAACCGCTTTTACCAGACCACGGGCACCCTGAGCGGCACCGTTACGGGCATTTCGCTCACGGGGGGCGGCAGCGGCAGCACCATCAGCGGCAACCTCATCGGGGGCAGCATTGTGGCGGGGGCCAGCGCCACCATGAGCGTAACGTCGGGCTTCAGCGGCATCGTGCTGGCGGTGGGCACGGCCTCAGCCAGTACCGTGCAAGGCAATACCATTCAGGGCGTTACCAACACGTCGCTGGTTTCTTCAACCTACGGCATCAACGTATCGACCGGGTTGGTTACCATCACCAACAACGTGGTAGGCAGCACCACGAGCGGCCAGGGCATTGTGGTCAACTACGACGGCTACGGCATCGGCATCGGCACCTCGGCAGCCTCGACGGTGACCAACAACCAGGTAGTAAACCTGCAAACCGGCAGCAACCCGGCCGATGGGCTTTACCTATCGGGCATTTACTTCCCGGCTGGCACGAGCGGGGCGCACACTATCGCCACCAACACGGTAAATAGCCTGCTGAGCCGCTCGGTGCCCGACGACGACAACGGCTACGATACCCAAACAGTGGGCCTGCTGAGCAACAACGCGGGCCAGGTGCTGGTGCAGCGCAACCAGTTCAGCAACATCGGCAACCTGGCCACTGCTACGGGCAGCGCCAACAACCACTACGTGAGCGCGGTGCATCTGGTGCGGGCGGGCACGGGCAGCCAGGTCGTGCGCAACCGCATCTACAACCTCTTTGCCTCCAGCCCAGGCACGGGCCAGCTGGCCGACGTAGTAGTGGCGGTGCACAACGAAGGCACCGGCACAGTGGTAGCCAACAACCAGATTTCGGTGGCCGCCAGCGCCTCGGCGGCCCCGCAGGTAGTTGGCCTGCTCGACAACGGCGCGGCCAATACCTACGCCTACAACTCGGTGTACCTGGGCGGCCAGGGCGGCTCCGATACCTACGGCTTTTACCGCGCTGGCACGGCGGCGGGCCTGCTGCTGCGCAACAACATCCTGTACAACGACCGCACCGGCCGGGGCCGAAACCTGGCCATTGGCACAGGTTCGGCGGCCGGCTGGGTGGCGGCCACGGCCTCGCCCTCCAATGCTACCTCCGACTATAACCTGTTCTTTACCAGCGACAGCACGGAGGTGGGCAACTGGGCCGGCACCACGGTCAACTTTACCACCTGGAAGCGGGCCCAGCCCACCGGCAGCGGCGGCGACGCCAGCTCGATGCGCGAGCAAAACACGGCTATTTCGTCAGCCAGCCTCTTTGACAACGCCGCCACCGGCAGCCTGATGCTGAACGTGGGCGGCCCCGCCGCCTGGTACGCCAACGGCACCGGCGTGCAGCTGCCGGGCCTGAATACCGACTACGCCGGCAACCCCCGCTCGACCACCGTGGCGGCGGGCGCACCCGACATCGGCGCGCTGGAGGTAACGCCCACGGGCACGCCGCCCGACCTGGCTGCTTCGGGCGGACCAAGCCGGGGTGGCACCCAGGTTTTCCGGCTGGGCGGCCGGCCGCTGGCCCGTGTGGCCTGGGGTCAAAACGGCTCGGTGCCCAATGGCCTCACCGTGCGCTACTACTCGGGCACCAACCCGCCCACCCCCTACCCCGGTGGGTCGTCTTATGCCAACGTCTACTTCACGCTTAGCAACGGCAACAATAGCGGCAACAATTACACCTACTTCCCCACGCTGTACTACGACCCGGCCCTGCTTGGGCAAGTAGCCACCGAAGCCAGCCAGCTCGTGGCCCAGCGCACCGCCAACAACGGCAGCTACGACCTGTATGCCTCAGTCGTCACCCCGGCCACCCGCACGCTCGCCGGGCCGTCGGGCCTGTCGCGCCTGGGCTTGTTTGCCATTGGCAATTGGGGCAATGGCTCGGCTCGGGCCGGTGGCTCGCCGCTGGCCACGCTCACGCGGGTCGAAGCCAGCAGCGCGGGCAACGGGGCTACGGTGGGCTGGCGCACAGCCGCCGAAACCAGCACGGCGGGCTTCGAGGTGCAGGTGAGCCTCGATGGCGCGAGCTACCGCACGCTCGGCTTCGTGGCGCCCGCCGCGGGCAGCAGCGCCGCCCACGACTATACTTTCCTCGACCCCGAAGCTGGCCTGCCCGGCCTGCGCCACTACCGCCTGCGCCAGCTCGCCCCCGATGGCAGCGCCCGCCTCTCGGGCGTGCGCACGCTGGCCATTCAGGCGGGGGGTTCGGGCGAGGTGCTCAGCGCTACGCCTAACCCCTTCAGCACCAGCCTCACGCTGCACCTCAACCTGCCCACTGCCGGCCCCGCCACCCTGCGCCTCACCGATGCCAAGGGCCAGCTAGTGCGCTCGCAAGACCTGGGCGCGCTGCCCGCCGGCCCCAGCCAAACCACGCTCGGCAACCTGGCCAGCCTGCCCGCCGGCCTCTACGTGCTGCGCGTGGCCCTGCCCGAGGCCACCTACACCACCAAGGTTACCAAGGAGTAGCCTAGCCTTGGTGCTAAATAAAAGCGCCCGCCGGGTTTCTGGCGGGCGTTTTTGGTTGGCCATGATTTGGGCCAGGCGGGGCATTTGCCAGGGCACTACCCAGAGCGTTTTTGGGGATAGTTTGCGGCGTAGTTTGGGCGGGCTGCCGGCTTTTCGCTGGCTGTCCGCTCATATACACCAACCTAGAGCCGTTTCGGTATCCGTGTATAGTCGTTGAAGAGCATAGAGACACAATACCTTGCGTCTGGCGTTGCCGAGCAGCGCATCATCACGCCAGACGCAAGGCATTGCGTCTCAACAACCTATTTGCCGACTCCGAAATCGCTCTAAATCGCTGAAAATACTCCGTTGATTTAGCAAGCATTACGATAAGCTACTCAGCTACCTTATAGATAGCTAAAGAGCGCTGAATACTAGGAACCGTGGCCGCCGCAACCCTACCTCGGTACTGGAGTGGCCTACTAACCCAATCCCAACGCCCTAATCACCACGAGCGGCAAAATTCACGCCCTGAATTTCCCACCCACTTTGCTGAGCGACCGCGCAAACCGGCCCAACCCCATCAGCCGGCGATAGTGCTGAGCTTTTTGCCCACCAAGCCCAAGGGCGCCGCATCCTGCGCCCCGGCGAAGTAGCCGCCTACCCCGCACCCGTGCAGCTAGAGTTGCTGGAGCTGGGCACAGAGGCTTTTTTGCGGCACTAGCCAGCCTTTTGGCCAGGCCAAAAAGCGCCTTAACAGTGATTTTTGGAACAACCCAGCTGGCGCATGCTGCACAAAAAAAGCCCCGTTGGCATGGCCAACGGGGCTTTTTTGCTTTACACGTACCCGGCTGCTATTCGCGCACCAAGCGGCGGGTTTCTACGCCGTCGGCATTGGTGAGGCGCAGCATGTACACGCCGGGGGCCGTGCCCAAGAGGTTGAGCGTGTGCGTAACTACGCCGGCAGTGGCGGGCAGCGTTTGGCTGCTCACCACGCGGCCCAGCGCGTCGATTACGGCCAGCTGCGTAGCCGAGCGGAAGCCGCTCAGCTCCAGCGTCACCTGGCCGGTGGGGGTCGGGTTGGGGTACACCAGCAGGCTAGCCCCGGCGATGCCGGCGCGGGTGGTAGTTACTACCGAAGCCACCGAAGCTTGCGACGAGCAGCCGAAGCTGTTGGTGACTACCACCGTGTACGAGCCGTAGGTCGTGGCTGAGCCATTCACCACGTAGGTCTGGCCGGTAGCACCGGGAATGGCCACGCCGTTGAAGTAGAATTGGTTGCCGGTAGCCGCGTTTGAGGTGAGCGTGGTCGTGGTGCCGTTGTAGGCCGCCGTGAGCGTGGGCCGCACTGGCGTAGGATTCACCGTGATGGTGGCCGTGGCCGAAACCGCGCCGCAGCTACCGCTGGCAGCTACCGTGTTGGTAACGGTGTAGGTGCCGGCCGTGGAGGTGGCCAGGTTTACCGCGCCCGTAGCTGCGTCAAGAGTCAGGCCCGTGGCTGGCGAGGCGGTAAAGGTGCCCGCCGTGGCGCCGGTGGCCAGCGTGGCCGTTACCGTGCCAGTGCTACCGGCGCAGTTGCCGCCCGTGGCCGGGTAGCTGAAGGAGGCCGTGGCCGGCTGCGTCACAATCACCTGAATGGCCGTGCGGGTGGCACCCACGCACTCGTTGGTGAAGCTCAGGTTGAAGAAGCTGTTATAAGTCGAATTCGAATAGGTGGTCGACGTAGCGGCATTATAAGAGCCTTTTACGCTGAGCACGCCATCGGCCGAAGTAAGCGGATACGTACCCGTGTACGTGGTGTAGCGCCCCAAGGTACCCGTAGGGTTTGAGAGCTTGTAGTCGCCGGCGGCCAGCGTATAGTTCAGGGGCACGGTTACGCGGGTGCCCACCTGCGCGGCCGTCACCGTAATGATCACGTTGCTGCCAGCTACGGCCGTGGCCGTGCCGCCGGGCTGGGTGCCCGCTATGCTATACAGGCGAATGGTGAGCGTACCGGCTGCCGCGGGATACACATCTACCGAAGTAAGGGTGCCCGCCTGCGTTACGGCGAAGCCCAGGGGATAATCGGTAAACGTCGGCTGGGCAAAAGTGCCGTTGCTGGCGCTATTATCGGCCAAGCCTGCTGTCCGGGTACCGCCCGTGAAGGCTTCGGCGTAGTAAGTAGTAGTGGCCGTGAGGGCTGGAGTGGTGTAGGTGCCGCCCGTGGCCAGCGCCGTGCCGCCCGTAGCCGCACTAAAGAAGCGCACTGCGTTACCAGTAGAAGCCGTAGCGGTGAGCGTAGCCGGGCTGCCCGCGCAGGCGGCCACCGGCGAGTTGGTAGCCGTTAGCTGCGGGTTGGTTACCGTAACGGTGGCTACGTTGGAGGTAGCCACGGCGGCGTTGCAGCTGGTGCGCGCCCGGAAGTACGTGGTGCTGGTGAGCACGGCCGTGGTGTACGTGGCCGAGGTAGCCCCGCTGATGTCGCTAAACGTAACATTATCGGCCGACTGCTGCCACTGAATGCTGCCATTGGCCGCGCCGCTCAAGGCAAGCGTTACCGTGCCGCTCACGCAAAGCGAGGCCGTGCCGGGGGCAATGGTACCCGCCACCGGCGCCACTACTGTGCGCGCAATAGTCGGCAGCAGGGCATCATTGGCGGTATTTTGGTCGCCGGTGGCCGTGGCCGTGAGGGCGAAGGTGTAAGTACCAGCGGCGCTCATGTTGAGCGGACCCACGGTCACGTTTTGGGTGGCACCCACCGCCAGCGTGCCCGTGCTCACGGTCTGGGTCAGCGTTTGGGTGGCGGCCCCGCTCACCACCACCGTCACGGTGGCCGGGTTGGTAGCAAAGTTGATAGCCTGCGTACCCGCGTTGCGGATGCTCACAACCACACTTTCGGCCGTGCCGTAGCAGCCCTGGCCCGTGGTGGGCGACACCAGCGCGGCGGCAGCCAGGTCGATAGCCGGTGGGTTGAGGTTGATGTTGTCGATGAACAAATCATTGTCGGGTGTATCAACTACGGTGCCGTCGGTGGCAAAAAAGGCCACGATAATTTCCTGGCCAGCGTAGCTAGCCAACGAAACGCTTTCCGACTGGCCCGTCGCGCTGATGGGCGTAGTCGCCGTATAAGCCTTCACGGTGCTGAACGTCACGCCGCAGTCGGTTGACACGCGCACTTCGAGCCGGTCATCCGAGCCCAGCGTGGCCGCCGTTACGTCCCCAAATTCCGTCAGGGCCAGGTTATAAGTCAGCACCGACGTGGCCGTGGCCAGAATGCGCGGGCTCACCAGCCACTCGTTGCGGGTGTTGCTGTACAGGTTGATTTTGGCCGCGATGCCGTTCGGGCCACTCGTCACGTTAGCAAAGTCATCGCTGGTCCAGGCCGAGGTAGTGCCAGTGGGCTGGGCCGCGCCCGTAGCCTCGTACCAGCCGGGGTACAGCGTGCCCAGGTTAGACCCATTGAAGCCCGTAAAGTTGAGCTGCTGCGTGGCGGCGCCCAGCGCAGCCTTAGTGCGGGTGGCCGTGCTGCCGTCGTTGGAGGTATCGCCATCGCCGGCGGCCGTAGCCGTGAGAGCGAAGGTGTAGGTACCGGCGGCGCTCATGTTGAGCGAGCCCACGGTCACGTTTTGGGTGGCCCCTACGGCCAGCGTGCCCGTGCTCACGGTTTGGGTCAGCGTCTGGGTGGCGGTGCCGCCCACCACCACCGTCACGGTGGCCGGGTTGGTAACGAAGTTGATAGCCTGCGTGCCGTTGTTGCGAATGCTCACGACCACGCTTTCGGCCGCGCCGTAGCAGCCCGTGGTGCTGGGGCTCACCAAGCCAGCTGCCGCGAGGTCTACGGCCGCGCCGGCCGTGGTAAAGCTGCCCTCATCTGCCCCGATGTCGGGCGTGGTGGCGTTGCGCGTGTCGTTATCAAAATCGACCGTGATGCTGCTGATGGGCTGGGCTTTGCTTTCGGCCTGCGTGGGTACGGCCGGGTTGAGGTGCAGGAAAGTAGCCGCCGTGCCGGTAGTGCCCAAAAAGGCGACATCCTCGGTCTGCGAAGCGCCTTCGCGGGGCGACACCAGCGACTTGTAGGCGGCTAGGGTCTGGGCCGCGTTGGTGGCCGTGGTGGTGCCCTCCACGTAAATCACGTTCGTGGCCGAGGGCGTACCCGCGTAATAGATATTGTTGCCGGCAGTGCTGGCCAGGTTGACGGGCACCGTGTTGGCCGTGCCCGAGACGCGGCGCAGGGCCGCCGTGTAGCCGCCCGCGCCCGCCGCCGTGCTCTTGTTCACCACGATGTTATTGCGCAGGTCAACGGTGGTGGGCGAAGTCAAGAAGTAGATGCCCGACGTACCAAACGTGGCGCCCGTGCTGCTGGCCGCCAGGTTGATGGTGTTGTAGTAGAGGTTGGCCGTAGTGGGGGAGCCGACATAGATGCCGCTCATGCCCAGCAGGCTGGTAGAAGCTGCGGCGCGTAGGTCGCCCACCAGGTTGTTGGCCACCGTCACGGTGGTGCCCGAGCTTATGTAAATACCGTGAGCCACCCCGCTGCTGGTTCCCGCCGACAGGTCATACACTTTGTTGCGGCTGATGTCCACGGTATTGCCCGTGAGGTTGTAGATGCCGTACACCGTGCCGGCCGGGCTCAGCGACAGCCCGCCGACCGTGTTTTGCGTCCAGCTTTTTACGGTAGCGGCAATCGGGTTGCTATACATGCCGTACAGGGAACTGCCGGTCGAGGTGGTAGCACCGCTGATGCTGAGGTCGGTAAAGGTGTTGCCAGTCAGCGTCTCGGCCGTGGGCGAGCTGGCGTCGTAGTACCCATACAGGGTGCTGCTGCTCGTGCCCGTGGCTGTCACGCTGTTGTTGGCAACGGTGTTGCCGGTCGCCGTTACGGCCGCCGTGCCGGCGGCCAGGCAGTAGAGCGTGCCGCTGGTAGAGGTGCCGCCGGTTTTGCTGTTGCCCGTCAGGCGGTTATTGGTGAGCGTAAGGGTGGTGGCGCTGCCCCCTTGCAGCAAATACAGGCTGGAGGTGCCGGCCGCCGTATTGTTGGTTACCACGTTGCCGCTGAACGTGGCCGTGGTAGGCGTACCCGAGTTGTAGATGAGGTAGCACGTAGCCGAGCCCGTGCTACTGCCCCCAATGCTATTGCCCGACACCGTATTGTTGGAGATGTTGAGCGTGGCGGGGCTCGACGTGCTGTAGAGCAGGTACGTACTAGCCGAGGTAGCCGTAGCGTAGGTGCTAGTAGCCAGCGTATTCCCCGTAATAGTTACCGTGTTGGCCGCGGGCGTGTTACCCATGCCATTCTCGATGGCCGAAAGCTGCGAGGTAGTAGCGCCGCTGGCCAGCGTGATGGTATTGTTGGTGATATCCAGGCTCGCCGAGGTGCCGTTGGGCGTGTAAATACCGCGCAGCGTGCTGGTAACGGTGCTGGCCGCCACCGGCGTCGAGGCCGTAGCCGAGGTGTAGTTGAGCGTGCTGTTGAGGGTATTGCCCGCCACCTTGAGGCCATTCTGGTAGGTACCGCCCGCGCCCCAGCCCGAGGCCGTGCCGCCAAAGTTGCCGATGGTATTACCCGCCGTCACGCCGATTTCGTTGTTCTGGTCGTAGTTGGCAATAGCAGTAGCCGGGCCGGCGGCGAAGTAAATACCCGTCAGGGCGTTGCTTACCACGTTGCCATACACCTTGTTCGAGCTATTGGCGCCCGAGGTGGCCGTGGCAGTCAGGGCTGCGGCCGCCGTGGCGGCCGAAGGTGCCCCGTAGATGCCGATAGTGCCCACATTGGCCTTGTTGAGCGTCACCACGCAGTTGCGGATGACGTTGAACTGGCTGCCATCGGTGGCCGCCGCCCGAAACAGGGCGATGCCAAACTCAGCCTGCTGCGTGGCCGTGGTATTAGCCGGGTTTTCGGCTAGGCTCAGGCCGTCGATGGTAACATAGTCGGAGCCCGCCAGCGACAAAATCGCGTCGAGGTTAGTCGTCGTGCCCACCCCGGCCGTAATAATTGGATTGGCCCCGGTGCCCGCTTTTTGGAACACGATGGGGTTGGCCGCCGTGCCCGTGGCCGTAATGGCGCCCGCCGTAGGGCTGGCGAAGGTTTCGGTATAGCCCGCCGCGATGTTAAACGTGACGCCGCCCGCCCCCACGCCCTGCGCGTTGAGGTCGGCAATGGCCGCCGCCAGCGTGGCGTAGCTACCCGGAATAGTCTTTGCACCAGCAAGTTGAGCATGAGCGCCGGGCGTAGCCAGCACCACCAGCCCCGCGCCGGCTAGCCAGCGGCCATACCGGTTACTAAGTAAGGATTTTCGCATAAAGAGCGGAAAAAGTTGGGGAAGAAATGGGGAATAAAGAGAATAAAAAAAACCCTTGGCAAAAGCCAAGGGCCGAAGATATAACCTGATACAGAATTATTACAGATTCAGATTAGTAAAGCGCGTAGCAACTCAGGGTGCCTTTTCGCCGGGCATTGGCCGCTACTCGTCGGGCAAAATGTTGACATCCTGCACCAGCACCATTTTCTCGATTTCGCGGCCGCGGCGGGTATTGGCCAAGCCGCCGAGGGCGGTTTCCTTGTAGCGGGTTTCCATGCTCTGGCCCACCTCGCCGAGGGCCGCCACGCACTGGTCTACGGGTATCACCGGGTCGACACCCGCAATGGCTATTTGGGCCGACGAAAACGCAATGGCCGCCGCCGAGGCGTTGCGCACCACGCAGGGCACCTCCACGAGGCCCGCCACGGGGTCGCACACCAGCCCCAGCATGCACTGAATAGTAATGGCCACCGCCGCAAATACGTGCTCCACCGTGCCGCCCAGACAGTACACGATGGCCCCCGCCCCCATCGCGGCGGCCGAGCCAGTTTCGGCCTGGCAGCCGCCCACGGCGCCGGCCAGCGAGGCATTTTGCTCGATGATGAGCGCGATGCCCGCCGCCACCAGCAGCCCTTCCAGGATTTTCTGGTCGGGCAGGTGGTGGATATTCTGGATGGTGGTGAGCACGCCCGGCAAAATGCCCGACGCCCCCGCCGTGGGCGCGGCCACCACACGGCCCATGCAGGAGTTCACTTCCTTCGCGCCCAGCGCACTTATTACCAAGCTTTTGAACTCCGGCGATAACACCGTAATTGGCGAAGCGGCAATCTTTTTGGCCCCGTTATTTATCATGCCCGAGCGCGAGGTCATGTCGCCCGTGAGGCCAGTGTGCACGGCATCACGCATCACGTCGTAGGCGCGTTGCAGGCCCGGCCAAATGTCGGCCTCGGCCGCTCCTTTCTGCTCGATTTCGTAGGCCAGCACGGGCTGAAAAAGCGGCTCGCCGGTGGCAGCGCAGTGCGCCTGCCAGGACGCAAAATCGGTAAAAAGGAGCGACATGGGTGGGTAGGGAAGATAGTTAGGGTATAAAAGTAAAACGTCCGTCATGCTGAGCTTGCCGAAGCATCTCTACCGCACCGCCAGGGTACTCCCCAACGATGCGGTAGAGATGCTTCGGCAAGCTCAGCATGACGGACGTTTCGAAGCAGCAGGCGAGGTTATTACGCCGGGGCCTTCTCCGTCACCAGCTTGATGCTGGCCGAGTTGATGCACAGGCGCAGGCCGCTGGGCGGCGGGCCGTCGGGAAAAACGTGGCCCTGGTGCGCGTCGCACACGTTGCAGAGCACTTCCACGCGTACCATACCGTAGCTGGTGTCTTTCTTGTAGCGAATGGCGCTTTCCTCGACCGGCTGCGTAAAGCTGGGCCAGCCGGTGCCGCTCTCAAACTTGGTGCGCGAGTCGTAGAGCGGGGTGCCGCAGCATACGCAGGCGTAGAGGCCGGCCTCGTGCGCTTCGCAATACTCGCCGGTGAAGGCGCGCTCGGTGCCGTGCTCGCGCGTAACGTGGTATTGGGTGGGCGTGAGCTGCGCTTTCCACTCTTCATTGGTTTTTTCGACGCGGCGGGGCGGCTCGGGGCTGCCGTGGTTGGCCAGGCGAATTACGTCGTTCCAGGTCTGCATTTTGGGTTGGTTTTAACGGGCAGGATATGTATTGGACTTGTTCCTAAAGTAAGAAAGACGAAAAAACGGGCCATGCTGAACGCAGTGAAGCATCTCTACCGCACCGTTGAACGGTTTGGATGAAGCGGTAGCGATGCTTCACTGCGTTCAGCATGACCCGTTTTTTACAAGATTTTTAAGTAGGGAACAAGTCTTGCAAGTAAAACGCAGCACGGCACGCAGAGTTCACGCCCGGGCGTTAGGCCCACGCTCGCAGCAGCGCCAGGCCGGCGGGCCAGTCGCCGTGGCCGCTGGCGGCGTTGATGTGGCCGGCGTCGCCGATACTTATAAGCTCGCTGCCCCAGGCCTCGGCAAACTGCCGGGCGCGGGCCTCGCTCACCCATTGGTCGGTGGTACTGGTCACTACTTTGCTTGGGAAGGGCAGCCGCTGCAACGGCATCGGCCCAAAGCCGGTGGCCGGAAAAGCGGCATAGTGAGTCGTTTCCACGTCGCTCGGCGCCACCAGCAAGGCCCCTTTTATGCGGTGGCCGTAGGCCGCTGCCCAATGCGCCACCGTGATGCACCCCAGGCTGTGCGCGATGAGCACCACCTGGGTCAGGTCTTCGCCAGCCAGCGCCTGCTCGATGGTGGCTACCCACTCGGCGCGGTCGGGCGCGTCCCATTCGCGCTGCGCGATGCGCGCAAACTCCGGGTGTGCGTGCTCAAAATAGGTTTGCCAGTGGTCGGGGCCCGAGTTGCCGAGGCCGGGCACGATGAAAAAGCGAGTGTTTTGCATGGCCGAAGGTAGCTTTTCGGCCGGCTTAGCGCTTCAGTTCAAACTCCTGCGCCTGCCCACCGCGGCTGCGCACCACCACGCGGTAGCGGCCGGGGCCCAGCACCAGGGCCGTCGCGTCGGTTTTGCTAGCCAGCTCGATAACATCGGCGGGCACGGCATCGGTGGGCTCGCCGGCCACGTAGGCCAGCACCTGGCACGGGTAGGGCACCTTTATTTTGGCCGCTACCGCCACCGGCCGGCGCTGGCCAGTAATAAGCCAATCGGGCCGGCCCTGCACAGCGGTAGCCGCGGGTGGTACACGTAGGCATCGACGCGCATGTACTCGTCGGCGGTGCTAAAAGGCTGGCCCCGCGCATCAAGCAGCACCACGCTACCGCGCACCGGCAGCGGCTGGTAGTAGCGGTTGCCTCCCCCTTCGCTGAGCACCGTTTGGTCGATGGTAAACGGGTCGATGCCCGTGTACTCGCGCAGGTAGCTGGCCAGCCAACGGGTCTGGTCTTCGGGGTCGGGCTGCTCGCTGGCGTGGCTGTAGCCGCAGTGCACCACTATTTTGGTCTGCGGGTCGGCCAGCAGAATATGCTGGATATTACGGGCCTGGGCCATTTCGCGGGCACGAATGCGCGCCTGCCAGTCGCCCTCCCGGCTAAAGCCATAGTTGTAGCAGCGCAACCGAAAACCCTGCTTTTGGGCCGTGCGCAGCAGGTTGCCAAAATTGGGCTCGCCCATTAGGGTGCCAGTGGCCTGCACGGGGTAGCGGCGGGTGGCCCAGTTCAGCGAGTCGTCTTCGAGCAGGTCCTCCACGGCCAGGTAGCGGTAGCCATGCGCCGCCAGCTCGGGCAGCAGCGAAGCCGTGAACGCCCGGTGCCGCGGCACGTGGTGCGCCTCGTTGAGGATGACGATACGCTCGCGCTGCGCCCGCTGCAAAATGTAGGCCTTGGCATCGGTGGGCCGGTAGGCGGCAAAGGCCAGGCTATCGGCGCGGGGCAGTGGGCGCGGCGGGGGCACGGGCCCCTTATTATTGGCCTCCAGCGCCGCCTGGTAGCGCCCGATGCGCGCGTACTCCCAGGCCGCCTGCTGGTTGCGGTCGGGCTGGGCGCGCAGGGTCGCCGCAATGTCGTCGGCAAACACGTAGGGCGCGGCGGTATTTTGGCCGTGGGCCGCCGCGCCGGTTAGCAGCAGAGTGGCCAGCACAAGTTTTTTCATCGTAGCTAGGTAGCTATTGGCTAGGCTTTTGAAAACAAAGTATCCCCAATACTACAACACACCTCTATAGTAACTGCTTAGTACTAGCGCCCTGCGGGGCCGCCCTCCCCTTCCTTGCCCATGAAAATCCTCACCGCCGCCCAAATTCGCCAGCTCGACCAAGCCACCACCCACGAGCAGCGCACCACCTCCACCGAGCTGATGGAGCGCGCCGCTACCGCCGTGGCCGGGTGGCTGCTGCGGCACTACGACCCGCGCCACACCCCCGACGTGCTGCTGCTCTGCGGCCCCGGCAACAATGGCGGCGACGGCCTCGCCCTGGCCCGCTTGCTCTACCAGGCCGGCTACCCGGTACGCCTGGCCCTGCTGCCCGCCGCCCGGTACTCCGACGACTACCAGCACAACCACCACGTGCTGCCCAAAGTCATTCCAATTCAGGAGCTTGGCCCAGAGTCGCTGCCCGACATTCGGCCCGAAACGCTGGTCATAGACGCCCTTTTTGGCACCGGCCTCACGCGCCCGCTCGCCGATACGGCCGCCGCCGTAGTGCGCCACCTCAACGAGCACCACGCCCGCGTGGTGGCCATCGACCTGCCCAGCGGCCTGCTCGCCGATGCGCCCCAGCCCGAGGCCGATGCGCCGGTGGTGCGCGCTACGCACACCGTGAGCTTTGGCCCGCCCAAGCTGGCTTTTTTGCTACCCCAAAACGCCGAATACGTGGGCCAGTGGCACCTAGAGGATATTCGCCTGAGCCGCAGCTTTATCGAGCAGGCCGACACGCCGTGGCACTTCACCGGGCTTCCGGCGCCCCCCGAAGGCTGGCCGCAAGAGCCCGCCGCCCGCCCCGAAATCCAGCTGCCCAAGCGCTCAAAATTTGCTTATAAGAATACATTTGGGCACGCGCTGCTGCTGGCGGGCAGCCGTGGCAAAGTGGGAGCGGCCGTGCTCAGCAGCGGCGCCTGCCTGCGCGGCGGCGCGGGCCTGCTCACGGTGGCCGTGCCCGGCTGCGGCTACGACATCATTCAAACCACCCGCCCCGAGGCCATGTGCCTGGCCGATAAAGAAGCTGATTTTATCAGCGAGCTGCCCGATTTACAACCTTACCAAGCCGTAGCCATTGGCCCCGGCCTGGGCCAAAACGACGCCAGCCGCGCCGTGCTGGAGCGGCTACTGCGCGAGGCCAAAGTACCGCTCGTCCTCGATGCCGACGCGCTGAATATGCTCGGCGCGCACCGCGAGCTGCTCGACTTGCTGCCCGAAAACACGGTACTTACGCCCCACATCGGCGAGTTTGCGCGCCTCACCGAGAAGACTCAGGACGACTACCACCGCCTTGATTTGCTGCGGGCTTTCGCCCAAAAATACCGCTGCCTCGTGGTGCTGAAAGGCGCCTACACGGCCACCGCCGCGCCCGATGGGCAGGTATATTTTAATGGCACTGGCAACCCAGGCATGGGCACCGGCGGCAGCGGCGACGTGCTCACGGGCCTCGTGCTGGCCCTGCGCGCCGACCAGCGCCTCGACCCCTTGCTGGCCACGCGCCTGGCGGTGCTGGCCCACGGCCACGCTGGCGACCTGGCCGCCGCCGAAACCGGCGAGGCGGGGCTGCTGGCCGGCGACCTGGTGGCGCACATCGGCCCGGCGCTGCGGGCACTAACGGCGGAAAGCTAACCGAGTGGAAGCAACCATCGGGTGGGGCTGCGCATCTGCTTTTCGGGCAACCGGGGGAGGCGGCTTTCGCTAACTCTACCAGGCCAGTTGGGCGCCGTACTCATGCCAAGTGGCCTTTTATTCAACTACTCGTGCTTTCAGCTATAAAACGCGCCGCTATGCGCAGGAATAAAAGCTGGCAGGCAGCACCTTCAAAGGCCGGTAAACAGCCGCAATGTGCGGTGCTGCTTGCTACGCGCTGCCTGCTACTTGCCTTGCTGCTCGGCGGGTTACCACGGGCCTGGGCGCAGGCCGGCCAGCCCACGCCCCAACTGCGAGTGAGCGGTACCGTGAGCGATGCCCGCACCAAGCAGCCAGTACGTGGGGCGGCCGTGCGGCGCCTCGGTACGCAGCGCGGCACCGTGACGGATGCCGAAGGCGACTTTTTGCTGTCGGCTGCCGCCGCCGATACGCTGCTTTTTCAGGCACTGGGCTACAAGCCGCAGCGGCTGCCCCTGCGCGGCACCTCCCTAGCGCAGCTGGTGGTGCAGGTGCGGCTGGTGCGCGACTCGGTGCGCCTCGGCGAGGTGCGCGTGACGGCCGACCGTGCCGACCGCGCCAGCGTCAACCAAGCCCTGCGCAGCCTCAAGCGGCCGGCGGTGCCCGTGGCGCACGGGGCCCATCGGCCGCCCCCACCCAAGCCGCTTTTCGCAGTAGATTCTACCCCGCCCCCGCCGCCCCCGTTTGGTGGCACGCCCCTCGACTGGGCCTACAGCCGGTGGTCGCGCGAGGCCAAAGAGCGGCGCAAGGTGCAGCAAATCAAGACGCAAGAAGCCCAGCAGAAGGCGTACCAGCGCAAGCTGGAGTACAACAAGGCTTTTAAGGATAATCGAGGTTATGAGTAAGCGTTCAGATTAGCCAAAGATTATATATAGAAAAATGTCTAACGCGTGTGCAACCTTGCCGCGCCGCACACGGCTCTCCGTTTTGAGCCGCGTGCGGCGCTTTTTTTCATTCTTCCTTAACCTGTTTGCTGTATGAACCGACTATCTACCCGCCTGCCCGGCGCGGCCTGGCTGCTAGGGCTACTGCTGCTGCTGGGCTGCTCGAAGCAAGAGCCCGAGCCCGAATACTCGTACCTGACCTACGCCACCTACCGGCCCGTGCTGATGACGCGCACCGCGCTCGAAAGCTCGGTAGCCGCCCTGCCGCCCCAGGCTATGCACAACCCCGGCAAGATTTACCTGCGCGGCTCGTATGTATTTGTCAACGAGAAATTTGCCGGTATCCACGTTATTGATAACACCAACCCGGCCCAGCCGCGGCCGGTGAGCTTTTTGCGCATTCCGGGCAACATTGACCTGGCCGTGCGGGGCAACCTGCTCTACGCCGACAATGGCCCCGATTTGGTGACGCTCGACATCAGCGACCCGGCCCACGTGCAGCCCACCGGCCGCGTGCGCGACGCCTTCCGCGAGCTGCCCATGCCCGAGTGGAGCAGCCTGGAAGAAGCCTACCAGCCCGCCAACCGCCCCAGCAACTCGGTGGTAGTGGGCTGGCGCAAGCTCGCCCCCGGCGAGGCCGTGCCGGTGAAAGTGACGTACACCGTTCCCCGTGGCGGTCCTCTTCCTTTTTTCAATAATACCAATACACTGGCCACCAGCACTTCTGCCGCGCCCAACTCGGCAGCCAGCACGGGCAAGGGCGGCTCGATGGCCCGCTTCGCCATTCTCAACCAAACGCTCTACACCGTAGACGAGCAGAGCCTGCGCCTGTTTAGCCTGCAAAACCCGGCCGTGCCCACTGCCGGCCCCAAAGTGCAGCTGATAAACGGTATCGAAACGATTTTCCCGAGCGACCACTACCTGTTTTTGGGCACGCAGCGCGGCATGTACATCTTCGATGTAGCCACGCCCTCGGCCCCGGTGCAGGTCAGCTTCTACCAGCACCTGGTAAGCTGCGACCCGGTGGTGGTAGAAGGTAACTATGCCTACGTAACGCTGCGCTCGGGCCGCACCTGCGGCGGCGGCGCCAACGTACTGGAAGTCATTGACCTGACCAACCTTAAACAGCCGCGCCTGGTTAGCTCTCTGCCTATGCTCAGCCCGCAGGGCCTGGGCGCCGAAAACAACCGCCTCTACGTCTGCGACGATGGGCTGAAGGTATTTGACACCAGCCGCACCCCCGCCCTGACGCAGGTGCAGAAGTTCGCCACCAGCCTCACCGACGTTATCCCGAACGGCAACTACCTGCTGGCCGTGGGGCCGGGCGGCCTCTACCAATACGCCATCGGCAGCACGGCCTTGCAGCAGGTGAGCATGTTGCCCATCGTACCCTAAATGGCCTCTTTTTCTCGCCAAATAGCCTCGGTCCGCTGGGCCGGGGCTTTGGGGCTGGCGCTCCTGAGCCTGCGGGCCTCGGCCCAGGCGCCGGCGGGCTGGGTACTCAAGCTCACGCCGCAGCATCTGGTAATGAGTGGCTTATGGCTTGAAGCCGAGCGCCCCCGCGCCGGGCAGCCGCGCCAGACCTTCACGCTGGGGCCGCAACTGTACTGGGGCAGGGCCGGCCGCCCCGATGTGCCCATCGACCCCACCGACCCCGTTTTTGACCGCACCGTGCGGGGCGCGGGCCTGCTCGGGCAGCACCGCTTTTACTTGGGCGATAAAACGGCGGCCAGTTCGGCGCAGCCGCTGGGCTTTTACCTGGGCTACGGGCCGCAGGTGCAGCTTTTCCGGCTGGGCTTCGCCCGCCGCGAGTGGCACGAAGAAACCGGCCCCAATGACTTGCCCTACCTGGTTTTTGGGCCGGTGCCCTCCCACGAAACCGTGCTGCGCTACAGCCTGACCGGGCAGGCGGGCTACCAAATGGCACTATCGCGCCGGGTTTTAGTAGACATCTACGCCGGCCTGGGGCTGCGTAAAAGCCACATTTGGTCGGACTCTGGCGAAAGCCAGTTTCGCAGCGGGCCCTCCGATTACGCACACGAGGGGCTGTTTTTTCCGGCGGGCTTCAAAGTCGGCGTACTGCTATGATAGCGTGACCTTTTCAGATTCGCGTTACTGCGGGTGGGTGCGCAGCCACTTGCGAGCTTCTTGGTACACCTCCTGGCCGTCGTCGCCGTCTTCGACCACGGCGCGGTAGTAGCGGCGGGCAGTAGGCAGGTCTTTATCGCTGGCGGCGAGGCGGGCCAGTCCGGCTTCGGCGAAGATATAATAGCTCTTTTTGGCCATACCGGCCTGCTCCGAATACACCAGGCAGCGCTGGTAATAGTCCTTGGCCTGGGCTACATTCTTGTACTTAAACTGCATGAGGTAGCCCATGATATAGGCCGCTGCCCGGCCCGTGTATGCCTCGTAGCCCACCTGCCCGGTGGCGTACTTCTGGAGAATAGACCGACAAGCTATTTCGCTCTCGCCAAACCGGCCAATCTGGAAGCCCAGCTTGGCGTAGTCGAGCTGAAAACGCGAATTATCGGGAAACTGCTGGACCAATTGCTGGGCAACTTTATACGCTTCTTCGGGCTGGTTTTCGCGGGTGCTGTTGAGGATGTTAACCAGAAAAAACCTAGCCTCGGCCCCGGTGTAAAAGGCGCTTTGGCTCACCTGCCGCAGCTGGGCCAGGCCACGCTCGCGGTTGCCTTTGGGAAAGAAAAACAGTACCGGCCGCAGCCACGGGTACTCCTGCCCTATCCACACCGCGTAGTAGTTAAACAGGCCTTCACCAAAGAGAAATTCGGCGCTCAGGTCGTTGGCTTCGCGGCTCTTTTCCAGGTAGATAAGCGCCTTGCGGCTGGCCGTAGTGGCCCGGCGCCAATTGTGGCGCTCCGAGTGCAGGCGCGCCTCAAAGCCATAGGCGGCCGCCAGAAAAAAGCAGGCTTCGTAGTTGTGGTTATCGGCTTTGTATAACGCTTCGGCCTTGGCTTGGGCGGTATCAACGTAGGCTAGAAAGGTCTTGTCGTAATGGGTATCGGTGGCGTTGGCGGGCACCATTTTCCACCAGGTGCTCAGGCCCAGCAGAAAATACGCCATCGGGTGCTGCGGGTAGCGCCGCCGCAACGAGTAAAACTGCTTGTCTGCCTTGGCAAACTTGAAGTTGTAGAGGTTTTGCACGGCCCCGCCCAGCTCCAGCTGAATGTCTTTATCGAGCAGCAGCCAGCCCGAAATATCTACCGCGGGCGGCGCTACGTGCACGCTATCAAGCGCCACTTGCTGCGGCACGGGCTTGAGTACCTGCGCCTGCCCGGCAAAGCCGCTGGCCAGCAACCCAATGAATAAGCTACTAGCTATTAACCGGCGGCGTAGACCAGAGAGAAATTCCATATGGGTAAACGGCTACTGTTGCAAGTACCAGGTTTGTACGCAATTTGGCAACCAATAGGATACCAACGCACGCTACGACAAAGCTGTTCAGGAATAGTCTTCCCTGCTGTGTGTAAAAAGGCGATATTTGTCTCCGTTGCGAACGTAGCCACAAAGCGGCAGCAGGAAAAAACTGGCTCAAAGAATTAACGGCCTTGAAGTGGCGATACTGGAACCGTAATAATGCCGCGCGGCAAGACCAAAATGTGCTACAGCAGCAACGATACCGTCGCCTGCACCAGCAGCGCGCCATCGGCCACGAGGGCAAAGAAATAGTCGCTGCGCGTGTCGCGGGCCACGGCAATAACCCAGGCGGCAAAGCCAGCGGGCATTACTACTACTAACGGCGGCGCGCCCCGCCCCAGGCCAATGGCGACCGACGCGAACAGCAGTGCCAAAGCCACGGTTTTGGCCCCGCGCAGCCCCAGCACCACGGGCATGGTGCGCAGGTTGGTAAGGCGGTCGCGGCTAAAATCCCGAATATCAAACACAATGGCCAGCGCTGAAACCAGGCAAAACCGCTGCGCCAGCAGCCCGGCCAAGGGGGCCAGCGGCCGGTGCAAAGCCAGCGCGGGCAAGCCCACCGTCACGGCCGACCACACCCCGCCGATGAGGAATACCTTGAGCAGCGGCACCTCGCGCACGGCCCGCCAGCGCCCACGCCACGGCAGCAGCGGCAGCGAGTAGCCCAGCGCCAGCGCCGCCAGCGGCAGCAGCAGTGGCAGGTAGTGCAGCCAGCCGCCTACCAGCAAGAGCACGCCGCCAGCCAGCGCCGCCGCGCCGGCCAGCACCGCCAGCGCCCAGCGGTGCCGGTGCTGCCAGGCCTTGCGCCCCGAGGTGCCCACCGGCTGCCGATGCTTGAAAGGCAGAGCCGCGTCGAGGTTATAGGTGAGCAGCGTGACGGCAAAAACCAGGGCTACTGCCTGCCACCCAGCCGGGCTAAAGCCGCCCGGCAGCAGGTGCAGCACGCCGGCCGTTTGGGCAGCGGCCGCTGCTGCCAGCCAGCCACTGCTGTAGAGCAGGGCATCGAGCAGGCGCAGGGGCAGCGGACGGGCGGGCATGGCGGCAGTAGCGCGAAGCTCCGCTTCGCGTGGCGTTTGGCAGCATTTAGGGAGCGCGAAGTACGCTAGTAGCGCGGTTTTAGGCGGGAAGATGGCCTAGTGTTGCGCGGACTTTGCAGTCCGCGTTCGGGCGTGCGCAGTCGCGGAATACAAAGTCCGCGCAACACCGGCCACAAAAAAACGTCAGGCAGCCGGGCCGAAGCCGGGCTGCCTGACGTGTAGGCCAAGTGCCGTAATACCTTACGCCTGCTCGGGGTGCTCAGCGCCGAAGGTTTCTTCGTAGAGCTTCACGCTCTCGTTGATGATGCGGTAGGCATCTTCGCGGCCCAGGAACTGCTTTACTTCTACGTGCTTCTTTTCCAAGGCTTTGTAGTCCTCGAAGAAGCGCTGCATTTCCAGAATCATATAGGGCGGAAGGTCGCCCAGCTCGTTGTAGTGGTTCACGCTCACATCGTGCGCAGCTACTGCGATGATTTTGTCGTCTTCCTCGTCTTGGTCGAGCATCTGCATCACGCCGATTACTTTGGCCTCGACTACGCACATGTGCGGAATGTCGACCGAGCACAGCACCAGGATGTCGAGCGGGTCTTTGTCGTCGCAGTAGGTGCGCGGAATGAAGCCGTAGGCGGCGGGATAGTGCACGGCCGAGAACAGCACGCGGTCGAGCTTGAGCAGGCCGCTGTCTTTGTCGAGCTCGTATTTGCCTTTGCTGCCTTTCGGGATTTCGATGATACCGGTTACGACTTCGGGCAGGCCATCGCCGCGCGATACGTCGTGCCAGGGGTTAAAATGGGCCACGTTGTACTTAAGTGAGAAGGTGGTGGGGAGGAATTTAGAAATGGGTTGGCAATTACGCGACAAAGTAACTACGGATGCCGTGCCCGGCCGCAAAAAGCTGAAAGGTAACGTAAGCTTTAGCTTGCGAGTGAGCGTAGCGAGCAGTGGCGTAAGCGAACGTCTGCAAACGTGGCTGCTCGCTGCGCTCGCCCGCAAGCTAAAGCTTACGCTACACAGCGCTACTTCATCACCTCAACCAAAGGCCGGCCGGTGCAGCCGCTGGGCTCCTGAATGTGCAGGTAGCGGGCCAGCGTGGGCGCGATATCCACGATTTTGACTTCCTGCATCGACTCGCCGTGCTTTACGCGCCAGCCCCAGAATAGCAGCGGCACGTGCGTATCGTAGGCCCACGACGAGCCGTGGGTAGTGCCCTTTACCACGGGGTAGCCGTAGGCTTCGAGCCAGCCGGGAGCCAGCACGGCCAGCACATCGCCCGAGCGGGGCGAGTAAAAGCCGTTTTGCTGGTAGTAGCCCAGGCCCTCGTTCCAGCTGCCGTGCAGCAGGTCGTGGGCCGTGATGGCTTCGGTGATGTGCGGCTGGGCGCGCAGAATATCAGCTACTTCCTCTTGTACGGCAGCCAAATTAAGCTTCTTTTGGGCAATGAGGGCGTGGTTGAGGTAGGCCTGCTGGTTTTCGTAGGTCAGC
>Ga0265780_10000515_pt1 | contig 59877 bp, 49 predicted proteins | sample P1T30metagenome_FD_192432 | JGI IMG/M metagenome (GOLD analysis project Ga0265780, IMG submission 192432) | Plant litter microbial communities from East Loma Ridge, Irvine, California - P1 T30 | ecosystem: Environmental > Terrestrial > Plant litter > Unclassified | place: USA: California... | reverse complement strand
GATCTGCCTCCTCGCGCAGACATGACATAGTCTCCGGCGTCTTGTGGTGCGGGTATTTCAGCACAGTTCGACCGTCTTCCAAGATTCCGACAAAGAAATGTCCCGAAGTTGCAAGGTACTCCTGTACGCCATCGGGTTTCCAGAACGAGACGTGATTGGTCCAGCCTCGCGAAATCGCCTCCGTGTCCGTGGCCATGATCTGCAGGAAAGGTCTGCAAGTGGTAAACCTGGTCAGTGTGTCTGGGATAGGAAAGTGGTAGAATGGAAGAATGATTTTTGATTCGGGATCTTAGGTGGCATTTTATATTCGACGCGTTGAAGATGTTTTATCTCCTAGCCGCACCGAATCGAAGCACGTGAATCTACACTCTATTAGCGGATCCCTTGCAAACGCTTCGAGAGCCGGTGCCCATCGTTTCACCGATGCAGGGTGCCCTATCGATGTCAACCCATCGGCGCTTCGCTGTCGGTTTCCATGCACGACTTTGCTCTGCAACATGTAAGCGATATACAGGGGCGTGCAAGATACCCCTCCTAAACCCGTCGTGAAGTATAGCGCTAGGTGGTGTCGAGACGCCGCGAATCCGTCGCAAGGCCTCGGATGTCCCAGCAGAGAAGACCGACATGCTGGAGTATCAGCCAGCGGCGATGCTTATAAATCCTTCGAGCCCTTCGAGTTCGCGTCACCATCAGGCCTGGTGGTCAGATTCTTGGTGCAATTGTACAGCGCAGCATCCACAATCTGCTCCGGGGTTTGTGACTCCGCATGCGTGACAATTGGGATGCCGAAGGTGAAGATGGCAGCGACTATGTCGAGGGATATCAAACCAACTGCGGCGCCTTCGCGCACGATATCCTTCCTGACGAGATGGATGGTCACGAAGATCAATATGAGGCTGAGCGCCGCGGGGATGTCTAGTTTGCTTTCATGTTAGGAAGATCCCCTTGAGTTTGAGGCCTCGCCGGGAGTCAATGATAACTTACAAATCCAGTTTTTTTGCAAAGTCGTCTTCGCTCGCGCGTCTTCATGCATCTTGGCTAACATTACCTCGCGGTAGATGATCCAGCCGTCTTCATGGCCGAAGATGCGGAGGTACATGGCAGGCGAATAGCTCCGCAGTTCTTGGCCGCTGCCGAGTTTCCAGTTGGCGACGACGGGGCGGACATAATCTTCGGGAATCTTTCTCTTTGTGGTGAGAAGATAAGTCAGATAGGTTCGAATCTCTTCTGGTGAGGCGTCTGGTGAGGGCGTTGAGATTTGCTGGTCGGCGTTTTGTTGGTCAGGGCTTTTCTTCTCAAAAAGCAGAGGTTCTTGATCTTTGATGGGGTCCATGTCCAAGGAAGTGAATTGTAGCGCAGGTCCTGTGTTCGATGTCAATCGTCGAGAAGAAAAGTGAAAGAGCAAGGTTGTCATTCAAAGTGGAATCGCAGCGGACCCATGGTGAACTCCACAAGGATGATCAACTACATGTACTGATGGCTGACCTGACACGTTCGGACGCTCACCACTTAGCATTCACCTGCAAGGGCCAACATCTGACGAGGCGAGTAATCATATTCATGTGTCTCGCATATTACTGCTCTCGATAAGGTAAGTAGTATCGTTTGCTGATAAGTTAGTACAATATAGTACTTGTGGTCTGCAGGCCTCTCAAAAGACGCCGACGAAGGCCCGGGCTGTCTCGACTTCCACGCCGGCCGGCCACAGGTGCAGTGCAGTGCAGGCGACTTCACCAAATCGAATAAAATGCGCCCAAATGCCCTCCTCTCGTTACCTGCTCCTTTGAGGAGGCTGCTAGTGAACCAGTCCTCACTACGCGCCGCCGTCAACACCACACATTCGGCCCGCGCCCATAGCACCGACTCAACCTCCAACACCTCCAACACCTTCAACAATGGCCAGCCCGGCAGCTCAGTCAACGCGACCGAGGTCTCCCACTTCAACACCCTCGCCTCTTCCTGGTGGGATCCCCATGGCTCGAGTCGTCTCCTCCACCTCATGAACCAGCACCGACACCCATTCATCAACCGCTGCCTGAGCACCGCGCCGCCGCTCGCCCCAGGCTTGAAGCGCAAATACCTAGACATCGGCTGCGGCGGAGGCATTTTCGCAGAGTCCGCCGCTCGCCTGCCCACCACACACTCCGTGACCGCCGTAGACCCTACACCCGAAGTCATCGCCGTCGCGAAACGCCACCAGCGCACCGATCCGCTGCTCTTGGAGCCCGGCCGCCTCACTTACCACAACATCCCCATCGAGGCGCTACCCTTGCCCAAGACGCCGTCCGAGGGCTTCGACATCGTCTCCCTCTTCGAGGTCATCGAACACATCCAGCAGCCTGCGCCCTTCCTGCGTTCCATCCTGCAGCACTTGAAGCCCGGCGGCTGGTTCATCGGGTCTACGATCGCACGCACGGGTACAAGCTGGTTCACGACTAAGTTCATGGCTGAAGAGGTGTTGAGGATGGTTCCGAGAGGGACCCATGACTGGAACCAGTACATTCAGCCATACGAGATGAAGGCGTGGGCGGACAAACAGCCGGATCTTGAGAGCTGGCAGGTTATGGGTGTGGTGTACGTGCCTGGTTTTGGCTGGAAAGAGGTTCAGGGTAGTGAGGGATATGGCAATTACTTCTTTGGCGTGAGGAAGAAGCCTTTGGTCGAGTAAGGGAGGCGACCATGGCTTTGAGAACTGTGAGCGGCCTCTCCTTGTTGTACAATACATGTATTCTAATGTATATATCATTGATGCCAGCGTCAGACGGGACCAACTTGTGATCGTATAAGCGTGCTGCAACAGCAGGCCGGGCACGAGCGCAACATTCACATCTAATGACTGGCAATTTTCTGTCTATTCTGCAGATTACCGCTTTTCTGAGCTGCGTACCAACGCCACCGACAACCCGATCGAAGGTAACAACTGCAGACTCGCTAGTGAGGTAGGCAATTGACATCCCTCGTTGAGACGACACTAGCTACAAGATCAGGCCAGCAAACGAGATATCCCTACAGTTCTCTACCTTATACATTCAAGCCTACGACCATGATCCAGCAAGCGTACCAGCGAACAGCGCGACACGAAGCCATCCTTCCAACTGTCCCAGTAACAAGAGGACCATCAACCCGACTCACACACGCCCACCGTCTCTACCTCGATAAAAGCCCTCCATCTCCGCCCTCTGCTCGCGCCAAATAGATTTCAAAAACTGATCATGGCTCGGATCGCCGTCCCAATACTTCGCATGGAAGCTCCGCGCTCCGCCCCGCCAATCCTTCTCAGTCGGCCAATTGACATTCCATCCATACCACAGCGGCTTCCACGGCATGTTCCCATCCCGACGATGAGCGTAGTTCAACAGATTCTGCTCCGGAAAGCCCGGATCAAACCGCCCCGGTAGCTTCAACAGCGAGAGATAGTAGTCGAATAACACCTTCGAGGGCGTGAACACAAAGAACCCGCAATTGAGGTAATCCCCATCCGTCTCCGGCGGGAACGGGTGCTCGTAGCCAAAGAAGTCCGAGTGCGTCGCCAGCATATACGTCCTAGGCAGCGCCGACTCGTCGTCCTTGATCGCCTCCGGGTTGGCGAGAGTCGACTGCGTCATGGTGGCCTCGTCGTAGAAGACGCCGTCCAGCGGCGCCGTGACCAGGTGGTCGGCGTCGATGAACAGGATCTTGCTGAACTCGGTCATGGTGAAGAGGCGCAGCTTCGCCAGGACGTCCGCCCAGCGCGCCACGCCCGGGTCGATCCAGTCTGCTTCGAGCCGGTCGACGACTTTGACGAGGGCGCCGTCTTTGGCTAGCTGCGCCCGCTTGCGCTGGGAGACGTCTGAGGTGCAAATCACGATGAAGGGGATCGAGTTGTTCGTGCCGGCGCTGCGGGAGTGCATGAGCTGGTAGGCTAGGACTCTGGCGCCGAGGTAGTAGCCGTCGTCCTCGTCGTTGATGGCTTCGCTTTCGGCGTCGGTCTCTTTCTTGTCTGGGTTGGCGTTGGCGGCGAGGAAGGTTGCGTAGGCGACTCTGGGCGAGGGCACGTTGTGGGCGCCGTGTCTGCCTGGACCGTTTGGAGTGTGCCAGTGGGAGGATTTGACTGTGAGGGTGACCAGCGCGGATCCGAGGAATAGGAAGATGAACAGCGCGATGTTGCGTGGATTTGTCGACATGCTGTGCCGTCTGGTGTTATTCTTTCCACACCGTTGAAGAGGTTCTTGCGACGTGGAGTTTGGGAAAAAGTGGTTACATTCCGGGTGGTGGAGTGTGAAGCAAGGGGGTGCACATGTCTCGCATCAAGCTTCTCTTGACCTTGCTTGGTCGGACGTCGGTAGTAAGACATTATCTTCTTACGCACGATTGACTACGACACCAATAGCTTACCAGCATTTGGTTGCGTCTAGGGCCTTTCCATCACAGTTCCCAACACAACGCCTGGGGTGATCGACCAAGAAAGACTGCGTGCTGTTACACTGCTACATCAAAGGGCTTCGTCTATGATAGTCTTACGTTCCATTGTGAGCGGTATCTGGGCTGATGTCGATCAGATCATCAGACGAGCCCAAATTGGGAGCTACCAGGTCTTTCCAAGTCACCTAGGGATGCCGATTAGACTTGGTCGTCCGTGACAGTCCCGGGTTCACTTGGTTAGCTTCTGGACGACGATCTTGAGGCGGTGGGTGTCTTGGATGACGTCTCCTTTGGGTGGTTTCCAGTCACCCAGCCATCGAATACAGACGGTTTAGCTGGTGTGTCGGAAGCATAACTTGAGCGTGTGCAACCAGTACCGCTTTGGTGGACCAACAATTGAGATCTTACTGCAACGACGTGTGATCGATCACACGCTTGCCATGAAGTCGAGATCAAGTAAGAAACAAACCAATCAAAGCAAAAGCAGATTTTCATTAAAGGCAAGATCGAAAAGACAACAACGTCTGCAGTGCATCAAAAAGGAATATCAAAGAATCTTTCCCATCCCATTCCATCCCCAGTACTATTACCATTACCATCTTTCCCCCCTGATCCGTAAATTTTCAAAGGATATCTTCGCAGAATCGTTCCTCGTCAGGTTTTTCCCATCCCACCATCAAACCAGAAAATTAAGAACTAAACATCCAAAAAGCGTAGACTCACAAGCGACAGAGACCAACTTAGACCTCCTCATGGAACTTCGTCTCCCGAGCTGGACTGGCGCTCTTCGCCTGCCCAGCAAAATTCGGCTTTGGAGCAAGTCCCTCATCAAAGTGATCGCGGGCCTCCTCGAACTGGTCGCTGTCATCATCATCGCTGCGGACACCCTTGCGAGTCTTCTGAGTAGTAGTCACCGGGGCGCCAAGACCCGTCCCTTTCTCGGCCCTCGCCATGCGGCCAGTGCGTCCTTCAACAAAGTCGTCTTCGACGAGGCCAGAAGAGGCTGACGAGAGAGACGAGAGGTCTGCGGACTTTTTGCGGCCGCGGGTGGGAGAGTCCTCGGCGGAGGCGCGGTAGCGGTCGAAGCTGGAGGCGGACGCGGGGCGCGCGTCGGAGGATGTTGTTGCGGGCACTACGGCGTCTTTGTCGGCCTTCTTGCCGCCAAAGGAGCCTGGCTGGCGCTCGGTCGGCTTGGAGAAGGCGCGCTCGCGGAGCTTGGAGAAGAAGCCGCGGCTGCGCTTGCCTTCTTGTGCCTTCTCCTGTTCGATGTCTGGGTGGGAGGAGGCGGTGCTCTCGCGAGGTGCGGCGATGGAGTCGTTGGTAGTGCTCTCGCGTGGCTCATCGGCGGGAGCGACGGTGGCGAGATGGCTAGGGGCGTCGACGGGAGCGGCGACGGCGCGATCGGCGATAATTTCGGCTTCGTCAGTCAATGGCAAATCACTGGTGGCGACCGTGGCTCCGTCAATGTCCATTGACTTTGTGGCCCTGGTGGAGGCGTTCTCGGCAGGGAAGTCGGTCGGCTGGGCGTCTACAGGAGAGACAGCAGCGACAACAGGAGACTCGGGTTCATCAGTGGCGGCGGTTTCATCGTTGCCGGGCTTGGACTTCGAGAGAAGTCCACTCTTCTGCCGCTTCTCCCTCTTCCTCGCACGAGTGTCTTCGTCGTCGGAAGAGGACTCGCTGCTGGTCTCGATGTTGGTGAGGTAGCGCTCGAGGTTTGGCTTGTTCTTCAAGGCAGAAGAGTCCTTGCTGTTAGCCGATGAAATCGGCGCGCCAATGACCTCAACGTCAGCGCTGTTCCTGCTGGCTTCAGGTACCTCCGTGCTCTCCCTCGTATCGGTAGCATCCTCGGTCGCCACAGGTGTAGCAGCAGCAGCTGTGCCGGAAGTATTTCCCATGACAGCTCCATCGGTTTCGTCCTTGCTGACGTTACGGCTCTTCCTCTTGGAGGCGAGTCGTGACAACAGAGACTTCTTTTCAGGCTTGCCATCAGCCTCAACAGACTTGCGCCTGTCTTCCTTCTCAGCCTTCTCGGCTGCTTTGCGTTCGTCTTTTTCTTTTTTGGCGACGGCCTTTTCTTCCTCTGTGACGCAGTCAGTATACTATACTCGGGAACAGCGAATCGATGGAAGACTGAAAACTCACGTTTGATGTGCTTCTGCTCGTCCTTCTCTTCCTTGTGCTTCTGCTTCTCAGTACGCTTCTGGCGCTCCTGCTCCTCCTTGTCTAACCTCATCTCCTCGTCCTTCGCGCGTTTCTTTTCTGCAGTGTCATTGATCTGGTCCAATGTCGGCTGGAGTCTGCTCTGGGCAATGGCTTCAATATCGGCTTGGTCCATGTACCTGCCACCGCCGATGTGAGTCTTGCCGTGTTGCTGACCACGCGCTTCCGCATCCTTCTGCGCCTTCTCGCGTGCTTTGGCCGCCCATTCGTCCATTTTGGCCTGCGAGATCTTGCCAGTGCTTTGGTAGACTTGCTCATCCATGGTGTCCATAGACTTATGCACGTTACGCTCGGCAGCAGCAAGAAGTGCTTTACGATCGGCGTCCTTTTTCTTGGCATCAACATCAGCAGTAGCGTTGTTCAGCTGCACCATCTGGCGGCGCACACGACGGGCGCGCTCGTCGTCAGAAGAGTCATCATCATCTTGAGCCTGTTCGCTGGCAGCACGTTGGCGAGGGCGTCCACGCATCGACAAGCGATTGCGATGGGGCTCAGCGTCGTAGCCATAGTGCTCTCGGTATTTTGTAGTTTCAAGATCCTTGTCCATCTTGTCAAGGCGCTCCTGGGCCAGCTTTTTCGCAGCGTCCTGGAGATGAATGTAGCGCAAAGCCTCTGTCTTGAGGTCTGGCTGGGCTTGGGAAGCAGGAGCGCGCGAGTGAGCTGCCGTTGCGCCAGCATGGCCCGAAGGATCTGAGCCAAGCACAGTACGGTTCTGGTAGTCATACATCTGCTTTGCCATGGATACGGCAGAAGCGCGAAGAGCGGCCTTCTGTCTTTGCTCTTCCAGCTCGATCTCGACTGGAGGACGATCGCCCCACATCTCAGGCGCAACGTTCTTACCGATGTTCTGGATGCGGGCAGCTTGCATGGCCGGGTCGCTGTACTGAGGCTCTGGAGACTTGGCTGGTGGCTGAGGTGATCGCCGGTTCGCGACGGCGGTAGCTGCGCTGAGAGCGTTGCGAGCAGAATTGGACTGATCCGGGTAGAGATCGGGCTTTACAGCTGGCGGTGCGGCTCCGCGCTGGCGAGTGTCTTTCTGCGACTTTGTAGCAGCTAACAGGGCGTTACTCTTGCCTTGCGCAGTGTATCCGCGATCAAGCTGAGGGCTCAAATTCTTGTTGCCCATGGCCAGATTGGCAGCAGAGTTGCCATCCTTACTCGCAGTCGGCTGCCACAAGTTGAGATCTGCGCCCTTCTTATGAGCGAGTAGGGCAGCTTTGGAACCTGCAGCGCTGTTGCCTTCGGGTCTGACAATCTCCCTGCCCTTGTAGTCTTTGGCCAACACGGCGGCTGCGCCGGCAGCGCTCGTCGAGCTTCCTACGCTAGGGAAACTGGGCAGCTCATGGGGTTTGGCGTACTTGAGAGATGCAGCGGCGCCTGAATGGTAAGTCAGCGGGTTTGCGACAAGGTATAGAAGTCCACAGTTGTCATGACTTACTTTTGGACGAAAGCTTTCCGTCGCTATCGAGAACGTCTTCTTTCGGGTTCGCGACGCGCTCGCTCTTAGTCTGAGGGTTCGTGACGTATAGCGCGGCGGTTGAGGCAGCTGCGGATAGTTGATTCTGCTTCTCGTGAGCGGAAGGATCTGGGCATTGCATGTCGGCGTGGCCGTGGGCCTTGTTGGCGGCCATTGTTGATGTTGGCTTCCAAGACGGGTGGAGGAGAGGATCCGGTACGTGGCGGGAGTGCAAGAAAGTGGGCAGCTACAGGATTAATGTAAGTAGTATGCGGTAACTGGAATTCCCGGGAGGAGAGGAGTCAAGGGCGAGAGGGTTTGACGGGCTCTCTGTCGTGGTGGTACAGCACAGACAACAAGACTACGATATGCTTCCGTTAGTCTCTCGCATGATGTCGTCCGAGGTTGCCATTTGCCCTACGTCACCGACGATCGCCAATTTCACTTGAAAGAAAGCTTATTTGTCATCACCTGACATGACGAGGCAACCGAGTCGGCTGTACATGTACGACCATTGATCTCCGTGGTCTCCCACAGGAAGAACAGAATCATGCTTCATGATAGCTGCGTGAAGACGAACTGTCTTAGCCCGTTCGACTAAGCCTTCTAAATGTCCACCTCGACCTCTCCGCGTCCCATGATCTGCAACTCCAAAACGATCGACAGCAAGGTTGGCACTGTCTATAACCTGCTTTCTGCACTTCCTTGTCTACCACTACAAGTCTACAGGTAGTATCTCACACTCATGTCATGCACTTATCTGTCACAAACTTCCCTTCTCGCTCGCCTGACCTAGCAGTCATCATCAATACCTCTACTCTGCACCTTCCATCAACGCGCAACCAAGTAGATTCAAGGTCCATGTTAGCACTTCCATGCACAACCAAGACACATTAAAGACACATATGGCTCTCGGCGGTAGTATAGGCTTGAAACCCACTCGGAGTCTCGACATGTCACGATCTCGGCGCTGTCAAGAAATGCGAGAGGCGTTTTCACAAGTATTCCTCAGTCGACTAGCTGGCTGACCTGGCATCAGGCACCTAATCAAGGGTTCATAGTTAGACGGCTGGGGAGATGAGCGCACATGATGGAAGGACATCCAATGCCACGCGACGGCGGTGCGGTCGAATGAAAGAAAGTCAAGACTACGAGTATCGCATGGAACATGTTCCGTGAGATTCAAGCTGATTGGAAGAAACGCCCAACTATTACAGATTCACTTCAACGGTCTGGTGCGCCTGTGTCCAAACCCAGCTTTACTTTTTCCTCAAGCCTCTCTTAGTTCTGCGCGTGAGCATTCAAAGATAGACGAATGGGTAGGTAGGTGGGCATGATGTCTTTTCAATCCAATTGGAGAGGTATTTAGAATCTAGCTCGCAAGCTCGAGTTCCCTCTCCTTCCTATATTCATGCTGACACCAACTCATTTGCTCGGTTTCAACGCTCAGTTTCCACGCTAACAATGCATCGCTCCTGCCAATACTCGCTGTTCAGCTCCATGCAAAAATTTCGTTCCAGTTTCGATCTCATCACGCCCTACGCGGCGCCAGCTTTCTTCCGATGTTGCCAAAGCACACGCAGCTAACAAACAACACACTTGCGATCCATGTCGCCATTCCAATAGTTTCGTGGCTTATAAGTCCGAGAACGAGCTCGTCCTGAGGAGCCTGGAAGCCGGCGGTGTGGTTGGAGAGTCCGATGGGGTTGGGCAGAACCGGGCGCGGTGAAGGCGAGGGAAGCAGAGCGGGGTTTACGCCGAGCAGCATTCCCGTGCCTCCAATCGAGAACAGGGCGGAAAGGATGAAGCCTGGCGGCGAGCGGTCAACGAGGAACCAGATGGCAGGGTTGGCCAGGGCCAGTGTCAGAGATAATTGTAGGGTGGATTGCCAGGGGAGTTTGCGGATGGCGAAGGCGATTCCGACGAAAGCTCCCACCGACCGCACCACGTCGTTCCATGCCACCATTCCTTGCTGTCGCGAAGGCCCGGTGCTCCGCGTGCTCCTCCGGGCATCTTCTTCGTGCTCCTCGATGTCTTCGTCTTCGTCTGAGGTCCACATGGCGTCCAAGTACGGTAGGGCCTCTCCGAGCAAGACTCCTGCCAATCCCCAGAAGACGTAGTAGGGCCAAGCAGTGCGGTCGATGCCTTCGACCTTGACAGGTGCAATCTCTTGCCTCTCGTGTAAGGTGCTGACTAACATGCCGTACAGCATTCCTACGGCGAACAAGGCGGTCACGCGACCAAGCAACGGCAGCCAGTAGCCTTTCAACCCTCTTCTTGCACGGAGAGGCACATGCCTTTGTGCAATGGCGGTACTCCTCCGTCTTCTCTTGAGACCGTTAGGGCCATTGGCGAGGACTGTGTCAGGAATGTCAAGGCTGACGTCTTTGGCTTCGATTGGGGTTTCGGCTCCGACTCCCCAGGGCGTGGAGGGTTCGTCGCCGTAGATTCCGAAGAGGGTGGAGGAGGTGAGGTTGAGGATGCTGCGGTTGCGAGTGGGCGTGTCGTTGTTCTTGGAGTCTTTGGAGGAGAGGGCGGCTGTCAGTTGCGAGGGGAAGGACTGCGGGTCTGTCGGAGTGGTGGAGGAGGAGGGAGAAGGTGGGCCGCTAGCGGAGAGCTCAAAGGGACGGCGTGGGCGAGGTCTGAGGGTAGGCAGGCTGTCTTCGTCATGGAGAGGAGCGTGAGACATGGCGACGGTGGTGCTGTAGTAGTTGAGAGTACTGGATGTACGGCTCGTCTGACGTCGGAATGGCTCACGAGAACAATGGACTCGGTGGTGGTTTAGTTAGTCAGGGTCCAAGCGTTTTGTTAGCTTCTTCAGTCGGTGGAGGAAGAGACGGGGAAGAATGCTGGGCTGGGCGAGAGGAGAAGAGAAAGAGAGAGAGACGAGGTCGAGTCGGAATAGAGGGGGGATCTCGATCAAAGTAGGTCGTCTCACAATGCTGACATGTGATGCTGCACGTGCTGGTGGTAAGAGAGAGCGGAGAAGCAGGAGCTGCATACTTTCCTTCTTTCGTCAGAGGTAACAATTGACGGCAGAGGGAAAATGCATGTGAAAGATCCACTTTTCACTCTCATATCAGACAATAACACACCAAGTACGTACCTGTACAGCATTTGCTTACCATGACCATCGCGATGATTGATCCTCCCCGATCCTGCTGCTCTTCTCCTCGATTCTTAGTGTCAGCGCGTTCTTGCTGCCCACCACAGGCTCCATAATAACATCTATTGGTCTCTGAATGACTCCTCTGCTCTCTTATGATATTTAGCTGGCGTACAACAACAGGTACATACCATAAGCCTACATATGTATATTTCGCTGTACTGTAGAGGTCGACTGGCTCGGATGCTGCTATTCCATTCAGCTTCCTCTTTCTCTCCTGCTCGGTCTGCATATGATGGCAGCGTGCCTTCGATCGCTTGGATTCGCACTATACATACATTACACTTTACAGAAAACTGAAGACGGTGATGTTTCAGCTACAAACCCTCCTTTATCTTCACTTTTGCAACAAGCCCTTCGGCGCTGCCCGAAACCTGAGGCTTCCGCTTGCGAGACTCCAAAAAAATCTCCGCCCAGCATCTCGTTAACAAGAGGCGTGGAGTTCTGGAACAACCCATATACAACATTACATAACTCTTGTGAATTCCAACAATGGCCGCACAGAACGACACGACCATGGCCAATGGCCGCACTTCACAGGTCAAGATCCACCTGACCTCAAGGAGCGAAGATATCCAGCTGCCTCAGGACACCGGCGCCATTCTCGTCTCGACTGGTATGTATCAACTGGACATATAAAATAATAAGACACACGACTCATCTAGTTGTCTTATTAATATCCTTCCATCCAAAACAACACACTAACACTTCCACCCAGACTTCAAACGCTACCAACTCTCCACATTGGTCAACCGCCTTCTGGACACCGACAAGCCGATCCCCTTGGAATTCCTCGTCAATGGCCAATTCCTCCGAACATCGCTGGACGATTTCCTCACACAGAATGGAATCAGCGCAGAAAGCACTCTTAACGTAGAATATGTCAAAGCCCTGGTCCCTCCCACTCACGTGGCAAGCTACGAGCACGACGACTGGGTTTCTTCCGTCGACGTCCTATCCGCCTCTTCCAACGCCGCAAAATGGGCCGGCAGCGCCTACGACGGCTCAAGACAGCCTCGCATCATTTCTGGATCCTTCGACAGCATCATCCGAGTATGGGATTCGAGCGCCAACATCGTCGCCACCGGCGAATCTCACACCGCACCCGTCAAAGCCGTCAAATTCCTCTCTCCCACCCAAGTCGTCTCATCCAGCGCCGACCGCACACTCCGTCTCTGGAACTACGTCGATGCCGCACAACCAGGCCAGCAAGGCACTCTTACCCCTACTCTCGAACTCTACGGCCACAAAGCATCCGTCGACGCCCTGGACGTGCACGCACCCTCCTCGCGCATCCTCTCAGCCTCCGCCGACCACACCATCGGCCTCTGGTCCACCAAGAAGTCCGAGAACTCAGCCGCACCGGAAAACCTCCTGCCCTCGGCATCCAACAAACGCCGCAAGCTGTCCGTCAATAGCAAGCCCAGCTCCCAACGCGGCCCTCTCAGCCTACTCGCCAAGCACACCGCACAAGTCTCCGACGTGACTTTCGACCTGAAAGACCACACAGTCGCCTACAGCACGTCCTGGGACCACTCGCTCAAGACCTGGGACCTGACAACCTCCACCTGCGTCGACTCGCGCACCACCCCGCAAGCCCTCTTCTCCGTCTGCCACCTCCCCGACTCCCACCTCATAGCCTGCGGCACCTCCGCCAAACACATCACGCTCATCGACCCGCGCCAATCCGCACAAACGATCTCTGCTCTGACTCTTCGCGGCCACTCCAACGCCGTCGTCTCGCTGTCCAAAGACCCCAACTCGAGCTACCAATTCGTCTCCGGCAGCCACGACGGCACCTGCCGTATCTGGGACTTGCGGAGTGCTCGCAACGACGGCAGCGAGCGCGTTGGCGAGAGCGTTTTCGTCATGCCGCGCGAGAGCGGCAAGGGCGGTGTCGCGGGCGACGGTGTCAAGGTGTTTGGAGTGCAGTGGGATGCTGAGGTTGGTGTTGTTAGCGGTGGCGAGGATAAGCAGGTGCAGATCAACAAGGGTCAGTAAAAGATTAGACAGATAGACTGCGTGTAGTACGGTAATATTTCACTTTGATTGATCTTGCACGTTCGTCTCGATTCAGCCGACTTGCTGATTTATGCCTGTGGCAAGAAATGAGAGAAAACGTCCGGGTCAGAGATACAGAGTGTGAGGCCAAGTCGACGTGCCTGCCCAGTAGGTACGTGTACGCTTTGAATAACGATCACAAGTCGAGTCAAGCTGGAATCCAGATCACACCAATTTCTAAACCACGTCACAAGGTACATACCATGATTCCGAGACGGTACAAAAGTGAATTTCATTTCAATCTGAAGCTCTCATTCTAACATTTCAACACCACGAATTGAATCAGAATTCTCCTTTCTTCAAAAGACATCAGACATAAGACACATTACCACCCATCCACCCATCCACCCATCCAAACGCGCGAGAGAGAAAGGTAGAACAGCAAAAAAAGCAGCGCGAGTCGCTAAGAAAGCAGAAAGCAGCGCAGCAGAATTCGCCAGGCGTTTAGACAAACGCCGAAGAGAAAAGCAGGGTATCAAAAAATGCAACAACAACAGCAACACAAGCAGCAATCGCACCACGACCGTTTTTCTTTCGTAGCCAGCATGAAGCAGCAAAAAAAAAGGGGGGGAAACATCATCATCAAATGCGTAAAATGCGAAAACCAAAAAAAAAAAAAAGGAACAGCCACCAAACACGTCCCCGTCGAACTTTCGTAAGGAAGATTCCTTTTCCGCTAGGGGAAGAGGGAATCCGTATAGATCAAATGGATAGATCAGAGAATGGAAATGCTTTCGAGCGCACGAAAGACCCGCGCTTGATCACGGGAGGAAAACCGTGCGCTCCATGAGGATTGTCGGCCTTTTTGCAACATCGACAACAAGGGCAACAACGCAACCGCTCGCTCACTCACAACCTCTTAATCACAAATGCCAAGTCAAATGAGGCGAGTATGCATGAATGTCAAGTGAATTACATGACAGCACACGCGCCCTGGTCCGCAGTGGCAACGGCCTTCGCAGGCGGCGACGACGAAGCCGAAACCGAAGTCCAAGAGGACCCGGCCGTGCTTCGTCTGCGCTTCGCGAGAGCATTGCCACCACCGGTGACAGGGATAATGTGGAGAGATTGCGAGGAAGGGGAGTGTGAGCGGCTGTTGCTGTTGCTGCTGTTGTGGTTGTTGTTCGAGGCCGACATCTCAAGTTTTTCATCATCTTTTTTTGCCGGCTTGACCGGGGCGCCGGCCATCCAAGCCGCGATACTCGAGACTTTCTTTTTCTGTTTCGGCGGCTTGGGCGCTTCGACGACGACAATCGGGTCCACGACTACTGCGGGGGCTTCTCCGGTGGCCACCCAGTGCTCGTACTGCTCGCGAGTGTCGAAGGCGGGCATCTCGGTCGCCTGTGCTGTAGACGGACCTGCGACCACGGTGGCAGCAGGGGGGACTGAGATGCGCTTTGCTTTTTTGCTGTCCTTCTTCACTTTCTTTGGAACCTCGACTGTGGCGGGATCAACGTTGACGACATGACCAGTACCCATCTGGGCGAAATGTTGGGCCATCATAGCATCAAACGCTTCGTCCGCCGCCTTGTCTTCTTTCTTTTCGTCCTTCTTCTCCTTCTTCTCCTTCTTAGGAGTCTCGGGGATCGGCCACATGTGCATGGAAACCTCCCAGTCGGGCTTGATCATGGTGTCCCAGACTTGCGGGAGAATGATCTCGCCTTCAGGACCCATGAGATCGTAGTGGCCCTCTTGTACGTGCGCTCCGATAACGTCGACGTGCAGGAATGCTTGCTTGATCAAGCTTTCCATTCCCTTCCAGGTTTTGCAGAGGTGCCATGGGAAGCTGAACTTTCTGCCCACGGCGTCCTTGAACTTGATGGGAGCCTTGAGCATGTCCGGAACGGGCGCAGCCTTCGCGACCGCCTCCTCCAGCTCTTTCTGCTTCTTCTCGAGCTCAGCCTTTGCAGCCTCTGCTTCAGCCAATTTCTTGTCGCTTTCCTCTTTGGCAGCCTTTGCAGCTTCTTCAGCGGCCTTCTCCGCTGCCGCTTTGGCAGCAGCCGACGCCGCGGCGATCTCTTGACTCTGCAGCGCCTCTTGTTCCTCCTTTGCTTTCTTTGCAGCCGCAGCAGCAATTATGGCTTGCTCACGAGCGATGCGCTCATCGTCTTGCTGCTTGATCAAAGCTTGAAGCGCTTCTATCTTCTTGAGCATAGCGTCGTCTTGTTTTTCGACCACGACCTCTTTGACCTCAGGTTTCTTTTCCTCGACGGGCGCTGGCGCGGGCGTGGACGCCTTTGGAGCTGCGGTCGGAGGCGGCGAAGCATGGTGTGGCGGCACATATCCCCAAGCGCCAGGCATAGGGTAGCCCGGCATGTGTGGCATACCTTGTGGCATGCCCTGCATGGCAGCATAGCCATAGGGAGAAGGAACCATCTCAGAGCCAGAGTAGATCGAGCTCGGAGGTCCGGGCCCATACATGCTGTTTCGGTGGGACGGGCCAGGCGGTCGATGATGCTGGTTCATCTGCGGATGCTGCGAGTCGGCTTGGAAGTAATCCGCCGGGTTTGCGTGTGAGTGAGGGTAGAACGGGTTGTTGTGTTGTTGAGGGCCTTGCGGGCCAGGTGCGAATGGGTTGCCGCTTGGCGACTGGAACCCGAAAGGTTCATGTTGCGACCTAGACACTAAAGCTTGCGCCGAATACGGGTCGACATAGCCCGGCTGGGTCGGGGCCATTGATGGTGGGTAGCCACCGCCATGGCTGGGAGGGATCGGACCAGACCCATGCCTGAACGCGTTCGTCGGAGGGAACGGCGCATGCTGGGTCGGCGGCCCACCATGGCGGCCGTAAGGGTAGTCGTCGTACTCCACGGTGTCGGTCGATGAAGCGTCTGAAGGCTGTCGTCTGGGCTCGCGGTGTTCGCGACGGTCACGGGACTCGTGAACCTCTGGTGCGTGGTGACGGCTTGACCGGTGGCGGTGCGAGCGATGGCGATGCGGTTCCTCCTCCTGCTGGGGGGTGTAGCGGGAGGGCTGCCGCCTCGGTGGCGCTGGAGGAGCCTCCGTGTTGTGACGTCGCGACCTGCTGTGTCGCGGCGGATGAGAAGCCGATTCAGACGGTTCGATGTCGTCCACTTCGGACCCGGACAGGTGTGTCCACGAGTCACCCGAGAAGGAGCTGTGGCTTTCGCTGGATGGCGAGGAGATGGAAGGGCTTCTTGTGGCTGGATAGACTCGCACCTTGCCCGAACCTGAACTGTTGGTGTATGTGACGTTGCTGAATCAATGGACGTCAGTATGGTCCCGTGGAGACAACGAGCGCACCCCGCTTACACCTCTGAGGTTGGAGGCATTGGGCAAGGGTTCTTCTGTTGATGAAGAGAAGCAAAGACTTACGAAGGCATGGGGTATTTTGTAAATGCAGGTGACTTGACTCAACCAGACTTCGTGCAACGAAGGGGGTTTAAGAAGAGGCGGCCCGGTGTGTATTGGAATAGCCTCTAGGGCAGGACTCCTGAGAGACGAAGCGTAACGGGCTTTGACTTTCAGGAACGAAAGGCTCGAAGTCGTCGATCTGTTTGCGGGGCGGGCAAACACAGTAATGGCAGTGTGGGGAGTTGATGATGGTAGTGGGGAGGCAGATGTCTCAGTTCTAGTTGCATGTAGTAGAGACAAGAACAGAGTGTAATCGACCAGCGAGCAGTATTAGTATCAACACTGTAGTGGTATTGTCCAGAGTAGTAAGGGGGAGACTCTGGCGCGGCGTCGTTGGTGATGACAGGCAATCTCAAAGCCGACAGGTCAGCCAAGCGGCAATGTGAAACCCTTGGGAAGGAGGCAGCGATGAGGTGCTGTTTCGGGGTGAGGAGAACTATTAATATGGACGATAGGATCGACGGTCGCTTGTTGCGCGCCTATACAAAGCGCCGGGGTCGTGTTGGGGGTATTTTAGTAGTTCGGCCCCCGTTGTTTGTGGTGGTCGATCGTAGTTTGGTGGTGCAGTGCGGGCTCCCTTTGCTTTGCTTTGGTGGCGGCGCGATGACGGAAGCTCGGCGGTGGGATGTCTGGCCTGGCAACGAACAGGCAGGGTGCGTGCGTGAGTTACCTTACTTGTAGGGGTTGACAGCAGGTGTGGCGATGGCAACGGCGTACTTTACTGCATCGCGACATGTCAGTCTTGTTGCCGGCAAGGAAGAGAAGGGTGTTGTTGTGTGCATGCGTGGGCGAGCAGAACAAAACAAAACAAGAGGCGAGAGGCGGCGGGCGAGGCAAATGGAAGAGAAGAATCCGGAGCTGCCTCGCTCGCTGCCTGACCTGACATCTGTGTCGGCCAAAGCGTGCAGTAGCCTCACGCACTGGGTGGATCTGGCGTTCGGCCTAGCAAGAAAATAAGATAGGACTCACTGTGTTGGGATATAGCCGGGGGTGATGGTAGTAATGTTGTCGGCGATGGAGCGAAAATGGTGGAAACACCAGCAGTGGCGATCGATGGTGGCAGCAGCAGCAAGAGACGGGAATATCAAGCTGTCTGGTGATCAGATGATGATAGTAGATCAGACCAGACCAGACCCTGGAACAACTCTCTCTCACTCTCCCTCCCACACACACACACACACACACACACACACCACCTCGACGCACGAGATCTGAACTCCGCGACAAGGTGTGAATGACCGAATGCTGCGTCAGCCTCGGCTTGGTGTGAGCGATGCAATGCAGGCTGTGGCAGGTAAGAAAGAGGCAAACACAGTCTTGCCTGCAGTCAGTTGTACAGTAGGTAGGTAGGTAGTCAGGTTGTTGTAGTATGGCTTTACGGCCTGCGGCGGCGGTGTCTTCGGAGTTTTCTGAGTTGGCAATGTCGAAGTGTATGAGGCAGCATCGCAATATGGGTGGTGTGCAATGGGAATGATGTAGGGTCGTCAACGGATGGTGTAGGTTTCTAGAGAGCTTTTGAATCCAGAAAATCGGTTTGTGTGTGCGAGACTGACTGCAGTGGAACCCAGAAAGTGAGTCGGTGTCGCACAGCAGCAAGGCGTGGCGGTGATGATATACTGCCAGAGGTCTTGCTACCTGCCTACATACATACTACATATGTAGGAAGGTATGACTCCCACTCAAGACATATGCTAACACATTCCAATGGCACGCGCTGGTGTTACCGTCGGGCATCAATCCGTGTCCCGAACACCGCCGTGCACTATACTAGACCAATCTCCACGCACTACTTTTCCCCCAGAAATGACCAGATGATGAGACGAGGCGCAAGGGAAAAAAAAAATATTCTAGTTCGTCTAGTCCTGTCTTGGGCTCTCACGACGCCGCGTAGCGAACAATCCCGATCTATTCCTTCGCTTGCCAGCGGCGCCACGTATCTTGCCCAACAAGCAGAAGCCGGCCTTAGTGCATGTGTATGCAGCCCAAAAACGGCCACAGAAGCCCACCTCTGTCGCAGCTCCATGACTCTATTGGCAGGGCCGAATGACAGGATTCCTGCAAGGCAACCTTGCGTGCTATCACCCGGAGGCCCGTCGACGTAGGCCGCGTGTAGCGAAGAGCGTTGCGGCCCGATGGCCAGTGGAGTCGTCTTCGGACCTGGCTGTGCTGGCCTTGTGGAAGTGGGATTCTAGAAGGTGGACGAGGGTTTTTTGTTGCAACTTGCAAGGATGCAAGGGCAAGCATGCGGTTTTTCCGGAGTGTAGTTGTGTGTGGAGGCCGTGGAGGATCTTCGAGAGGAGGAACCTGACGAATCGTATTTGGTTGATTCATCTCCACGTGGTCCGAATTGATCTTCTCTGTCACATGTGGTAAGTTGAGGTCATCCGGAGACGCTGATTGAGCTCAAGCCCCGACACCGCTTCTATTCATATTACTATCACGGCGTCACCATTACCAGAGCCGCGGTGTTTCCATTGAGATGCTTTCTACTAGTTGACACTCGGACGAAGCGTAGAAACCATCGACAAAAAATGTACGATTTAGTAGAAGTTGATGGGACCGCAATGACGTGTGTTTTTGAAAAAGCACGAAGCTAAGCTATGGGAATCCGCTATACAGAACAATCGGGGTATAATACTGAGTAAGGCAAGCCATAGCGCCAAAGAAAGATGGGGACGATGGAGAGATGTGATGTTTCACCTTTGTGACTCATCGCACTACCGCGCACTCGGGTCATTAGGAGATGTGGACTTCGACGACATCCAGGTCGGTGATCTCGGTGCTGTTGACTAGATCCTCCGGATCTAAGCTCTCGCCGTCGAAGTCTAGCGTGATGGTACTCCCTTCTGCCACATGGAAGTTCTTCCTGCACGCATTGATGATCTTGGAGAAGGGCGTAGTCTAAGGGTCTAATGTTAGCATGTACGGCTAGTTTGCGGGATATGGTTGGAAGTTGACTCACCCATTTGACCTGCAGTTTGAAGTCTTGTTTGCCTTTGGCCTTTAATACCAGACCTACACGCTCTTCCTGCGGAGGTTGCGCGGATGTTGCCTCGTCTTCGGCGTCATCTTCGCCGCCGACCTCCCATTGCTTGAGGTTCTTGGCCTCCTCTTTGGCCTTTTCGTCGAGCATCTTTTTGTATCTCTCGTCAGTGACAGCTGTGAGTGCCACTTGATCAACCCCATCTTTGCCCTCTGCGCCTTTCATCGTGATGTTGCCTTCGGCGTCGGTCTCGAGTCCGAGGCTGTGGCATGTGGTCATATCGTAGACGCGTCGCATGTTGTGTATAAGAAAGACTCGGTCGGTGAAAGCTTGGTCGAATCCTTGCCTCTTGCACCAAGCGAGACGAATGTCTCGAATGTTCTGGGATAGTTTACGATACACCATGAGAGCTGATGTTCCCTCTATGGGGGATTGGACGAGAATCTTGACGACCGGGTCCGGTAACGGCGGTGTTGGAAGGCCTGTGTGAGGTGATTCCGCTGCACCTCTTTGGGGTGTTGAGGAATTGGAACCGGCGCTGATCTTCGGGTGTGTTCGTTGCAGTCTTCGTTGGCGAGCAAGTGCGGCCAGTTCTTCGTCTGACTCGTCGTCTTCCTCGATTGGAACTGACATTTTCGGACCTTGTACATCATTTGCTCGTGGTTCATCGCCTGAAGAATCGCCAACATCGATGACTTCGGCACCGCCACGAGTTGCTCCGGTCGCTTTGGATGATGATCTTGCGGATCGACTGTTCGCCCCATCTTTTCTCAGCGATGAACCTCGTTTGTGCGAGTTTTCGACAATAATATGCTCATCCTCGTGCTCACTTTCAACCTCAGCCATGCTAGTGATGCCGGACTCCCTCAACAGGTTGTCGATATCTTGACCAGAAATCCTTCTCCTCTTCGAACCATCTCCGCTCCTCTTCTTTGGGGTTTCCCTCTTGACTCTTCCAGGCGATGCTTCTAACGCCTCCTCGCTTTTCCTCTTTCCTTCCTTCTTCCGTCGCTGTTTCTCCACTTTCTCTTTGCGCAGTCGCTCTTGCTCGGCTAGAATCTCTGAGTAGGATTGCGAGTGAGAGAATATGTCTTTGGGTGCATCACTTGAGGTACCGGTGCTATCGGTGGCCGCGCTCTTGTTGCGATTGAAGAGTCCCATCGTGGGTGGGCCAGCGCTCTGCCGCGCAGCAAGTTGGAGTGATGGATGGTCGAAGAGTGGTTGCGATGCGGTGCGATGATGGAACTCGAGAGATTGACGACGCGCTGTGTTGAGAGATTGTTGTTGGTGAGCAGGGGATCTGTGGCGGTGTTTCGTCACTAGAAGTTTATCGGGGTTGATTCAATTCAATGCCATTGCAGCAAAGAGCGTTCACTTCACTAAATAACTGTCGCATCGAGTCCACGATTTACCCCGCGATTCGGAAAACTCCGTGCACCAACCGTGTCGCGAAGTCACGTGCGCAGGCTTTCAATTCACGCAAGAGCTCCACGCCCAGAGGTCAAGTCGAGTTCGAGTCGAGTCAAGTCGGAGCGGAAGCCAAACGGCAGCAACATCTCTCAATCACCGATCAGCCACGACTTCAATTACAAAACATCAAAGTAAAACAAGAAAGAACAGAAAATATAACTGCACTTCGCCCAATCAAGTACCTCCAGACAGCCAACAACGACTCTCGAAAAAAATGTCCGCCCCAGCTCCCAACGGCGCCACCATGACCGCCGCCCCAGCAGCAAACGATGCCCGCGACCCGTCCGGTTTCCTCAGCGAGATCATTGGCGCGCCAGTGACAGTTAAACTCAACTCTGGCGTTGTGTACAAGGGTATGTCTTGTCGAGCTTGCTTCAGTCGAAGCCCGGTGAAATTACGACCAGCACAGATTCGCTAACATCACATTCTTCATTCGCATAACAGGCGAACTCCAATCCGTCGACGGCTATATGAACATTGCGCTGGAGGGCACGCGCGAGTTCGTCGATGGCAAGATGAGGCGTAGCTACGGCGATGCGTTTGTGAGGGGAAACAATGGTATGTTCCTATCTTTTTCCTGGTGCTCTCTTGACGTTTCATCGAATTTCTATCCCTATTTCCGACTTAGCAACTCGCTTTTGGGTCTTGCCCATCGAGGGAACCTCCATGACATTTGGGTACGGTTGACTGACTTATTCTCCCACTCAACAGTGACGTACATTTCCGCCGACTCGTAGAATGGCTCTGGCACGGGAAATGCACGCATGTTATGAGCTATGCATGAAGAAATATGCTACTAGAGACTGGCCTGGACTTCGCGAGCACGCTCGCCCAAGGAAGGCACAGGAGGACTGACAATTGGAGGATTGTGTACTTCACCGAGCCAGTGGCCACGGGAATCAATCTTGCCTCCGAGCAGGATGAAGACAGGGACCTCTCAAGGAAGAGATGTCTCCGCCGAATGGCTAGCGCGGAGAGAACCCTCACGCCCACGACAGTCTAAGTGAAATGGACGAAAGATCGAACTGCTAAAAGAAAACGCATCTTCCTATCTTCTTGTATCATTTTCACTGCTGAGCACAGCCGGTGGCTTGCTTGTAGCTCTCTGCTATATCTTCAATCGTTTGGCTGACTGAGTAGCAACATGGAAGCCGTTTCAGCTCGCGGCAGACGGATCAACCTCTCCTATGCCTCCGGCCTCGAAACCGCAAATACCTCATCCTTACCCTCGGCAGGAATCTTCGTCGTCCAGAAAGCATATGTAGCCCCATGCAGAGCTACTTGCCTCTTCTCGTTCTCCTCGACGTCTGACCCGCTGAGCGCCTCATCAAAGACCTTGCGAGTTTTCTGCACAAAAGCGAACAAATTAGCACATCCATCCATCCAGATAAACACAGGAAGAGGATCCAGAGAGACCCGAAGAAAAAAACACTAACCTCCAACCCCTCCCCCTCCAACACAGCAACCTGCCCCAGCGTCCGATACCTCTCCCAAAGCCCCTCCCTCGTCACCCAAACCGTCCACTCCTCCCTCTCCTCCCCCAACGGCATACTGAAAAGCGGTCCATCGCCCGCGATCAGCAATTTCAGCGGCGAATGCGATACTTGGTTCAAAAAGACGTCTCGCCACTTTTCGTTGCGGAAGCGCTGCGCCGAGTCGTCGAATCCGAGGGTGTGGGATTGGAGATTTGTTTCCCAGGCTGTGGGGGGTTTTGAGGAGGCGGGCGAGTTGTAGGATTCAATGTTCCAGATCAAGCCCAGTGCGCCGTGGGGTTGAATGGTGCGGTGGAGGGAGTGCAGAGTGGGTGAGTTGGCGAACCAGTGGAAGGCCTATCGAGGTTGGTTAGTCTGAGGTTGGGGTTGGAGGATGTTCCTTTTGGCTCTTTGGGTTTGAATGGGTCATTGCGTGTGAAATTGGTGCGTGAGCTGAATGTGATTTGTGGTGATCTTGCCCGCGGTCTTGTGGGATCTCAATTCCTGCGCCGCTCACTGGGAGCATGGAGTGGTGCTGGGGGGCAGGCTCTTATGGCCACAGCTTGGGTTTTTCTTCGTGTGCATCAATGAGCATGAGTACTGCCGCTCAGAGCTACTCCCGGGTCGAGATCGTTACGAACCCGAATCTTTTCTCTCACCATGGCATCGACGCAAATAAGGTCACACCAGCAACCATCAGACGAAACGAAAAATCAAACCACCTTACCTGAGCAACAAAAACCGCATCAGCCCACCCACTCTCAACGGGCACATCTTCCGCAGTGCCATCCACGACCTTGACACCAGGCAAGTTCCTCTTCTCCAACACAGCCCTCATGTCAGCGTGAGGTTCAACAGCCACAATCTCAAACCCTTCCTCGCGAGCTGCCAATGCTTCCGTAAAGATCCCGGTCCCGGCGCCCAAGTCCACGATCCGGGCACCTTTCTTGCCTGCTACGCGACATTGTTCGAGGAGGTGCTGGACGGAGTGGGTGGGATAGGTTGGTCGGTGGGTGTTGTAGGCGGTGGAATTCGCGAAGCTGGATTGGGCGATGGGGTTGAGAGTGGACATGTTTTCTCGAACTTTGTGGACTCGCCGATGTGTTGTTCAATCTCCGTAATTTAGTAATAATCTTCTGCTGTGTTCGTATGGGATGGGACGTCTTGTCGCGAGTGGTAGGTAGGTGATGTCTACGTAGCCCATTTTTGGTTGCGTCATCACGCTTCCAACTTTTATGAGAAGCAGTCTACGATGGTTCGATTTCACCTCATCGGCGACGAGTACAATACTTTGCGAACAAGGTGATTGATTCTGCTCACGGTGGTGACACAGAAACACACAAACAGCCCTATCTTTCCCCGACCACGTGCTTACTGGGACCAGCCACTTTCTTACACATATGCGCTGAGGCTACCTACTTACAGCTGCACGATAACAGGCAAAGATCAGCAGAGAAGGTGGAAAGAGATGTCCGACGCACGCGCGGCAGATCTTGGGATCGAAGGGATCGGATCTGCAGTGCTAAGGCGGTTTGCCCGCTTTTTGTAAGCTGCGTTGCCCAAAGCCTGCTTTTCCTCCAACCGCCAACGCCCAGTGTGCAGCATCCCTGAGAGATACCCCAACCCAATGCGAGGCCCGGTTTTTATAAGCCTTGTCGAGCTTGTGTAGCGTCAAGAGGTAGCACGACGTGGCCTGTTTCCCGGGCCCGATGCCCAGGGCGCACCGAACGCGTGGGAGAGGAGGATGCGACGTGTGACGACGTTGCGATGGTGTTTCCGGCGCACGCGATGAGACAGCGGAATGTGCGATCATATACCACAGTGTGGATGGGATGATGTTTTGGTTGCCAAGGAGACGAGTAACAACGCCGACGACAACATGTGCATATGGGTGAGCAAGAGTTTGGTTCGGGTGGCGCCACAGCCGAGTGCGGCTGGTGAGTGCATGATCGATGTGCCGATGGTGCACATGTGTGGGAGAGAGGTTGAGAAGTTGAGAGAGGGAGGGGAATATTTGCATGGGCATTAGCCGCATTGCCATGTAAGTTGCTGGTACAAGGTACCTGGTGCGCAACGTGTTTATGGGAGGCGGGTGCAGGCCTTAGTCTGCCGTCGCCGTCGATAGCTTCGAGTAGTCCATGTCCACGTCCACACAGAGGCGTCGTCGAAGACACGTGAAGGAGATATGCATGACGGGTTTATATGAATGATGGCAAGTGATAATAGCAGGCTCGGGTGGTGGGTTTATAATGTCAGCGAGCGCAAAGTGATACGCGCGGCATGTACCTACCTGCTGGTACATGTATAGCACCTCACACAGCACAACCTTGTGATGACACGGTGAACAGACTGCTCGTAGCAGGCAATCGCCGGAGATTCGAACGGGAGAAAAGAGGACTGCCTGCTTTGGGAGTGCGCAAATGAGAATCCATCATATTGTTGTCACCGCGGGCAGGCTGCCGATTCCCCCTTACGAAAACACAGTACCTCAGTGCAGAAGCTGCTCGTGCGCAGCTATTTTGATCTTAGGGGAGGGAAAGCACTGTTGACTTGAGGGCCAATCCACCTACAGTGAGGTACTCTTGCTTGCAGGACTGCTACAACAAACCATCCATCCATCAATTGAGCCGATCAACAATCAATCACGACACTCACTTTCGGCGCATGCATAACAATCGTTTTACGGTAGCATAATAATAAAGCCAAACAAGCAGGGTGCTGTGGCGCGGCGGGCAAATACCTAATCATATCCTGCCATCTCCTTTCTGATCCACCTCTACGACCGGGCGGAGCCGGTGGAGACAGACGGCTAGAAGCTTGTCTTGCACAGTCGAGGTCGCTGCGCAGCTCGACACTTTTGCAAGCGTTCGAGACTCTTCCGCACCGCATACTCAACACCAGCCTTTCTTACCTGCCCGCCGCTAACTTACCGGCCGCCACTCGCTATCATCAATACCACCACCAGCGTCACTATCCGCAACATCATCTTCACCAGCCGCGACCGCTGACCCGAAGAGAGAAGAGAGTACTGTAGAGCCAGCCTCGCCAGCGCCAGCCCGTCCGTCCCCAGTCGCTGCAGCCATCACTCCACCTTCGCTCGTATCGCGGCATCACTAGCCAGGCACCGTCTTTTCTCCCAACCCTCGACGTGAAACGACAGACAGACAGACACGCCTACCAGCTCACCATCTCTGTACATACCAAAACACCGCCGCTTCTGCGACCGCGCTGCTTTCCATGTTCCAGTAGTCCACACGCCTCCAACACCAGCGCTTGCCGCAGCCGTTCGCTACATTAATCCACCCCGACACCATCCAATACCGACTACATGCCCAAATCTTCTTTCAAGAATCCCTTCGGTCGCCGCAAATCCGCCGGCAACATCCTTGACTTCGCTCCTCCTTCAGAAACTCCCGAGCCCACCGCATCGTCGACGTTCAGGGTCATTGAAAGAGCCGACAGGAGTAGCCAGCACATTGTGGATGGCGCCGAGAGGAAAATAGCTTCATCATCGAGAGCACAACCCCCGCGTCCATTCGACTCGCCGCTGCAACAGATTCGCGGCAAGTCTGCTGAGGACATCGGCTCAGGACAAAACAGGTATGTCCTGTCGCAAGATGGACGACTCAAGGACCCACGGCTGATGAATCAAAGGGGAAGCCGCGGTACCACCAACTCCGGCTCAAGCGGATACTACGAATCCTCTGGCAACTCGGCGCGATACAGCTCGACCTCTACTCTTCCCTCGTCACTAGAACCTGAACGGGAGCCCGAAGACGAGGACTTGTTCCCCAACAAGCGCAACATGTACTCCGCATCCAACCCTGCCCTGTCGGCGCAACCCTTGCAGCAGCCTCCGTCATTCACTTCGCGCGCGAGTAGAGCTCTCTCGTTTGGATTGAAGGGTCGGACTCCGCCGCCCAGGTTGGACGATGCTGCCACGACGCACACAGACTCGCCCGAGCAGATGCCAGCCCGCAGCAGCCCTACAAGGGATAGAGCGATGACCACTAGCAGTTACGCTAGCACTGCCGTCCCTCCGAAATCAGATCGAGCTATCGATCTCCCTACGGCCGACTTTGGCAACGATTTTGGAAACATGTTCGATTCTTTCGATAGCCGAAAGCCCACCAAGGCCTCCCCCTCAGCTCCCCCGGCGGCAGCTGATTTCCGTCGCACAGTAAGTGCAGCCAATTCTATGATACACACCGCATGCTTACCATAGACAGGACCCGCAGCCGATGTACCCACCCAGATCATATTCCGGTCAGGCACCGATACCTTCTCCTAATGAGCTCAGAAATATCCGCGCCAACACCGCCTCGCCTTGGTCGATGGATGGCCGAAGATCGAACGATGCTCTTGTTGCCGGTTCAGCGCTCAACTCGCCGACAATAGAAGATGGCCCCGGCCGAATGGCGCCTGCTTTTTTGGGAGGAGGGCCCAAACAAGGATATGCACTCGTATCGGAGCAGGCTGCCTCACCGGGCGCAGAGCGTTTATCCTTCGAAAGCCATAACAGTCAGCGTGACTTCGTGGCGGGATCAAGTAAAGCAAACGAGCCGGCATTCACCAGCAGACAGACACACCTGGACGATGGCGACCGATGGTCGAAGGGAAAGGAATCGATTCCTCCCGCCTCTTCGTCTTCCAATCGCCATGCGCCAACAGCATCGACATCATCAACTGTCCGCGAACCGATCTCCAAATCCGCCAATTCCAGCAGCACCAGACTCCGGGCTAACAGTCACCAGAAGTCTGAAGGCGCGGAATGGCAGAACGAATCTCGAAACGCAACACCAAAGGCTGCCCGATTTGCAGCCCAAGAAGAGTCTTTGTTCGGTGAAACCTCCCCTATTGGCCCACCAAGTCGTGCAGTTCGGCCCAGCGACTACTCACAGCAACGCACGGAGACTGGCACGCCAAAGAAGATGACCAAGGCCCAATTCGAGATGCTTCAGAAGCATGGCAACAACAGCTCGGAACAGAGTGAAAATGAATCGTTATCTGGCGACGAATACGACGACGAGGACGATGAAGAGAGGGCGAAGCAGGCCACAACGCAACGGAGGAAGCAAGAGGCGAACATGTCGGTGTACAGACAACAGATGAAGAAGGTGACTGGAGGTGGTCCTTCGGATCTCCCGGTACGGCCTAGCATGGACAGAGGCTCTCAAAGTGCCTCTGGATTGTATCTCGGTGGCATCAGCGGCGCACCGCCTCCTGATGCAGTTCTTCGAAACAGGCAAAGTGATGACGACGACGACGAGGTTCCTCTCGGCATCTTGCAGGCACATGGCTTCCCAAGTGGTTCTCGACCGCCGACGCAGATGGGTGGAGATTTCTCCCAAAGAGGCTCTGTCGCTGGTTCGGTGGTGGGCGGCGGTGGTGGAGGCAATCTCCCGGCCTTTGCGCGTCGACTTCCCCAAGATCCTTACTTTGGCGCCGGCCTTGTCAACCCTGCGAATCGCGAATCTCTTGCATACGGCGGAGGTGGAGGAGGCTCTGTCTACGGCGCACCTTCACCTATGGGCCACCCCATGGGCACTCCTGGTGGCCACCCAGGCGGCCTCGTGGGTGTCATCGCAGGCGAAGAGAGAGCAAAGGCTGCTCGACGAGCAACCCCTTCCGCCGCGTACGGAACCACACCTTTGCCTTCCAACATGCCCATGCAAATGCCTCGCACAATGTCTATGGGCAATCTTCCTCCGCCTTCCATGTACGGTGGTCAAGGCATGCCGCCAATGCCACCGATGCCTCAGATGGGCCAAATGCCTATGATGCCCGGCCAGGACTCCAACCAGCAGATGCAGCAATTCATGCAAATGCAAATGCAAATGATGCAGAACTTCATGGCAATGCAGCAGCAAGGAATGGGCCAACCCCCAGCACTTCAGCAACAACCCAGCAATGGCTTCCTCGCACCCAGTCGTCCCATGTCCGTCGCCAGCCACGCACAACCCAACCAAGGCCGTTCAATGACCATGATGGGTCCGCCCTCGGCCTGGGGACAAGGTCTTCAGCCACCACAAGGCGGCCGTCCACAATACACCCCCTCCGTCCACAACATGCAAACCGGTCCCGGCGCCGGCTACACCCCTTCAATAGCCCCGAGCGAGCGCAGTAACATCGGCATGCCTTCGCGCTATCGTCCCGTCTCGACCATGAACGGCGACAACGCCATGATGTCCGGCGGCCGATCGCAAAGCATGACCTCCTCTCTCACTCTCCAGGCTTTCACCACCCCGGGCCCAACAGAGCAGCAGAAAAACAACACCATCCGCGTCATCGACAAGCCCAAGGGCGCTCCAAGGATCTCTTCGCGCGCCGTTGAGGCGGAGGAGGATGACGACCAGGGCTGGAGCGAGATGGCCAAGAAGCGCAGCGAGCGCAAGTGGAAGTGGGGCCGCAGCAAGAAGGACAAGGAGAAGGAAGAGCCGCTGGGCGACTTGTATCAAAATGTCGAGTGAAAGAGGAAAGGCAAAAGTTGTTGCGAGGAAAGACTATTCTGTTCGGGGCGAGCTGATTTATCGTACCGCCATGCGAGCTACAAAAAAGGAATGGGACGGGCATCACCAGGGAAAGAGATGGTAACGGGATGGGCATCTTGAAGGGAGCAGGGTTTTGTTCTTCTGGACTTGTCTAAACTTGAGAGTGATAGGCGTTTTTTAGGGTTGGGGTTGGGGTTGGGGTATAGAGAGAGAGAAAGAGAAAGAGAAAGATGTCTTCTTTGATTGTTTATTCTTGATGTTGTTGGTTTGCTGCTATCTGTTCGCTTCTAATGTATCTTTCTCAATCTCTAACCTAATGTTTGTGGGAGGCTGGACGGACGCTATCCTATCTGAATTTCCCTTCCTCTATGTTTTTGGGGGTTTCTAGTTTACTCACGACTTTCCAGGTTTTTGGGCCCGAAGTTGTCAAAACTTATAGGATCATGCTAGAGCATGATGGGACCTTCTGTTGATAGATCGCCTTTGCCAATGGGACTAAGCTACTGTTCAATGACAATGTTTTGCTATTTCCTACTTCTCTTGCTCTTGAGTGTGGAAGGGTCAATGCTTCTTTAGTCTGGTTTGTGATCTATCAGTACCTCTGCATCACGTCTAGTCACATAGAGCGAGGCTCGCTAACCACAAGCGATGGATTTTTTTTTTTGGGTCGTCTCGAGAGGGTTATACAATGATTTGGTAACTTTGAGAATGCGGGTTGGTTATGACGCAAAGTATGTCGGAATTTAAGGTACTAGTACGTGGATTCTGGGAATGCTTTGATAATTCTCGGTTGGTCGGTGGGCATTTTTGTTGGGTCGTCCGATGGTCTCTTTTCCTTTTGCGCGACGATTTTCTGATCACTCTTGTTCGTCTGACAAAGGATGTGTATACACAATTTTGAGTATTGTATTGTTGATATGTTCGTTTCTCGAATCTAGATGTTCTGTTTGGGAGGTTGGAGATATGCGCTGCCGTCGAACTCGGCTCGTTTACTGTCTATCGAGGCATCGGGATATCGGGGTATCGGGGTATATGCTTTCTATTTTTTTCCTCCCAGAACGGTGGATGCTGGAGTAATTGCACACTCTGCTGTCGTAACAATGTCTGTGGTTGACACGACCGCTGAGCGCGCCTAGGGCCGACTCGTCGAGTGATTGACTCCCGGATCGAGGCCATTTGGACGCCATGTTGGCTCTTGTATGTTGCACTTGCAAGTAAGTGCTCGACCTGCGTGCCACGATTTGCCGAATGAATCATGTAAACTTTGTAGACATGATTCTCAGTGCGCGGTCTTCGACGCAACTTCTTCGGCGACCTTCCTCGCTCCCTCCACAATCAAGCTATGCTCGACCGTGTGAATCCTCTCTTGCAGCTCCTCCAGCGACTTGCATCCTGCCATATCCACCTCTCGCTGAAGAATTGGTTCTCCCTCATCCACTGCCGCAATGACATAATGCACCATGACGCCAGTCTTCGCCCTCTTGCCCTGCTCAAACTCTGCCCACGCCCGCTCGATGCATCCAGCCCCAACCAGATCGCCATGCAAAGCCGGATGCAAGTTGATGATCTTCACACCCGCCTTCTCAAGCGGCTCCAAGAACGCCCCCGTCAAGATCCGCATGAAGCCAGCGCACACGACCATGTCAGGCTTGTCCTGCAATACCAGCGCCGCGAGGTCGGCATCGTAGGCTTCGCGTGCGGATTGGAAGGCTGGGGTGCCGCTGGGGTCTGGGAAGCGTTTCTTGTATGGGAGGATTCCGAGGGTCGAGGTCGGGATGCCGGCGGTTGTGGCTCTTTGCAGGCCGTATGCGGAGGCGCGGTCTGAGATTACTCGTGTGAAGGTTACATTGGGGAGGGTTGGCGGGGTGCTGGTGCTGGCGTTTATGAGAGCTTGGAGGTTACTTCCGGAGCCAGAGATGAGGATGCTGACCTTGGCTGGAGAGGACATTGCTGGGTATGTCGTTGTGGGGTTTGATTTTGTCGCTGCTGGTGTTCGAGATCTACTTCACTTACATTTCGGGGTCTGTGACGTGCAAAGTTCGACTTTCTGATGTGACTCGGCGATCGTCGCCGTTAGGGAAAATAAGCTCACGGATGGCGTGTGGAGTTGCAAGGTACCGGGGTGCTACACTGTACTAGCACGTCAAACATCGTGGTACATGACGTCCACCATTATCAACGGCTCGTAAGAATATCCATGAGGTGATGTGCCTTTCCAAACATGCCAATGCTCAATCCAAAAGAGGGACACACTTTGCCAATCTTTGGTCTTTGTTAAACATCTCGTCTCTGTCTCCGTCATTTCCTCCACTTTGCTTTTCCCTTTCCCTTTTCCCTTCTTCATACCTACACTTCTTCATACACAAACCTCATTCACGTTTGACCGATCGAAGCTTTTTCTTCCTCATAAAGATCAACCTCAACACCCCATAACCTTCGACCACTCTCACCACTCCAATCACCTCAAGCATGCCTGCTCTCACTCCCCGTAACCTCGCCATTGGCGTTGCCGCTGTCGGTGCCGCTGCATTTGCCTTCCCCAGGACTGTCAGCAAAGTCGCTCCCGAGTAAGCAACAATTCATGAACAAAGTTGGTGTGCTCGTCAGCAATCGTGCTAACCAACCTATCGAAACGACAGGAATGTCTTCGAGACCCCAGGTGTAAGAAACGTCGCGGACAGATATGCCGCGCAGGGTGGCACTACCACACATCTGCCTGGCGTTGCTACTCCCTTAGGTACGCTCGCGTCTTTCTATTGCTACCTTCTGGGTACCGCACTGCTGCTGCTGGTGAACATTTACTCATCGTTATTCTCCACAGGCAACCCCGACAGCGTCGCTTCCAACCAAGAGAAGATGAAGGGTCTTGGAACCAAGCAATTCTCGAACACACAGAGTGAACAGAAGGTGCGCCCTAGCTCAAAGTTCTTGGAGGCCCACACCGGTGACGACAAGGGAAAATAAGCAGTATGGCACTTTAAAAAGGAACCGAATCAATGGGATATCTTTTATTAGCGACGATGGACCTGCCTGTACGATGACAGATGAAAAAATGCAATGCTTTACAACTCCAAAGAACTACCGTATGTACTATTCGCAAATACACACGGAAGGTGCGGCAGCGGTATCGCGTTCTCATCCAGCGTTGTGAGCGATGACTAGCACTTTACTGCACTGACAGGGATACAGCTTCTTATCTACGTGCCATTGGTCGACGTAGCGAGCCTGCTAGACGAGCATCGCTTCCATGCAGAGTCGCGCGGTTACGTTCAGCCTCATCATGGCGTCCCGCACTCGTCTCCTTACACAGGCTTCTGTGTGCCAGGCTCAATGAGACAACTTTCGTGGGCTGGTAGAGGAATCATGGTGAGCTCGTAGCTGGAGTTGTCTCACTTATCCTGGCACTTAGAAGACAGCACCTCGTTTTGTTCTATCTCTATCGACTTCCGGCCACCTTCTCATTCGGCTTCTTCACCAACGGAATGGCCGAAATATTCGCTGCAGTGGCCAGTGGTGCGGGTCTGGTGTCACTCGCCATCCAGCTGCTCGAAAGCAGCCGGACGCTCAAAAGCCTATACGACGCAAGTAAAGACGCACCTAGGCACATCAAGGATCTTTGCTTTGACCTGGAGACTATATCCTTACAGCTACGCCAGCTTGAACAGCACAGGCATCATGACCATCTTGACACCCAGCTGCTCGACCGATGCATCGCGTTATGCGAAAGGAGAACCGAGAAGATCAGTGATGCGGTCGACGACATGGCACGGTATATTCGCAGATCTGCTGCGTTCGGGAGATTGTACGCCGCTTTCAAGGAGCCCGAGGTAGAGAAGTTACTCGACGAGCTGGAACGCGCAAAGACCTCATTGTCTCTTACATACATGAGCTACTGCCAGTGAGTTCTGAATCGCTTGACACATGACACCGGTCCCTCTGACAGCGCCAGGGCTTGGAACATGCGCAATGCGGCATCACATGCATCAACATTGCAGAGGCATGGCGATATACTTGCTTTGCAGCAAATGCAACTCGGTAGTATCCAGCACGAGATCTCCAATGGCAACGCTCGACTCTACGATCAGCTGGACGATCTCAAAAACCACCGGACTGCCGTCAACGGACGTCAGGTCTTGCAAGCGACGCAAACGGATGTCACCCAATCTTCCAATAAATGCTACATTAGCAGCAAGACTCGAAATTCTGTGCGGTTCCGCTTGCCACTCATGGGTTGGCTTGCTGGGCGAACGTGGGAGATCGCAGTGAGCCAGTCTCAAGCCTCTTGGACGTTCCAAATCAATCCCATAAACTATCGAGCACCCGACTCAGTCGCTTTCCGTCACGTTAGGGAGGGAAATATCATGGCCGTTGACGAGCTTATTCGTGCGGGACAATTGTCTATTTGGGATGTGCCGATAGATGAGTTCTCGAAAGGGCCTTCATTGTTGTCGGTAAGCGTAGCTCCAGATATACTTTGTGTTTATGTGAGGCTGACATGGGTACAGATGGCGGTCAAACACCGTCAGCTCGAGCTTTGCGATTACTTGCTCACTCGCTTCGAACCACTCCGGAATGATGACCAACTCCAAGAGGCAGCGCTCATGCTGGACCTGGTCCCAGTCAAATGGCGAAAACGATACACGAAGCAATGGTTTGAGTTGTTCGTCGGCAAGTTCGGGATGGATGTGGATGTCATCGACGCAAGTTCTCGGTTGTTACAATTCTTCCAAGACAATTTCCAAGAACTCAGTGAAGTCATATTGTCGCATCAATCCGTCGACCTGACCGAATGGCCACTACAAGCACGCTTCAAGGTCGCCATGAGACTGGAAAACCGCACACCACTCGAATTCATGCGCATCGTTGGCTTGCCGGTATCGAATGAACTTGCCCAGCTGTCTGATGCGCAAATGGGAACTGCTCTACATTGGGCTGCAAAGGAATGGCACCAATATGCGAATTTTGCTCCCGGCCCTGAGACTGTTCAGACGTCGAGGCATAACGACCGCGAGGCGTTTGTCCTAGCACTTCTGGAACACAAGCAATTGCTCCACGCTCTGGACAAGTACGGAAAGACTCCGCTTACGAGTCTGACGTGTCAAGTGAGATGGGGCTACAACAGAGAACAAGACGAGCTTTGGTTACCTTATGACTTTTCCCAGGGCTTTGTGGTACCAACAGAGCACTGGAGCATGCTATTACACCGCGCCGGTGTACCCCTTCCGCAGTACGTGGCGCGGGAGAATGTTTTGTTGAAAACCCACGTGAACAAGTATGATCTCCACCTGATGACGAAACTCGGACGAGCCTATGTATTGAGCCGTTTCGTGCTTTCCAAATACAAGGAGCTCCAACTCGAGGCCACGGCACTAACCACAATGAACATCTGGGAGTTCCGACCACCACCCGGCCTCTTCCTCAATCCATCACATGACGAGTCCTCGAAAATTTTCTGGCCGCCCAACGCGGACGACCGTGGAGACCGGCCATTCTGGCAGAAGACCAGTAGCAGAGATCTACGCTCAAGTCCATTTCGATTAACCACAAGCCACGAGCTTCATACCGACGAATTCACAGTCTTCAGAGCTTTGTTCCAACGAACACACGACGATCATTCCGCGCTCGCGCTCCTCGCAGGCCGGGATCGACGCAGACGCGCTCACGAAGAGCGAGAGAAAAGTCGACACAAACGGCCTCGATCCTCCTCCATGCCTCCCCCGCTCGGCGTCGCGCATCTTCACAAAAAGCCAGCCGGCTTCACTCTGTACAGGTCTCGGTTTAGGGTTTCTGGTGAGGGGAATATTGTCCCTCGCTTACACAAATGCCCTTTTGACTCGCAGTGGGGGTTCAGTGCGCCGAACGAGCACACCTCTCAGTCATGGAGAGCTTGTATGAAGGGCTGTCAGGGCCGGGTGGATTATTGGGCTATGTTCGAGCGATTCCTCGCGCAGACCGCGGCGCAGCTGGAACCAATGGCTAGCGAACCGGAGGCTCTAGGAAGGATCGTTATTGAGATTGATTAGAACTGGAAGGGGGTGTTTGATAAAGCATGCCATACTGTGTATGATGTCGATGGCTTCATTTGACGGTACAGGATAGAAGTGACCTTGTCGACTAGCGACATTTTTCGCAACGTAGCTTGCAGTGCTACTTGTGATTTCGTCCCTCTGCCTCGTAGCCTTGAGCCAGACTAATACTTTCTCATCCACGCTCGCATCACAAAATCATTCCGGCTTGACATTCCTGCTTTCCATCGCCGTGACTTCCTCATCTACAGCCTTCTCCAGCGCTTCGATTCCTTCGTCCATACCGATGTGCCCACCCCATGTGTACATGGCAAGACCAAGGACGGGAAGCCGACGAAGTGTACGCCCACTGAAGTTGAAGCCCTGGCATTTCTGTGCAAGACGCCAGATGCGCTGGCCGGGGCTTGTGGCGTCTTGTTGCTGTGCCATGAGCGTGGCGGGTAAAGTGGGGATCTCACGTTTGCCGTCGTCAAAAGCGTTCTCCACTGGAGAGGGCGAGACATTTATGTGAACATACGCCGTGGGCTGCTTGGTAGGCGGTGGAGTCAGGTCCGCGGCTACACGGCGTCTTTTGCGAGCGGACGGCGAGGACATGGCTGTCTGCGCTGGTACCGGCGGCGATGACGTCGCGGTATTTGTGGCATGGGAATGACTGTCGTTGGCGGAGAGCAAGCTGCTTCTTGCGAGTTCATTGAGGCAGCTGCGGAAGATGTTGTATACAGCCGCTGAAGATGGAGAGGGTACATGCTGCTTGATGTCGACGCGATCGAGGAACGCCGGGTCCTGGCGGAAAGATTGCAATTAGTACACGATAGAGCGTATAGAAGATGCTGGAGAAGCTCGATGAGTTACTTACGATAGCTTTAACAAGGTTGCTTGTGCAGCATACCAGGATATTGGGGAGGCTTCGAAGACGGTCAAGGGCGGTAAGGAGCTGGTTGGTGGCCTGTAACGGACTGTCAGCAGCGAGCAGATGGAGTCAAAATCACCCGCAAGCTACAATCAGGTCTGTCAAAGTAACGCTACTGTTGATCCCCAAGTTGCAAGAAAGCACTCACTCGAAGGCCATCGCTGCATTCACCACTGCTGGAGGAACGTTGGCGGGAGGAGGCGATCGTCTCAACCTCGTCAATGACCACAACGATAAGCTTCGCGTGATCCTTAGCGAGACTCTGCACTTTCTCGAATGTGCTTTCGATGAGCTTCCCACTCTCGCCAAAGTATTTGCTGAGCATCGCATTCGCATTGATCTCGACGAGCGTGGCCTTGGGGAACATGTCACCGAGTCTGATACTGAGCTTCTGAGCAAGCGCGCGGCAGAGTGTACTTTTACCACTCCCAGGAGGCCCATGCAAGAGGCAAATCTTGTTCCAGTTGAATGTTGCGATATTCAGTCCCGGTTTGCCCATCATCCCGACCATACGGACGAGGTAGCGAAGAAGGCGAGATGGTAGACCGTTATCGAACACAAGTGAGTCCCAGTCGTCGTGCAATACCACGTTGGGTAGCGCGATGGTGCGAGCTTGAGTGCCTTCGCCGTCACCATCCCGCTTGATGCTTCTGCGGTCGCCTTTGTCATCCTCTGAGCGCAGGACATAGGTCTGGACGTTGAGAGCTGTGCCTACGATGGGGTAGTAGCCAGTTGCCTCAGGTGGTCCTGTGTAGTCGGCAACGACGATCGAGCGGATATTTGGTGAGTGCTCGAGATCCTCAAGCCTGCCCAAATTCACGGTGTCGTAGTTGCTCTGGATCAAATCGGTGACTTCGGCACGTATCTTTGCTTGGGTTTCGGGTGTTCCGACTGATGAGTTCGAGAGCTGGACTTCGACATGGAGAGTCGCGGTGATGAGGACCGGGGTGACCATCTTGGTACGGATGGTCTTTGTTCGCTGAGAGGTGAAGTGAGGTAGTTGGTAGGAATTGAGAACGACAGAGAAGAGACAATATCTCGCTAGTCCATCGCGCCTGCTTCACATCGCAAGACTAAGCCCACTTTATCTAGACCTCACGTATAAACCCATGCAGCAAGTCTGTTGCTGTGCATAGGTCCGAGTGAGCAACATATATAATTGACCCGTACGGCACTCACAGGTATTTCGATGGCAATTGAGATCCTGTCTCCTCGTTCCCGTGGTCCCTGAGCGCTGTTGTTGAAAAGCCGTACAAGACTCTCAAGTTGTCGATAGATTGGTGGAGCGATGTCTGAAAAATAGAGCAAACTGTTTGCAATCCCACTCACCAGGCTTCTCGCGAGAAAGAACCGCAGTCAAATGGCTGGGATGTTGGTGCCAATGGTGGCTGTACACAAATCTACTCACTACTTGTGGGCATGTCTTTCTGCGTGGTCGAGGCACAGCACGAACGATCAATGCGATGTGCGTGTGACTTGGATGTCTAGATAACTGTAGACAGAAGGAATGCCTCCTCAGACATGCTTGCGCATTGTGGCTACTACGGTAGGCGATAGCATACCACTTGCCAATACTACGTCACCAAACATACTTACATATTATACAGGATTCCAGTCTAGACCTTCCAGATCTTAGTCTCCGGCACCATCAACTAGTCCCCGGCACCATCAACGCACCTTCTGACCTGAACTTCGGGACCTACACAACAACAGGAGCCTGCCATCACCTCACACAAACCAGCCCCGACCCAGACCACTGATGAACGCCCTCGAATAATCGACAGGGTCCCTCCGTAGAGCGGTAAAGCCCTCCTCCTTCAAAAACACGCCGCTCCTTCGACATGAGCTTTCTCTCAGAATACATACCAGCTCACACGCTGGATGGCGAACATGCGCCAAGTTACCGAGATCTCATGGGCGGCGGCTCGAAACGCGAACCTTTATTCCAGATAGCCTTGTCTCTAGCGATTGGCATCTGCTCTTTCCTCGGTTTCTGCTATCTGAGGACTAGGTGGCCGGGCCTCTACGCAGCGCGCAAAAAGCATGTAGACAATGGCGAGCTTCCAGCGCTACCGGATACAATGTTTGGATGGATCGCACCCTTGTGGAGAATCACAGATCAGCAGGTGCTTGCATCCGCTGGCCTGGACGCCTACGCTTTCCTGACTTTCTTCAAAATGGCCTTGAAATTCTGCTTCATCACATTCATCTTCTCGCTCATTGTAATCAAGCCGGTGCATGATGCCTACGAAGACGACGACAACCTGAAAAACAAAACAAAGCATCACAACGGCACGAAGGAACCCCATGACGACATGCGACGCTCCATCAATCTGCTCACCGCCGACGCTCAGAATGGCACCTATCCACGCTTCCCAGAATACCTCGAGACCGACTACCTCTGGATGTACGTGGTTTTTGCGTACCTGTTCACCGGAATCGCTGTCTACATGATTTTTGCATACACGCGCAAGGTCGTTGAAGTTCGGCAAGAATATCTTGGCTCGCAGACCACTGTCACAGACAGAACCATCCGGCTGTCCGGGATCCCTGCCCACTTTCAAGATGAGGACAAAATAAGAGAATTCATCGAGAGTCTAGAGATCGGCAAAGTGGACAGCGTCACACTGTGTCGAGACTGGAAAGAGCTGGACAAAGCCATGTCAGACCGTACAGACACAATGAGGCGTCTCGAAGAGGCCTATACCGTACACACAGGCTTCCGCACCGTGGAAAGGAACCTTGAATCTTTGCCGATAGCGCAGCCGCCACCGTTGGTCCCAATCGACGATGGTGAGTCACCCTCAGAGTCTGACCGCACAGATGTGCACGAAACCCCGATCATGATCGATGGCCAGCCTCACGTCAGGCCCTATTCCAAGGTGCGACCTAAGACGAGGGTCCGGTATGGTCGTTTGGGGATGCAGAGCAAACAGGTAGACGCCATCGATCATTATCAGGAGGAACTACGCAAGGCCGACGAGGAGATCAAGCGACTACGCGAGAAAGATTACCCTCCCACCCCAATAGCATTTGTCACGATGGATTCTGTCGCATCTTGTCAGATGGCTCTGCAGGCCGTGCTCGACCCATCGCCATTGCAACTCATCGCAAACCCGAGTCCTGCGCCATCGGAAGTCATATGGCCGAACACCTATCGGTCTCGAAGGAACCGCATGCTTCGTTCATGGTCGGTCACGCTGGGCATCTTGTTCCTTTCGATATTCTGGTCTATTGTCCTGGTTCCAGTCGCCGGTTTGCTCAATATTGACACTATCGGAAAAGTGTTTCCGCAATTCGCCGACTTCCTCGTAGCGCATAAGAACATCGCAATTCTCGTGAGGGCTCAACTCCCTGTACTCATCGCTTCCCTGTTGATGGTAGCCGTACCCTACCTTTACTGGTTCCTGTCTTACTACCAAGGCTGGATTTCTATTGGAGACATGGAGCTATCGGCCATCTCGAAGAATTTCCTCTTCGTCTTCATCAACTTCTTCGTCGTATTCACTGCGTTGGGGACCTTTTCCCATTTCTACCAGTTCTTCGAGAGATTCGGCGATGCTCTCCGAGACTTTCGCCATGCCGCAATGACTCTTGCCATGTCACTACAGGAGCTGCTTGGATTCTACGTCAACTTCATCATCCTGCAAGCTTTGGGGCTCCTGCCATTCAGACTGCTCGAGTTTGGAAGTGTGTTCCTGTACCCATTCTATCTCATGGGCGCCAAAACCCCGCGCGACTATGCTGAACTGGTACAGCCGCCTACCTTCTACTACGGATTCTATCTACCAAGCGCTCTTCTTGTGTACATCATTTGCATGGTTTACAGTGTCCTCCACCAGTCCTGGAGGGTTCTGCTCGCCGGCTGTTTCTACTTTGCGATCGGTCACTTCGTGTACAAATACCAACTCCTCTATGCCATGAACCACCAACAACACTCGACCGGACGGGGTTGGGGCATGATCTGCGACCGAATCTTCGTCGGCTTGGTCTTCTTCCAGGTTACTACCGCAGGCCAGCTGATTCTGAGAGGCGCCATCCCGCGCAGCTTGCTCCTTCTACCATTGATCATCGGCACCATCTGGATGTCTTTTGCGTACAGCAGCACCTACAAACCTCTGTTGCGCTTCATCGCTTTGCGAAGTGTGCGAAGAGCAGAGCAGGCATCCTATCAAGACGAGCCGGACAGCGTGGCTCCCTCTGCCAGTCAAAGCCCAGATCGCAACCCATGGGCGGATGCGGATAGCGCCCGAGTCAGATGGAGCAGAGAATCTGGTCGGGGTCGTTCCAAATATGCCAGCAGTGAGAGCAGCATGCGGTTTGTGAACCCAAGCCTGGTGGCTCCTTTGGATCCTGTGTGGATTACCGATAGCGATGTGAGAAGTGGAGGTCAAAGCGGCGACAGGACGCCGAGCGTTTGAAGAGTTATTATGTTGAGATACCCATTACTTGCTTGATGCCGGAGCACTGATATTGTTGCTTTAATCTTAATGCTAACCCTGCTTATATTACGTTGTATGTAACATGTTTGACGAACCTACGATTGCCTGTCTTCACTCCTCTCATATCTCGTTATTACTTGCAGTGATCTTACCAATCGACACAGACGGCAACGTATCACTATGGAAGTAATGTTTTCGTAATACAAGAATCTTGGAAGGTTTGGTATAGATAGACTTCTTGCCTGGAGTCTTGGCGTACACTCGTTCTCTGATTGGTTCACGCAAAGTTTCTGGAAGTGACATTTACACAGACATCCAACAACGACTTGGACAAAAAGAACATAACCTCAGATCTTCGTCACTCCAGAGCTACGCAGAAAAAAGACAATCCAAAATGAAGCTTCTCACCCTCAACTTCCTCTGCTGCGCCCGCAAGACCTGCAAGACAAACCCAGCAGCCTTCCCGCTCCACCCCAAAGAAGCAGAACTCGAGCAAGTCGAAGCCGAGATCAACCCACTGCTCATCCAGAACATGCTGCCCAGACTAAACTGGGATGCGCTGAAGACTATTGCACAAGAGGTAAATTGAAATTGAAAAAGAAACTTCGCTCATCACTGGTGAAAAAAGTGAAATTGGGTTAGCTGCAACACTGGCTAACACGGATTTCTTTTCTACAGCTCGGCTTGCCCACTCTTCCAGACGTAGTTCCCGAGGCCGAAGTCCTGATGACGGACGACAATGAGCCTTCGCAGACTTTGAAGGATTTGCACACGCTTCTGATGGAGACTAGCGTGCAGAGTGGCAAGTTGGTTTGCGGCAGCTGCGAGCATGAGTATGCGGTCAAGGAGGGTATTGCGAATTTCTTGCTACCTAGTCATATGGTTTGAGTGAGTGGGGAGACGGGCTCCTGAAGGAAGGGGGGCAAAGGCTGGAAATCTACGATGGAACGAGGTGAGAGTGTGAGAGGACGCGCTGGTTATTTGTGGCATTCCCGGTTCACCGGGTCGAAAGGCCACACGATGTGGCAGGGCACTAGATCTTCCCTTTGCACATGCAACGACGGACTCGGGCAAGCCGTAGTTCGATCCACGCCGGGCTATGGCTGCAGTGGCGTCGAGAGTCCACTTGAGAGGCGAGGTCATCGGGTTTATTGAGGAGTTTCATACTCTCGGCTATGTGCTTGCTTGTTTCTCTACACATTGCTACGTTGGTCTATACTAGCTACAATATCAACGAGCGCCTCGCTCAACAATAAACCACTTTTCCCTTCTTGCGGGCCAATCAACCCCACTGGTACATCACTTGCTTTCCCTTGCGTCCCTTGGCCTGTCTCTGACTCGGTGCCTCTCCGCTTGGAGTCGAAGGGCCTGAATCACCGCTTCCACCCCACGCATTTACTGGCGTGCTACTGTTGCTCTGCCTAATAACACCAGCGCCGGAGTAACCGGGGGAGAAGACGGTACTTGTGGGCTTTCTCGCTGCGGGCAGGGAGGGGAATGCATCGGCTCCTCTGGCCAGGTTGACCGAAGATTGCGAGCGACTGGGGACTGGGCTCGCGCGGGTTGAACTGCCTACGGAGCTCGAAGGCTGTGATTTCGGTGGTGCGAGCCAGCTCGGCGTTGGCGCAGGAGCAGCGGAGCCTTTTCCTCTGGATGGGAGAGCTGGGAAGAGAGGGGTGTTTCCTGGAACGGGAGGCCTCTTGTTGGCTGCCCAGTTCGCTTGATGGCCCACAGACCCTCTAGAGCTTTGTGCAGTCGAGCTCTTCAGCTTGAGCACTCGAGAAGTGCCAACACGTCCACCAAGAAGTCCGGCTGACGATGAACTTTCCCCACCAGCTGGTGCAGGCAGAGATGGATAGTCCTCGTTGATGGCTTTCCAGTCTGACCATGCTTTGAGGAGAGCGTCGCGCTTGCCAGGAATTTCAAAAATTTCCGCAATCTCCTTGATCAACTTTCCGAGCTCGTTGGAGGTCGTGTCGAACAGAGCGAAGAATGTCTCGATCAGATTAGGGGCGCTGATCGTACCGTTACGGAATGCAGAAATTCTCTGGCGGAAGTCTGCGAGCTTGGTCTGATCGTTCTGCAAAAGGTTCGCGGCGCGTTCTGTGACCGCAGCGTGCCGAAGACGACGGGCTTGCTCTTGAGGCGTCAGCTGCTCGCTTGCCATCGACGCGAGATTAGCGGCACCAGTGTCGTGCTGTTGAGGCTGCTGAGTCGGCGCAGATCTCGCCTCCTGACTTGGCCGTGGGACGACCTGCGAAGGTGGTGCAGGTTGTGATAGCGAGCCACCGAAGGAACGACTCGTTACTGATTGGGCACTTTGGATCTCGCGATTGCGCTGATGGGCAATCTCAGCTCTGGTCATGTGCGCAGATGTTGTCGGAGGTGGACCTTCCGCGTTGGGATCACGACCACGTCCGCCCCTGCCGCCTCTTGCTTCTCTGCGTCCACCACGTTGAGGACGATCCTGTTGGTATTCCGAGCGATAGTTGAAGCCCGAAAGATCGACTCTGCGGGCGTCCTTTGTCAAGCCATTGGGATGTTGGCTGACCTGATGTGCTTTGAGATCCATTGCAGAATCGAAGACCACAAACTTCTTCTCTAGGCACTCTGCATCCATGCAAGGATAGTGATCGTTGTTGAAGTGCGACTCCAGATCATTGTAGTCGAGGAAGTATCGTGGTTTGTTGGGATCTCCAACCCTATCGCACAGATGACAACGCTCGTGCCTGTCGCGACAGTGCGTGTACAGTTCGTCGTTTCCGTAGAATCTCTGTTTACAAAAGTGGCATTCTGGATGTCCCCCAAATCCAGTCTGCTCCGCAGAGCCAGGTGTGTCGTCGCCTGTCCTCTCATGTCTGCGCAGCTCCTGTGGGGTGAAGAGCTGGTGCTCATGGGTGAAGACCTTTTTGTTCCTTGTACACAAGTCACACATGACCTTCTGATGCTTCGTTCGCACGTGGCGGTGGAGGTCTGGCCAGCCCAGGCAAGCTTCGTCACAGTCCGCATCCGGGCAGTTGTAGCGTAAGAGCACCACAGTGTCCTCGAAGATATCCTGCTTCTCGTAGCAGATGCCCATGTTTCCGTCATTCCGGAAGAACTCATCAGTCTTGTAGTCCTCGAATCGCTTTTCCGCATCGTCTGTGAAGATGACTGTGGGTGCCTCTGTACGGCAGTGCGCGCAAGCTTTCGTCTTGTAGAGCGCTCGCATACGCAAAGCGCAGACGTGGCACGTCCGGTGGTTGCATGGCGCTACACTGTAGTGATCGATATTCGAAGCACAAATAAAGCACATATCCGAGTCATCGTCTTCTTGACCTTCGGCGCTCTGCGCATCCTTGACCAATCGACCACCAAGAACGCCAGTAGCACCAGTTTGCTGCGTAGGCTGAGATTGCGCGGATCCTTGACCTTGCGACTGCGCTCTGTCTCTATTACCGCGCCCTCTTCCGCCGCGCCCTCGACCCTTGCCTCGGCCGCCTCTACCTCCGCCGTCTACGCCATCTCTGGCGCTCGCAGCATTGTCGCCAGTCTCCTTGTGTATACCTCCACGGCCGCCTCCGGAACCACGTCCCCTGCCGCGACCGCCTCCTCTTCTGCCTGTGTTCGCCGAGTCCGACATGTCTTGTGTACTGATCGCAAGCTGTGAAAACGGATTTGTCCGGTCGCGTTCCTGAACAACGCAAAAGGGCAAGGGATAGTCAGAGCTCTGAGCGCTTAGTATATTGTTCCCAGGGAGGCGGCAAGTAATTAGAAGTGTACAAAGGCGCAAGCGAAAGCAGAAAGTGAGAATAAAGGACATCGAATAATACGTGGGGTGGAATCGTTCATGCGGTCATCGGCGCTCGGACCACATGACATTCGGCTGGGCTATGTGAGGTCGAGAACCTCATCTTTTGTGCCTGTTTGATGAGCAACCCTCGATGCAACATGACTCAAAACTAATCGTCAGCACCGGTGACAGTCTTTTGCATGGATGAACTCGTTTCTCCTCAGTCTGCAACTCGGCTCTGTTAGCCAGCAGGCCTTCCTTCAGGCCCAGAATGAGCGTCTACTGCGTTCACTCCACGCAGCGCCGGATGTGAACTTCTGCTTTAAGAAGTCACAAAAGAGCTCTGGAGCTGACGATGGTGCCAGCTCACGAGTTGGAAGACCGAGTGGCGTGGCTCACGGTGCCGGTGTCAGCAGCATAGCCGTAGACCGCTTTGAAGGCAGATATCTGCTGTCTGGCGGCGCCGACTCGTCAGTGGCCATTTGGGATCTCGAAAATGATGCTGTGGCACCAGGCGAGTCCATCACACATCTACCACTGGGCCATACAGCTAGGACTTCTACAACTGGAAGTTTGGGGATTAATCATATCTCATACTTCCCTTTCGATTCACTCGCATTTCTCACGAGCGGGTACGACCATCACTTGAAGATCTTCTCTTCGGAGACACTCCAGGCATCTGGGAAGTTCGATCTCGGATCGGTCGTCTACAGCCATGGCACATCGAATGTAGCCTCACACCTACTGGTGGCATGCGCTTCTCAGCACCCGGCCGTGCGGCTCGTGGACTTACAATCAGGTGCCAGCGCACATTCACTGGCGGGCCATTCAGGTTCTGTCCTGACAGTGGCATGGCATCCAAAGAACGAGAACATATTGGCAAGTGGCGCAACGGACGGCACTGTTCGACTGTGGGATGTCCGCCGTAGTGCTAGCAGTTTGGGCGTACTTGACATGGACGACAGTATCGGCATTGCAGGCTACGACGGTCAAGGCACAGGTGCTAGGCGACGTGAACGTGGTCGAGCTCACGTGGGAGCTGTGAACGGCATCACCTGGACAGACGACGGCAAGAATCTTGTATCGTCCGGCACTGACGAACGCATGCGAGTCTGGGACATGGCCACGGGCGCCAACACGCTGGCAAATTTCGGGCCTACTATCAGGAATGCACAGAATACCGCTTTGCAGCCTTTGTTGGCACCAAGTCATTTGACGCCGGTGGGATCGGAGACTATTTACTTTCCAAACCCACAAGAGATACTGGACTTTGATTTACATGCTGGAACGCTGCAACGACGTCTGCGCATAGTCGGTCAAGCTGCGCCGACTGGTCCTGCTCCCAGCATGCGCAATCTGAAGAATCGGACTACATCTCTGGCGTGGCGTGCGTTCAACGTCGAATTCTACTCGGCGCATTCGGATGGGTCAATCAGGTGCTGGCGTCCGAGGACGTGGGAGGACGAGTTGATTGAGCAGGAAGAAAAGGAGGCTATTCAGGGTACGGGCAGCGAGGCCGCAGAGAAGAAGCGTAAGAGGGATGAGCTGGAAAACATCGTGCGAGGCCTGACGAAGAAACCGGTCACCTATAATTAATGACATCTCCCTGGACCATACTTGCTTCCCTTCGCCGACCGTGTGGTTTCGACGGATGTCTCTGTTCCGTGCTCGTGTCCATATTGAGAGGCAGTCTGTAACAAACCACGGTGGAAGATACCGATAGCCGTCGAAGCGACCGAGGACTCTCTTCTTGAGATCCCATCCGGCGCAACAGCTCCAGACATCCGTGATCGCCTCGCTCGGAAATGATTCAAGCAGCTCGTCTGGAGCTCCGACTGGCTATCTCTCTTTCGGCCTGGATTTCGTCAAAACGGAGTCGCTGTGGAGCAGCTCTTCCTGTGCGCATGCGACGCAACGTTGCCTTGATCGCCGAGATTGAGAACATAGGAAAGCTTTCGTGGATTCGTAACAAGTCACCTCTTGCAGGCCTTACATCGACGTAAGTCTCGAGCTTCCTTTTAAGGGTTGCCATCAGGGCAGGTGGCGCGTTCGTCTGTCTTCTCACCAGTCGATTCCGCTGTGTGTAAAGCCGTAGGCTCGCTCCTGCCAAAGTCTTTCCGGGGAAGTGCGCCTGGATCACGCTCTCGCGTAGTTTCATGCCCTTGTTGTAAAGCGCAACTAAGCGGTCATCATCTTCGGACGACCAAGCGTTGCTGGGTCGCAGATTCTGTAGCACCTCTGGAGGTACCATATGTTTGCAGCGAAGATGCCACACACGCATGATGGCTCCTCCCGTCCTTCCCATCTCCTTCCCAATATCTTCCATAGACTTGCGCTCCCTTACGCGTAGGTCGATTATACGTAGCAGTTCGGCATGGGTGAACTTCTTGCCTGATTTTGAGGCGTTTGCTCTCTCGACTCGTTCCGGGTTTAAGTAAGCCTTCCATCTTTCTTGCACTGCCATTGTGCTACGCCCAGGAAGGTTTATGTCTTTGCATAAACATCCTGCTTGCCTTTTGGCTTGTAGTGTTGCATCCTCTTCTGCAGTCCATGGCTTCCTCGAGCTGAACTCCGTGTTCCCTTGCATGATGATTGCTCTGCGACTCATAACAGACAGTGTACTGCGACCGCTCATTTGTTCAGCAATTTGAGCAATCGATAACCCCTTTTGATAAAGCTCAACCAGTTTGCGAGACTCTTCTGCAGTCCAGGGGCGTCCCCTGTACAAGCCGCTGGAGAGTGAAAAACTTCTGCGAAAACGATGCTCGAAGCAGTCCAGACTTAGGAACTTTGGCTTGAACCTCGTCAGAGCTAAGGACGGGCGTTTCATCTTGGTAATGTATTTTCGAGTAGGAAGTGGTGGTGATGTGACGCAAAGTCGCCTTCACGTTACATGTAGTCTTTGTGCCACGCGTCGAGGTTTGAATACAGCCGCGAATTTGTGATCCACTCGGACTATCGTATATCTCACAGAGGTACTTCCGACATGGTCCCCGACTTCGCCAGCCGTCGATGGAAGCTCAAGAAAGGAGACGTTGAGACAGGTTGTTGGTGACGAGAAGTGATTGGCTTCACGTGTCGCGCGAGAGTCCCAATCTCAACCCTAACCCTATGTGCCAATGATCTTAGAAGCATCGATTGCCTGGACAGATCAACAGGCTACACCCGCAATGAATTAGTAGAGAAATAGAGGAGATTTGAGACTGTGATGCTAGGTCGCTGCTAGCTGGGAACTAGAATGGAGTGCCACCGATTTGTCTTCTGTACATAACTGACGAGGCACCTGCTGGTCACCAAAAACTACCTAAAAAGAGAGGTGTGTACTACTTGTGAATACCATATGTACACGTAGTTATATACCTGATGATGTTTTCTACCGTCTAATGATTATGAGTTGGATGTTATGAGTTCAGCGATGTACATGCATATCTTTCGACGTCGATATTTCACGAGTATATATGTACGTTCTCTCCGATAACCCACGCGTGGGATCAGATGTCAACGTAGATGGACGGCCTCCAGTGTTGTGTTGATCAGAATTGTAGGTCGTAGTCAGGGAGAAATAGAAAAAAATGAACGAGAGACAATTCAGGCTTAAAGTAGGTAACCGATGGATTTCCCTGTCTGTTTCTCATGTGAGTTGATCATCTCTGGGATGAATCGAGGCATGAAGTCAGTCGGCAGGTTGATCGCCGCAAGCAAAGCAACTGAAGTCTGCCTCCGCGTGGAATGCCTTGGCGCAAGACATCAACTTGAACCTCCCGCCCGTCCTCCTCTGACCTCACCCGCGCACGTCGCATATCTGTGACCCCGAGTCCACATTGTCATCACTTGCTCACCCTTGCGATCCCTCATCAGTCGCACTCCTCATACGCGCGCCAATCGAGGTCCGCCGACAAACCCCTCCGCCGACGCGTACCGAGCGCGTGCCTCTTTCCTCCAGCCTCCACCGAGGCCAGCAACTTTTCCACCGCTCGTATCCTGCTGCCGCATTACAACCGCACCGCACCATCCGCCGTTTGCCATGCTGTATTCGTCGCCTGTCTAAGGTGACGGCGACGACATGTCGCAGTGTGGCGGCGTGCCAGCTGTCGGACGAAGCGTTTCTCCAGGCTCATTGAAGCGCAAGCGTGGAATCGCTGACTACACCAACTCCCGCATCTCACAGCGCGCCAAACTCGCAGAAGCTGCACCCTCCGACGACCCGCGCTCAGCTGGCGATCTCAGCAGCCACAAGCAATACCCCTCGCCAGACTCAGATGAGCCGCGGCGCACAGAGCCTGGTGATAATTCATACGGAGCTACTTCGACCGGCTTGCTGAACAAAGCGACTTCTTCTGCCTTTGATCACACTCCGCAAGTTGCAGCTTCGAACAGGGCACCCTCATTCCCGAACGGTCTTACGCCACTCACCAACCACTCAGACTCCTCACCCGCGATTACTTGCAGCCCTCGAGCTGTACCTGATCTCGTCGACATGTCCGCGACCAATGGCGCACATGATCCCTCCGACCTGCGCCCTTCTGACGCCACCCAGACATCTTCGAATCCGCGTTCCGAGCGGCCCAGAATGCAGTTACCAGACGGCGAAGTGAAGGGGTACAGAGCGGTATGGGATCCTGAATTGAACCCTGAGCACAAGAAGAGTATCAAAGCGCAGAAGGAGAAGAAAGAAAAAGGGAAACCTTTGCCAGCATCAATGAAAAAGTTCGAGGTACGAAAACAATTCCACCATCCGCCGAGCTCGCGCAATATGCTACAGACTCAAGAGATTGGCAAAAAAACCGCTCTGTACCCTTTCGCTGACACTGGGTGAACAATCAGGAACAAAAGGGCGATCCACCGCCAGACCCTCGACTTGCGATTCCCGCCTACATGAACGGGGCATGCAGGGCGAGGGACAGACCCAGCAAAGCCATTCTTAGGCCTGCGCCCTACAATCTTGCACCTTTTAAGACCGACAAAAACTCTGTCGGGCCTGGGGAGGCGCAGCAGATCGTGGTTCTTGGGTTCGATCCCTTTCTCCCAGAGTCTACGCTCCGGCTCAATTTCGAGCAGTTTGGCAGCATTGCTTCTGTGCAGAGCAAGACAGACCCGGCAACGGGCAGCTTTCTCGGTATTGCCTCGATTAAGTATCGAGACACTTTCAGGGACGGCATCCAATACACTGCGGTTGTTTCTGCGAAACAGGCCGAAGCGGAGTTCAATGGACACCGAATCGGGCAAAGCACAGTGAAAGTGGAAGTTGATCGCGAGGGCAGACGATGCAAGCGCTACGTAGAGAGTGCCCTGCGAAAAGCAAGAGAATTGCGTGACAAGAACCGTGCTGTCAGCAATGCGCCTCCACCACCGCCGGGCAATTCCAGGACACCCACGAATGAATCCCCAGCACCTCCACCCAACGCGCCCAAAGGACCATCTGGTAAAAGCACAGCGAAACCGCCCGAAGGCCCGAGGTCTCAAATTGCGCAAACCGCCCAGAATGCACAAGCCAATCCTCGAGGCCTGCCTGGATCGTACATCGAGGAGGAGGGTGTTCTTCCCTCCCTCAAGCGCATGCCTTATATTCACATTCCACATTCATCAGTACCCGTCTTGTTAACCACAATTCCACACCTCAAGAAGAGGCTGAAATCATACGACTGGCGGCAGTTGCGGTTGGACAGGACGGGCTACTATGTTGTATTCGAAAACTCTAAGAGAGGCGAAGAAGAGACAGAGCGATGCCATATCGAGTGCAATGGCGCGCTGCTCTTCACCTACAACATGAATATGGAATGCCAGAGGTATGGCAATCCGAATTACGAGCGCAGTCCCAGTCCAGAGCGAGTCCAAGCTGCAAAAATGAAGAAGGAAGAAGTTGAGCGTTTGCAGCGTGAGGAAGCCGAGGACATTGAGACCGAGAAGAAGAATAGGGCTGAAAATATGGATCCTGTGCGCGGCGCACTGGAGCAATTGAAGTTGGAGTTGCGCAACAAGATCTTTGATGATATCAAGACGCGCATAGCAATTCCGATCTTCCACGAAAGTCTTGATCCTGCCAAGCACGCATCGAAGCGCCGGAAGTTGGGTCTTCCAGATCCTTTGGACATCGAGAACAAGGCGCAGAGCTTGTTGTTCAGTAAAGCTGGCGACACACCTCCGCAGACCCCGAGAGGACGTCACGGGCACTCCAAGCCTCTTCGACCGCACGATCCGAACCAGCAGCGTGGTAGAAAGGGTTACAAAGAGAGAGAGCCTGCAAATGCCTACCTGGACGAGCGGCGCCGCCGGCCTGCACCGCCAAAACCGTCCAATACCAGAGGTCTGCACTTCAAATTGCAGCAGATGTATGATGAAGAGGACGATTCCGACGATGAGCGCACAACTTCAGTTGGCAGGGACACTGAAGATCAGGAGAGCCGCCCGCTCAGTCGTGCGAGTAGGAACTCGACGCCTGGCGACTCAGAATCCGTCGTAGATGAATCCAACAAACGGAGAAAGACAGCTGATTGGGAAGAGGAGGAGGAGAACAAGAAAGACGTCTTCACTGATATACAGAAACAACTGGTCGGACACCTGTTACACAAGGAGCCTGAAGATCTCGCAACTCGGGAGCTTGAGCTCATCATGGGCACACTCAACAGGGATTCCAAATACGCAACACGTGCCAGGACTGAATACTTCATGCGCGTCAGGTCGAAGGAAGACGACGACCTTTTCTCTGTGCAGCCTGTTGTCCAAGAGCACACGGAGAAGCCTGTGGTGGAGAAGATCGCACAGCCAGACTTGTCTGTCAAGACTCCAGCGTCCGATAGTTCCAATGTGTACGAACTGATTGGCATGGACGATGCTGCGGTTACTGCCCTTGCCAAGAAGAAGAAAAAGAGCAAGGAGAAGATCATCGAACAACAGCTCTCTCTCCGGGCCAAGGCACTTGGTCTCAAGCCTCCTCCCAAGAAGCCTGTCGAACCGAAGCAAGTGCCGTCAAAGCAAGTCGAATCGAAACATGCCCAGCCGAAGCAATCAGTCAGCAAGATCGAAGAGAAAGATGTGGAAATTCCTACCGTGGAAGAGCCGGATGACCCTGGTACCGCACACGACTCTAACGCCGTCACCTATGACAAGCCCAGAAAGACAGTCGAGGATGATCGCGACAACGTGCTTGATATCGACGGCTGGCAGTACGCGCTCAAAGATGACGAAGACTACATGTTCGCAAAGAAAGCTCTATCCGACGAGGAGCCCGCAAGCATCGGCAATGCGAAACTATGGGCGTTCAAGCAAAAGCAGATCAAGGCCCTTAATAGTGGCACCCAGGGGGATCTCGGGAATGGCACTGGTATCGAAGGCTACTACGTACGCAATCCCACTGGATCTGCCCGCACTGAGGGCGTCAAGAAGATTCTCAACGAGGAGAAGTCGAAGTACCTCCCTCATCGCATCAAGGTCCAGAAGCAACGCGAAGAGCGCCAGGCGCAAGCCAATGCCAATCCAGCTCTTGCTGCAGAAGCCGCAAAGGTTGCTGCAGAAGCCGCCAAGCTCGCAGCAGCAGAGAGAACCGCGGCCACTGCTTCATCACGAAGCAACCGCGCCAACAACCGCCGCCTCGTCAACGATATTAACTTGCAAAAGCAGAGTCTGGCGAATTCCAATAGCGATAACGATGTTGCGATCCGCTTCAACGCTCTCAAGAAGCGAAAGAAGCACGTCAAGTTCCAGCGCTCCGCCATCCATGGATGGGGCCTGTACGCCGATGAGAACATCGCCGTCAACGAACTCATCATCGAGTACGTGGGAGAGAAGGTCCGCCAGAGAGTCGCAGACATGCGTGAGATCCGCTACGAGAAACAAGGCGTGGGTTCCAGCTATTTGTTCCGCATGGTAGACGACGACATCATCGACGCGACTAAGAAGGGCGGCATTGCCCGTTTCATCAATCACTCTTGCGATCCCAATTGCATGGCCAAGATCATCAAGGTCGACGGAACGCCGAGAATCGTCATCTATGCCCTCAAGAACATTGCCAAGGGTAAGTTCTGGCCCAGACTACGAAACAATTCTTTTTTCCTTACTGACTCAATTTCTCTACAGACCACGAGCTTACGTATGACTACAAGTTCGAGCGCGAGATCGGCTCTACAGATCGCATTCCTTGCCTCTGCGGCTCGCCCATATGCAAGGGCTTCCTCAATTGAACGCATGCGTCGCGAAAGGAGACATTTCACATCGGCAATCGCCATTTCAACGACAGGCGCGGAGAGGCTGACGAGCCTGGCCATTGACGGACGCAAAGCCTCAAGCATCGAAGCATGGCATTCTTGCTCCACCACTAAAAGGTAACCCAAATTCCCCCTCCTGTCCTCTGCGTTGTTTTCTGCGTTGTTTTCTGGCATCCGGCGTTCGGTCATGTACAACACTTTGGCGAGTGAAGATACAATCGGCGTTGCGGTGGTTTACTCTGGGCTGAGTGGAATGACGGGAAGATGGCTCGGGATGGTTTGAGTATGTGCATGCAGGCGTGAGGGAGACGCCCCGTTTGCACGAGGAAATGAACTTTTTGTACCACCAAATAGCAGTATCTGTAACTCCAGTTTCGCGAGCCACGAGAACCTCGAGGGGAGAAGGTTCCGTGTATACTCGTTTCGAAACTCCGTATCATGATTGATCTCTATGCCTGCCTGTTCTCCTTGTTCAACGCATCCGTCCGTAGCAGTTCTCTCGATTGCCTTTACGGTCCGACTGCACAAAGTATTCCAATTCATCCCTCTATGCATTCCCACCCAGCATCAAGCTCTACTGAACGAAAACACCCTCACTCCAACCCCTCCTCTTAACCCCCAACTCCACAGCCGCCGCTCCCCAGTCCTCGCCATGGTTGTGTCCCTTGCCTGCAGCATCAATCCCCGCCCTCTCGAGACCTTGCTCCTCCGTCAACAGCGTCAGCAGCCCAAACACAACCGCGCACCCCGTGTCCAGCTGCACCCGCATCAACCCGTGCGACACCGCGTCCGAGATGTACTCGAAATGCATCGTCGAGCCCTTGATCAAGGCGCCGATGGCAATGATCGCATCGAAAGGCTCCTTGCTCCCTTTGCCCTCCTCCTTCTTCTCCTTCTTGTCGTCCGCAAGACCGGCCAGATTCGTCGAGCTTCCCAGCAAGTCCGCGCTGCCGGCAGTGACGAGGCTCCCGCCCGCCGTGGCGGCATGCTGCGTCTGCGACGCCAGGTACATCTTCTGCACGGCGTAGGGGAGCTCGTAGGAGCCCGGGACCGTCTGGATTACGATGTTTTCGTCTTTGACGCCGGCCGCTTTGAGCGATTTGAGGGTGCCGTCGAGGAGGGCGGAGATGATTTGTTCGTTCCAGCGCGCGTGAACGATTCCGATGCGGAGCGCGCTGCCGTTGTGTTGGGGTTGGGCGGCGCCGGGGCCTTTGATTCCTTCGAACATGGTTGAGTGTTTTGTTTGGGTTGTCTGTGAGGTGGGTGTGTGGTATTTTCAAGTGGTTCGTTGGTGGTTGACAAGCAGGTGTTTGATTGTAGGTGTTTGGAAGTGAGGGGTGTCGAGCAAGCTGCGGTCGGTCAATGAGCAATTGCGCATGGGCCATGGCGGGGAGTTTCCAATAATCCCAATGGCTGTGGGGCGATGATGAGGAATCACTGGGACGACATGACGAATCAACATTAATTTCCATGGACGCCTTGTGAGAATGCCATTTTGCATGTATATTATTACATGTAAAATACAGAAAAGAGGTATACTGCTATCTACTATCAGTTCTCGTCGTCACTCGCCTCTTCCGCACCAGAGATGTTGTCATCGGGATCCACCTTGGTGTTTCCATGAGAGCCGTCCATCACGAAGGCTCCCAGGCAGGTGATTCTGTTATTCGTCTCGAGACCACCAACGAGAGTGCCGATTTGTGTTGGTGTAGTGCTACCTTCTGTGGCGGCGATCTCGGCAGCAGCAACCTTCCACAACCGCACGGCGCCATCGCTGCTGGCGGTGACGACAATCAGGTCTTTGCTGTTCGGGAGCTGGAGGATCTCAAAGTCCTTGGTGCGACCACTCACGCCGGCTGCGGCACCACCGACTTGCGCTATGCATTGGCAAACAGGCAGTGCTTTTGCGCTTTCGGGTGCGGGCTGAGATGCGGCCTCGGCGATATCGAAGAACAGCACCCTGCCGTCTTCCGTCGATACTGCGAGCACGTTCTTGTCTTCTGACAACGGGACAAAGTGCATCTGATGCAATTTGGTGGGTGGGGTGGTTTTGATGACAGCCTTGGGCCGTGAGTTGTCGATTCCGAAAATGACCGCACCCTTCTCGAAGCCCACGACGAAGTTCTCACCGGGCTCGTCGAAGAGGATCCGCCTGCCTTCGCCGCTGCTGAATTTGCCCTCGCCCACCTGGCCCAGAACTTCACGCTCAAATGTCAAGACACCGGCCTTCTTTCCGGTCATCAGATTCCACAATCTCATGGATTTCTCGCCGCGACCAACGCTCAGCATCAGTTTCTGCGAAGGGTGGATGGCGAAGTCGTTGACACCCATGGGGATCTCGCCGGGAGCTGCTGTGTCGCCTGAAGGTCGGCCCTGGACCTTGGGAAGTGGTGCTTTGATGGAGGAGAGGGCCGTCCAGTCACGCGTGCGAGAGATGGCAATAGTGTTGTCCTCGGCAGAAGAGAAGAGCTTGCCCTTGGCCGGGAAGTGCAGGCGGGTGATGGCGCGGTCATGGTGGAGGAGAGATCCTAGAGAGCGGTTCGAGGGGTTTTCGGAGATGGATGTTTGGGCAAGCGTGGGCAGCTTTTTGGACGCATTGCTGATTGGGGGTGCGGTTGAGATTGTGTAAACGTTGACTCGCTCGTCGGAGCCACCGGTGGCGAGATAACGCTTGTCGGATTCTGTTGGGGGAGAGATGGCCAGGCATCTTACAGAAGCAGCGTGTGCGGCGAACAGGAAGGTGTCCGAGAATGTTGCTGCTGGTCTGTCGTCGTCTTTGCTCTCGAGGGCTTCGAGAGGCACGCTCGCGGTGAAGCCGTGGAGTACACGCTCATAGGAGCCGGTGACGATCTGAATAGAAAGAGGGCTGTCGATATCGCCATTGGTTGCTGTCGCAGCATTTGCCTTGACTGCCTTGGCCGCCGCCTTTTTGGCTTTGAATGCAGTCTTTGTTTTTTGAGGCACTGCAGTCTTTTGCTGCTTTCCGGCGGCAGTGGGCTTGGAGGTAGTCTTTTTCATGGCACTGGGACGCACAGCAGCATCCTCGCGCTTTCTCTTTCCGGTAGTGTCGGGCATTTTTTGGTTATTATGTTGGGATGGAATGGTGATTAATTGTTTTGATAATCACATGCGTTCTGTAAAGGCATGGGAGTGGAACTTATTTTTCGGCGGCAGGCATGTCATGATTGGGCGGAACGGTCCGCTTCGTTAGAGTCCAAGGAAATAATGGAGCGGAGGGATTTGAGGTTGGGAGTTCCAAGTCTGGTCGGAGGAGGGCGCTGCGAGATTCACACCCCCAAAGTTCAGAACTGACATCTGAGGCCACACCGGGCGCACGAGAGAGCCCTGGACAGACGCGCGCGACAGACAGAACAGCACAAACTGCTGCCATCAACAGAGATCCATCGGCCATTCCCTCTGTCGCCCTCACACATATCTCTTCTTCTCGCACTCCTCACTCACCCCTCGCACACTCTCTTTTCTCCCTGCTCCGCTCCCTCGTCGCATCTGTTGTTCGCTGAATGACAGATGTACACCACGCCTCGAATCCTCGAATGTCGAGCGCGACCGACGACGTGCAGGCCTTCCAACATGGCCGTCCCGTGACGTGCGTATCACCCCAATACTCCCCATATTCACATGTCGCCATCTAGCTCGTCGTCGCATACCTCACATGTTTTTATTTTGATTATTTCTGATGCCTGGCGTGCATAGGTCGCGGTCGCAGTCGTCGCAACACGCGTCTACCCTGCTGGCTCTCAAAGTCATCGGCGACATTGTCTCCAACAACCAGCCAATCTCCGCCCTGGTCAATCGTCCATTCGATACCAGCGACTCTTCTACCTTGTCACAGGATGATTTATCATGGCTGAAATTAAACGGCCCTCAGAGGTTCGCGTCTCTCGACTCGTCGCCCCGGTCGCGCGACTCCGCTAATAAGCCCAGCAGCCACCGTCACTTCAACGAGGCGTCATTACCTTTTCCACAACTGCAACCTAATGAGGCCTCCATATACGCTTCCAAGCACAATAGGTCTATTAATCTGACTGTCGACAACTCCAAACAGGCCGCCAACCCCGATGCGCTTGCTGTACAGGCTCCCACGCCAAGCCGTGCATCTTCGGCCACCCCCATGGCCGCTGCTATTGTACAGCAACCCACTGTGGCTTCTCCAGGCCAACCTTCTCGGACTCCTTTGCCCTCGAGGCAAGCCGGCGACATCAAAAATGCTGGACCTTTGAGCAAGGTTGCGCCACCAGTGCCCGAAGATGAGGCAAACTTTACTGTCGCCACCAACGAGCTACTCAACTTGGAAGCCAGCCCACCAAAACCAGCAAAGACTGTTCACTTGCCGCCCAAGGACGTCCAGGAGGAACGCTTGCGCGAGCAAGAGGTCGACAAACGCCACAAACCGAATGGAGATGGCGGTCGTCGACTATCGCATCTCCAAACGCAGGGTGATCTTGCCTCTTCGCCGTCATCTACCGTGGGAGCGTACTCTGCTGCCACGCCAATGCTGCCGCAGGATTCTCCGGACACATCACCCGGTTCCGAGTCTGCCCAGGTCGAGGTACCTCAGGATCTTCGACCCAGCCCGGAGGAGCAACGTGCCAAGGAGGAACACGACCGACAGTTGGAGGCGCAGAAGGAGATCGCCAGGCGTCAAGCGCTTGGCGACGTCAATACACCTGACGATCAGTTGCGGTGGGAGGAACGAGAGGCGGCTGCTAGGAGCGCAGAAGAGCGTTCTGCCATTGTGGACGCCAATGGGCCCGAGCCGGATGCCAAAGACAACGCAGAACCTACCGAAGCAGAGTCATTCGTTAAGGCAAAACAGGCAGACCGGATCACATCTCAAGACGAAACCGAAGATCGTCTTGCAAAATCCGACGTGGCGATGAGGGATGCGCACCAATCACAGGCCGATGCTCACGAGTCCGACGACGAAAACATCACAGTGACCCAACGGACCTTGATCAAGAATTCGACTGGAGATGGAGAGACTCTGGAGGTTGCCACGGTACCCAAAGCTCAGATTGGACTACCCACCATCATTGAACCACCATCAGAAGTGAAAGCATCAGACAATGGTTCCACAGCACCGCGACTGTCAGCAGAGGGAGACGCTCCTCGCCGCCGGAGATCTTCGCCAGAGCCAATGTCTCCCAGAGGTACACGCCATGGCTCACTCTCTCACCAGTCCGCTCTTCCGACTTCTCCACAAACGCCACGGCCTACGTCGAAGCAAAGTCAATCACAGTACACTCCATCAGCAAACTTCGCCGCTCTTGCTAATCTCAAGACGCTCAAAGGTGCAGCCGACGATCCCGAGAGGGACTATCTCGAACCTCTCTTTCGCATCCAAGCTCACGACTCCCCGAATATCAAAACGAATTCCTTACCGGACCTGCTCAGGTCATCAACGAAGACCGTGTCGACCGAGGATCACTTTACGTCTATACATGAGCGCATGGACTACAGAATGCTCCGAAGGATATATCAGCTCCAAAATGCCAACAAATGGTCCTTCAGGCAAATGGAGAAATGCCGGGAGCCACCACAACCGGTAACACATCACGATAATATGATGGCTGAGATGAAATGGATGTGTAAAGACTTCAGAGCTGAACGCAAAATGAAGAAGAGTGTGTGTGCATGGCTGGCCCAACGCTGCGCCGACTGGATAGCAGCGTCATCCGATGAGCGCAGAGAAATGCAGGTCAAGGTGAAGCCTACATTGAGCTTGCCCAAGGCCACTGAGGAAGAAAACTCTGTACCGGGCCTTGATCCAGCTGACGAATCGGCGAACGAGGACGAGGGTATGCCGAGTACACCACACAGCAGCGGCTACGTGCAGTCAAGATTGGTGGTGGACGTTGAGCTTCTACCCCACGTGCAAGAACTCCAGAAAGCCGGCTCACTAAAGAAAGCACTTCACGAGGTCCCTGAGTGGAAGCCTTCCAGTACTGAGCCGACGGTCCCCATCATCAAGGTGTCGAAATTCACACAAGGGAAGGTCCTTCCCAAGCAGCAACACCCCTCGCGCAAGCGTAGTCGATTTGACTACGAAGATGAGGAAGAGTTCCAGGATCAGCCAAGCACGAAACGGTCCCGCGATGAAGTGGCGATGCCACCCGAGGATCAAGAAATCGCTCTTTTCCACCCGGAGAACAAAGCGATCCGCGATCGTCTACACGCGAACAACGCCTTCAGGCCACCTTCCGAGTTCCAAATGCCGAGCACGCCCTTCTACGAATTCAGGAACGGCTCACAATGGGTTTGGGAGGACGATCAGAAGCTGCGCAAGCTAGCCAAGGACTATTCGTTCAATTGGTCTCTTATAGCAGACGAGATGAACCTGCCCTCAGCTTTCAAGAGTGGTATGGAACGTCGAACGCCGTGGGAGTGCTTCGAACGCTGGGTGGATCTCGAGCAACTACCGGCCGAGATGCGCAAAACGGTCTACTTCAAGACTTGGTACCAGCGACTTGAGCACAGTCAACAAGCGGTGGAACGTCGCTACCAGGCGCAAGTGGCCGCGATGCAACAGGCACAGCAGAATAGTACTACTGGACAAACACAGCCACACATGCCTGTGCGGCGGCGCACTCAGCCAACGAGAGTCGAGAAGCGCAAGACGACTCGCTACCTTTGGGTCGTTGATGCCATGCGCAAGCTCGCCCGGAAGCGAGAAGCAGCAGCGTTCAAGCAGGCCGAATCTCAGCGCGCTGCAGCCCAACGCAAGTCGACGCAGCAGAACGAGGCGCCTCAGCCACGTGGACCGATGCCTACTCCGCAAGAGTTTAGCAAGACAAGATATGAGAGAGATCTTCAAATGGCCGAAGTCAATCGCCAACGTCGCCAGAAGATGTTGGAGGCTCAACAGCAACGGAACGCCCAGATGCTCCGCGCACAGCAGGGTATTCCAAACGCCATGCCTGCACAGCAGAGGCCTCAAACTGCGCAACAACCCCAGGGTGCGCAGGTACCCGGCCAACATCCACCACCTGCCAATGGGCAAATGGCAAATCAACAACGGCCGCAGCCACCCATGGCGGTTCGCAACGGCCACCTCGCTGTACCTCACATGAACGCGCAGGGTGTTCCTCAGGCCCACATGCGACAAAACCAAGGCACTGCCCAGACTCCCGATATGCAGCGCATGGCGCATGCCCATAACCAGAACCAGAACAGGCCTCCACAGTATCCAAGCCAGCAGTACCCGATGCCCAACGGTAACATGGCAAGTCCTGGGGTCAATGGAATCACTACATCCCAGCAACTTGCAAGCAACCAGGCGCTTCTTGCCGCCTTCCAGGCACAGAACCAACAACAGCCTGCACAGGGACAACAATCTCAGCAGCAATCACAACAACCTCAGCAGCAGCAACAGCAGCAGCAGCAGGCTCAACAGCAGGCTCAACAGCA